>ERZ1292632.1640-Hain-H43-01um-R2-1640-length-20972-cov-5_pt1 | contig 20972 bp, 26 predicted proteins | sample MGYA00564407_ERZ1292632 | MGnify/ENA primary metagenome ERZ1292632 (study PRJEB36523, sample SAMEA6512637) | groundwater metagenome | collected 2019-01-08 | study: AquaDiva: Metagenomics assemblies of 32 groundwater samples | reverse complement strand
ATATCATGATCGACTTCTGCACTGGATTCAACGGTGGCAACTCGGACGTACTGAGCAGGATGTTCTACGGCCTGCTGCGGCGGAACTGCGACCTGTCCAACTACCAAGTCCACGTCGTCGACAACGGGGTGCCCATAGAGATGATGGGGGTAGGTGGGTTTCCACCCTCTGCTATAAAGTACAAGATTAAAGAAGGCTGGCACCCAACGAGAGGAAGATACTACACTGACTCGATGGTGCCACAATACGAGATGCACCGCTGGATGGTCGACAACTGCGGTACTTGCGAATGGTGCGTCATGTGCGACTTCGACATGATAATCCGAAGGGATGTGCTGGCATACATGAAGGAGCGCATGTCACCAGACGTCGGTGTCATTGGCTCGCACGGTACCGACCATAACCAACTCACCCCACTGTTCGCCGTTAACCGGAGAGCATGGAGAAACCGTCGTATAGGATTCCAGGCTGGACCAGGGAAGGACGGCAAGCAGAGAGACTTGGGTCTATTACTCGCTGAAGACTTGGAAGCGCAAGGTTTCAAGTGGGTAAAGTTCGAGTTGGAGCCTGGTATGGAGCCGTACTACCACCATATGGGGGGTGGTGGTGGATACCATAACAAGCGCGAGTTCGATGCCATGCGCGAAACAGCACTGAGAATATGTGAGGAGCAAGGACTATGAGGTCGATAAAGGACATATTCCGCTCCTACGCTGAGTTCAATGCCGAGGGCAAGCACGTCAACGGAACGGACAAGGAGAGCAATCATCATTATGGTGATACCTACGAGTCGCTATTTATTGTAAAGGATGTGAAGAGTGAGCCAAGCAACACCATTCACATGTCCTATCCAAGATCAAGACGTCTTGAGGTTGAGTTAATGATGGAGGTAGGAGTAGCAGACGGCTCCTGCCTGCTCGCTTGGCGTGACGTGTTCCCTAACGCCACTATTGTAGGTATGGACATCCATCACAGTGACAAGGCGCACGGTGAGCGAATCGAGTTCCACCTTGGTAACGCCACCAACCAAGCTGATTGTGTACGGGCAGCGGCAGGACGCCAGTTTGACCTGATCGTAGACGATGCAACCCACCTGCTGGAAGACGCGCTGCGGACGTTGTTCTATTTATGGCCCTCTGTACGACCGGGCGGACTGTATGTAATCGAGGAGTTCTATGGTGGGCCAGCAGAGAACATCACAGCGATGTGGCCCTTCGCAGAGATCATTCCGACTATGGGACCGTTTGGTGGTATCGAACCACTGGTTGTGCTGAGGAGGCCGATATGACACAGCTCAAGGACACATTTACAAGTACCGGGGTAAAGTTCTTCCACCACCAAGAAGCCATGCAGAAGCTGCGCAACGGACGAGGGCAGCCTATTACCTGTCATATTATGACTACAGATGTCTGTAACCATTCATGTGCATTTTGCAGTGTCCAAGCACGTGCTGGAGATGTACTACCATTTAATGACATTATAGGGTTTATCAGTATATTGAAGAAATTTGGTTTAAAGAGTTGTATTCTCTCAGGGGGTGGGAACCCCATCCTGTACAAGTGCAAGGAGACGGGTGCCGACTTTAACGACGTGGTTGATGAGATCCACTCGATGGGACTGGAAATTGGACTAATAACTAACGGTATGAAGTTACGCGAGTTTGGGCCAGTATTCGGATACCGCCACTCGTGGGGTACAGTAACACCTAAGACACTCGACAAACTGACCTGGATACGTATATCCATGTCAGGCTTGGACCATCCAGAGCGTGAGGTGTTCGTACCGGACGTGGACCCGGAAAAGACAGCACTCGGCTTCAGTTACGTGGCCCACGACATCTATGAGGAGCCTGCCGATCCGCACCACGGTAAGGTGTCGAGGCCACTGGACATAATCAGTGGCGACAGGGAGCGTGTACCTAACAGACTGTTCGACGCGCGCATACCGAGGCTGACTGAGGAGATCAGCCACTACACCACGACCTACGCACCAAGGTACGTTCGACTGCTGCCGAACTGCCTGGAAGTGAGCAAGATCAAGTTCCGATGCGAGCAGTTGCAGCACATGGCACACGAGATCAACGAGGTGTGCGAGCGGGAAGTGGCCTTCGTCCAGTACAAGCCGCCGGCAGCACCGAAGGCTTGCTACCTGGGGTACGTGCACCCAGTGTTGAACTGTGATGGCTACGTGTACCCCTGCGACTCCTGTGTGCTGAACGAAGCGGCAGGACACACCTTCGCTAACCCCTGGCGCGTGTGCCACTGGAGCGAGATTAGTAATATATACGAGCAGCCAGTGCGGTCGCTTATCGACGACCCGAAGCTGAGATGCCCAGGCTGCGTCTTCACGCACAGCAACGAGATACTTGGGGCGGTGGTGGACGGTACGACGGCACTGACGCCGCTGCCCCAAGTACCTGAACACGTCAACTTCGTCTAGGAGCCTTATGCTTACATCAGACATGGTCAACGCTATCGAGCGTAACGCTGAGCAAATTAGCAATATGTACGGTCTTGACGTGCGGCATAAACTGCTGATACAGATGGTGCGTGAGCTGGTTATTAGTCACCGTGAGATAGAATCTATGTGGCGACAGCAGAAAGCCTATGCTGACGTATCTGTTGAGATTGACAATGTTCGTCGGAGGCACAGCTAATGACCGAACTGATAGAGCGACTGTTCATCGGCAACTGGCACGAGGCGAGAGACGCGCGTGGCTTCTATACAATCACTTGTGCTGTTGACTCCCAGTTCATCGGCCACGAGCACTTCAAGCTGATTGACGGGCCGGGTAATTCACAAGAGGAGTTCGATGCCGCTGTAAACGCGGTATGTAAAGCTCACAAGGATGGACAGAATACACTCGTCCATTGTGTCGGTGGGCGCAGTAGGTCGGCGGCAGTGATAGTGGCGGCAGCGACGAGGATAACGGGCAGGCCACTCTGCGACGTGTACGACGAACTGCTGCGCAAGCATGACGGACCCGGCTATGGTGCGAGGATACATCCGTACCTCGCGATGCTCCTCCTATTTTCAGGAGACGATAAGTAATGCGCGTACTGGTGACTGGATGCTATGGATTCATCGGCAGCTACTTTTGTAAGTGGTTGCTGGAAACTGATCCGACAATACAGATAGTTGGATTTGGTCGCTGTAATGACCTAAACACCATATCTCGATTAGGTACACCATTGTATGAACGACTCAAGTTGGTCCACGGCGACCTATGCGACTCGAACACACTGAGCGGTATCTGCGAAGGCATCGACGTGGTGGTGAATTTTGCTGCAAAGACCTTCGTAGACCACAGCCTATTAGACCACCAACCCTTCATCCAGAGCAATATCATTGGCTCGGATAACCTGATGGAAGACGCCACCCGCTACAAGGTGAAGCGCTTCGTGCAGGTATCCACCGACGAGGTCTACGGGCAGATACTGACTGGGGCATACAAAGAGGACGCACTCCTACAGCCACGTAATCCATACAGCTGGGCCAAAGCGTGCGCGGACCTGAATGCGGTACAGCGGCACCGGACCTACGGGTTCCCCTGTATCATCACTCGCACTGAGAACAACTTCGGCCCGTACCAGCACAGGCAGAAGGTACTGCCCACGTTCGTCCGGCACGCGATGGCGGGCGACCTGCTACCCGTGTACGGGGACGGCCTGCACGTGCGGTGCTGGCTGCACGTAGAGGAGCACTGCCGGGCGATATGGCACTTGGTGACATCTTCAATAAAAGGTGCTACCAGACCAGCGAAAGATGGACCAGTTGCTCCACAATTTCTTGGTGAAGTGTTTCACGTCGCTGGCGAGCAAGAGCTGACCAACATCGACCTCGCTAAATTGGTACTGCGAACGCTCGGTAAGCCGGAGACACAGCTCTACCACATCGAGGACCACGACATACGACCGGGCCACGACAGACGGTACGCGCTGGACTGCAGCAAGCTCCGATCAACCGGGTTCGAGATCAAGCAGGACTTGCCGAAGCTACTGGCTGACACGATCCACTGGTACAGGGAGAATCCAGCATGGACAAGGTAATGAAGGCCAAGCTCGACAGGATCAAAGCACGGCTGGCTGGGGTAAGGGAAGTTATCGCCAATACGAAGACGCGGAATATCGAACCGTTACAGTTATACGAGCAGTGGTTACTCGCAGCATGGAAAAGGACGTACAAGGATGAACGTACTGATCAGCCTGCATAAGGGGTATGGACTCGGTGACGCCGTCCAGATGTCAGCAGTCCTCCGTCACGTCAAGAAGTACCGACCTCACTGGATAGTGGATTTCCAAGCAGAGGAGGGAAGGGAGTGTGTAGGTAGAGGACACTGTGCCAACGTATTCAACTACGGTACACCCTACCCACACAACCACTACAACGCAGAAGTACAGATACTCCTCTACGACACAATCTGTAACTACCACGACAAGCCAAACACTAGAGTAGTATCCTGCCTCCACGAGCGCTTCGACATACCGTGGGACAGAGAGTGTGCGAAGTACGAGATAGAAGTGTCAGAGCGAGCGATGGAAGCGGCGGCTATATTAACTACACCAAATTACAAGCAGCGTAAGCGCGATAACGAGCTAGATAACAAGGTGGTCGCCCTTCACTACAAGGGAGATAGTTCTCAGTCAAGGAAAGACCTCACCCACCAGCAGGCAGAGACGATATGCCGGTTAATTGAGTCGATGGGATCAACTCCACTACTCCTAGACTGGAGAAACGTCTCCCCACTCACAGACAAGTTAAATGTAAGGACGACCGGGAGAATACCTACCTCTAAGCGGTGGGGAGCAGACATCGAGATGAACTGCGCAGTCATATCGAGCTGCAGGGCATTCATCGGCATAGACAGTGGTCCATCCAAGTGTGCCAGTGCTACTGAAACACCCAGCCTGGTGGTGTGGACCGGCCACCACCCAACCCAGTTCCATGACCCAGCACATAACACGACACACCTCGTACCAGTAGACTACAAGGGACTCTACCCAGAGATCACAGACCGAAAAGTATTAGACTGGTTCGAGACCAACTACAACGTGAGATTCTATACCGGCGACCCAGTAGACTCCATTAGGACTTGGTTAGAGGAGACACTCAGTGAGAAACTTAGCATGTCAACTACAACAGAGAATAGCCGAACAGCAGAAGCTCGTCGTCGTCATAGGCGACACGATGGTTGATCGCTGGATTCATGGCCACCTCGCACCATCACAGGACGGCTGCCAAAAGTTCGTCCAGGAGAGTGTAGTCGAGACTCCTGGTGGAGCTGCCAACGCAGAGCGCTCGCTGGCACACTGGAAGGTCAGGACGTGCTTGTTCGGTTACGCCATTAACGACTGCCCGGTCAAGACCCGGTACGTCGAGGACGACCGCATCGTGTTCCGAGCCGACAACGACTACAAACCGGCAGGATACGACTGGGCACGGAGTAGCGCACTGGAGATGGTCCAGCACGCCGCTGCAGTGCTACTCAGCGACTACGACAAGAGGTTCCTGACCCCGGAGTTCATCCAGCAGGTGTCCGAGATGTGCCGGGAGCGGAGGGTGCCGTGCGTGGCCGACTGCAAGCGCGAGCCAGAAGTCTACACTGGCTGTTTGGTGAAGTGTAATGAGTTGTACTACAGAAATAACTTCGAGAAGATTCGAGATACCCACAGGTCATGGGTAGTGACAGATGGTTGTCGCTCACCTTATGTTCAGCACATAAAGGGAGAAACTTTCCCTGACCTACCACCTGTGAAGTGCGTCAACCACGTCGGGGCTGGTGACTGCTTCGCTGCACACCTCGCGCTCGCACTGGCCTACGGTTATTCCATCAAGGAGGCTGCGGGTATCGCTCACAGTGCTGGTAGGGTGTATGTCCAGAAGCCCCATAACGAGCCACCAAGAGTGGAGGAGATCGTAGCCGACATGGAGGGTGCAGTCACCTCTCAATAATCTCCACCTCTACACCGTACTCGCCCTTCCGGTCCATGTAGAGCCAAGTGTAGAGTGGTGACCCGTCGTCGACGCCAACGGCCCTTGCTATCTCGTCCCGGATGTATTTGAGTGATCCTTGTAAGTTATCGTCGTCTAACTTGCGGGGTCCGACCCTCGTCATAATGACGAGTAGTGGCAGTGGTGGTATGACCTTGTCTTTCAGCGCTCTCTTAGTGGCCTTCTTCTGCTTGTCAACTACCCGCTTGAGCTTGCGCCAGTGTTGGTGGCTCATGTTGGGTAGGGACTTCAATTCTATCGGTATGCTGAACCGCATCTACCACCTCTATGGTTATTGAGGTCCAGTGGTCCTTTATGTGTATCTTGAGTCCACGCTGGGACGCGTTGTTTCTTATCATACCTATCATCGTGGACTGGGTACAGTGGTAGTCGGTCCCGTACTCTAATATGGTGACAGGCTTACCGAACCACTTTGCCCAGTCATACTTCCTCCAAGCTGCCATGTCTACACTCTCCCCGAGTAAGTGTACCCCCTTACAGTATAACGGATTGGCACGGATTCCGGCTTGACTTCCACTGCGCCATCCGTTATACTTCCTATTGGCCAGTGCAGTGACGCGCTGGAAACTAACACCCAGGAGTCTAACAGATGGATGCACTCGACCGCATCGTCAGAGAGGTGGAGAGGGACTTACAGAAGTGGGCTGACGCACCACTACTACATGAGGCAAAGGAGGAGGAACAAGAAGAAGTTATCTCGATGGAGACTGTATTCTGTACCTGCAGTGCCGAGTCAGAGGGTACCGGCGGGTACGGACACCAGAAGTGCGGAGGAGGTAGGAGAGTCATGAAGAGGCCCAGAAGTTCGAGCTGAAAGTCAGAACACAACAGGAGAACAATCGTGATCAGACAGTACACAGGTAGTGACAAGATTTTTCTCGAATGCTGTAACCGTGCAGACGTGAAGCCTACCCATCGTCAGTGGAGGAAGTGGAATCAGCAGCGTGGTAAAGCATACGCGCTCAAGGTCGAAGTTCTGCAGGATCGAAGATTCACGAGCTAACCATTGCCCTCATCGCCCTCAACCGAGGAGAACACTTGAATGCCAGTAGCAAAGAAGAAGGTGCCCCCAGTTCAACCCATCGCTCCAGCCCCACCACCAGTACAGGAAGAGGCCAAGCCGGCACCCATATGGGTGCCGGAAGAGCAGCCCAAGGAAGTCATCTACCCTGAACTTCAGATGGACGAGTACAGCACGGCGTCCAAGAAAGGTCCACTAGACCCGGAGTGGTGCAAGATCGCCCTCGGATGGGAGACGGAGTCAGAGTACAAGAAACGCAGGTGTGAGGAGGTTCCCGGCAGCCAGCCGAAGAACTGGGAGTACAAGGATAACGAGTACCACTGCAAGAACGTCGCCGGTGAGAAGGTCCGCTGTCGTAACAATGCCCAGAACCGACCATTCGACAACGACTGGGGTGGTGGAACACACGTAAAGGGAGTGTTCCAGGGTGGAGCGCTGGTCCAGACCATTCTGCGGGGTCAGTGGGCCGGACCTCATACTATCACGGAAACCAAGCAGGAGGTCTATGGTGGGGACGACCCATACACGATGAATGATGGGAGGGTACTGAACAAGGGTGACAAGTTCAGGGCATCAGTTGGCAGTGTGAACGGCGAGACTGTGCGGATCGACAAGTACGGCTTCGTCCTCTCCGGCCAGCACCAGATGACTGCCTGCATACTGGCTGACGAGCTGCTCGCACAGGACCGCAAGACTGGCGTCGACAACCCGACCACCCCAAAGTACCCAACGTGGGCAGGACACGACCATGTATTCATCGAGACGGTAGTCATCAAGGGCATGAGTGACGACTCGCGCATCCTGATGACGGTGGACTACGTCAAGCCGAGGACATCTGCGGACGTGTTCTACACCAGCGAGGTGTTCAAGAGCGCCAGCTCGCCGGAGCGCAAGGTGCTGTGCGACATGCTGGCGAACGCTGTGGACACACTGTGGTCCCGGACGGGCGCGCGCGGGTACAAGACGCACCCGGAGATAGTAGGGTTCCTTGAGCGGCACAAGAAGCTGCTCGAATGCACGCTGCACCTGTTCGAGGAGAACAAGACGAGGGAGGGGAAGGGTCGAGGTATCTCCAAACTCCGACTCCAGCCTGGTATCTGCTCAGCCATCATGTTCATTCAAGCGTCCAGTGGTCCGAAGACGGACGGAGACGTGTACCGCAATGAGGAGCCAGCGCCCAGTGAGAAGAACCTCGACTGGTCGATGTGGGACAAGGCAGATTCCTTCTGGACCCTGCTGGCGAATACCACTCCAGCAGGAAAGGACTTCCAGCAGGTACGGACAGCGTTCCACAACCTTATCGACTCCGAGGTGTTCAGCGACGACAACATGGGTCTAGGTGGGAACTCGAAAGAGAAGCTCGCCATCCTGTGTGAAGCATGGGGCCGCTGGAAGGACCACCCTGATACAGCTGGACCACCCTTCGACGACGGCGACCTGGGTGAGGATGGTATCCTCAGCTTGGTGTATAGTGAGTTCGATGATGCTGGGAACCCTCTACCAAAGGGCCAGATCAAGCTGGTGAACCAGGCCGACTTCAACGGCATCGACTGGACCGAGAGTGCTGGGGAGGTCGGCTCAACCAAGAATGCAAAGATGGCACCCCCACCAACGAAGGAGCAGATCGAGAAGGGATTGGAGGAGATTCACAAGCAGAGGGCGCAGCAACTCAGGTAAGGACTGTACTGACCACCAGCGCGGGATTCCGGCGATTTTCATTTTCCCCGGAATCCTGCATTTCTCCTTGCATTCCAACCGTTATAATGCTATGGTTCTCTAGCGGCTAAACGCCGGGTCACAACCAACGGGAGGCTCGACCTAACAGAGCCGGACAACCCAACGAGAGAGGGTATCAAGATGAAGAAGTATCAGATTCGAGTAGGTGGACTCTACACCGCCAAGGTTAGTGGACGACACACTACAGTCAGAGTGGACCGCATTCGCCCAGTGGTAGGAATCACCAGAGGACATGGGTCCACCCACTATGACGTGACCAACCTCAGCACCGGCAGGAAGACGACCTTCAGGAGCGCGGCCAAGTTCCGCTCAGAGGTTCATCAAGTCATGGTTCCAGGTGCACCAGCAGACGCGAACGAGGTGGCGAAACTGGTAGCAGAGGTGAGAGAGAAAAGAGCAGCTAATAAACTACTGGACATGAACAACAAAGACGTACAACTCGCACAGGCAAGAGTTGACAGTATTAACGAAATTTTCGCCTCAGTTGGTGATGTTCGAGTTTTTCTAACCGACGAGCAGGAGGCGAGCGAGGAGGCGGACCCTACCCCAGCAGCAATGTCTGCCCATACTGCAGAGCCTGCTACTGCGACGGCTGCTCCTGCCACGACGACATCCTCGGATTCCCCGAAAACTGCCCCAGCGACTGAACCTGTTGTCAGGACCTACACCGGATTGACGGACCAGTGGTCAGTGGCGACTACAACTGAGGAGGGTGAGCAGAGCTCGGACCCTACCAGTGCTGCTGCCCAGACGTGCCCTGCCCAGTCCACAGTGGAACATATCGCTCCAATGCTGCCAGCCCCTTCGGTCGTGGGACTCGTAGCTAACCCGTTCGCCAGGGTCATGAGTCAGCAGACTGCGCCAGTGGCCACCGGACTCACCCAGCAGCAGCAGGACATCCTCTGCACGGCCAAGCTGATCGAGCAGGCTTACGCACAGGGTGAGCGAGTGATGGTGATCGCAGCCGGAGCCGGGACCGGCAAGACATTCACGCTCAAGCAGTTAGAGCAGGTGCTATGTGGCAACGGCCAGTACACCGCGTTCAACGCCGAGCTGTGCGAGGAGAGTGCAAAGAAGTTCACCAAGGCAGCCGTAAACACGACACACAGCCTCGCGTTCAGGGCAGTAGGTAAACGGTTCGAGCATCGACTCAAGTCGAAGCGAATGCGCTCCCACGAAGTCGCCTACAGGCTCGGCATCGAGGATATGCATATCACCCTACCGGAGTGCATTGCACCGAGGGACGAGCACGACAAGCTCCAAGTCAGGAGGCTGAAGGCAAGTTGGCTTGCTGGCCAAGTACTGGAGGCAGTGACCAAGTTCTCCATGTCAGCTGACAGGGAGATCGGACCGAGACACTTCAAGACCATATCCGGCCTGGACGAGAAGGGTCAGTACACCAACAGCAACCGAGTGAGGGACTACCTCATCCAGTTCGCCCGAGTAGCTTGGGCCGACCTCAGCAGTGAGACTGGTACGCTGCCATTCAAGCACGATTACTACGTGAAGTCGTGGCAACTGGGAGAGGGCAAGGACAGGCCTATCATTGCTGCAGACTATATCCTGCTGGATGAAGCACAGGACACTGCCCCCGTCATGCTCGACATCCTGATGCAGCAGACCCACGCCCTCATCGTGCTGGTGGGTGACGACAACCAACGCATCTACGAGTGGCGTGGAGCTGTCAATGCGATGGCCTCCTTCCCAAGGGCACCTCGACGTCTGCTCAGTAAGAGCTTCCGCTTTGGTCAGACGGTGGCCGACGTGGCCAACACCATACTCGCTACACTCGACGAGCCGACCGACTTGGTGATGGAGGGACTGGAGACTATCCCATCTAGGGTCACGAACGACCACGAGACGGTCGAGCCGAGGTGCTACCTCTACAGGACCAACGCCGCAGCAATCGGCAAGCTGCTGGGGGGACTGGAGACTGACCCGCCCAAGCGTGGCTACCTCATCGGTGGCCCCAAGGCAGCCAAGGAGACCCTAGCCTTCTGCAAGGCGGCAATCGACCTCCAGCAGGGGAGGGGGACGGACCACCAGGAGCTCGGATGCTTCTCGACGTGGGAGGAGGTAGTCGCCTACAGCAAGGAGGACGAAGGCGCAGACATCAAGCTCATGGTGAAGCTCATCACCAAGTTTACCGCCGAGAAGATATGTGCCGTACTGGAGGGTATGCCCGCAGAGGAGCACGCCGACTTCGTGGCCGGGACCGCACACCGCAGCAAGGGCAAGGAGTGGACCTCAGTACGGCTAGGTGAGGACTTCCCAACCGCCAACAAGCTCAGCGATAAGGAGAGGAGACTCCTCTATGTGGCTGGAACCAGGGCACAGCACGAGCTGGACCTCTCAGTGTGTCCGACATTCTGTGGTGGGTACGACAAGCAAGGTGGCGGAGAGGACGGAGAATCCGGCGGTCAACGGTTCATCCCCGGCCTCCGTATCACGTTCACGGTCCCGATGCCCACGGGCGAGGCTATTGCTGCGTTCAGGACGGCCCTAAAAACGCCTAAGCCCGTTCTGGCGACGGATACCCCCATCCCGGCGGTCGGCCCTCCTACCCCCCTTTCCGGCCCAGTAAACGGCAACGGATCGCCCGCCACAGTTCCCGCTGCGACCGGACCCGCACCAAGTAAGTCAGCAGTAGTGGAGTTGGTGACTTCCGCTAACGGGGCTAGGGTAGTGACCTATGCCAAGCTGCCGAGTGGAGAGTGGGGGCTGTGGGCCTCAGCAGAGATCAAGGAGGGGGAGTGGGTAGAGGTGCGCACCAGGACCGGTGCCACCAGACGGGAGCGGGTGGGTAAGGTGGTGGAGGTCAACCCGCAGGCGAAGAAGTGGCTGGCGACGAAGGGGTAACCAAAGGAGGAGACTATGCCGAAGGTCACATTCACACTGGAACAGATCGAGGAGGCGGACGCTGAGCTGGGAGGGTTCTGCATCGCCTGCGGTGAGGAGGCATACGGAGTCGAGCCGGACGCGCGCAACTATGAGTGCGAGTCGTGCGGTGAGCGTCAGGTGTTCGGCGCAGCAGAGATCGCCCTGATGGGACTGGTGGAGTAGGTCAACCGAGGTCGCCCTAACGGAGTATCGACATGACGAAGGAAGAGCTGGTGGCTGAGTTCAAGAATCACGACTTCGACTTCTTGGAGGAACTGCGCGACGAGCTGGATGAAGTGATAAGTGACAAGGAGAACGAGGACGAAGACGACGAGGAGTGACCGACTCCCTCACCACCCCTCCCCGCCCAGCGGAGGGGAACTGAGGCAGCCGATTACACTGAGGACCAACAGTATGACCACCTGGGCCGAGCACGTGGAGACATGGAAAGACTGCACCAAGTGCCCACTGCACGAGCAGAGGGCCAACATCTGCCTCGGCAGGGGCCAAGTACCAGCAGACGTGGTCTTCGTGGGTGAGGCTCCGGGAGCCATCGAGGACGGGACTGGCAGGGTGTTCAGTGGACCAGCTGGCGGACTCATGGACCAGATCATAGAGAGAGCGCTCCCAGCAGGAGTGACCTATGCACTCAATAACCTCGTGTGCTGCTTCCCACGGGACGCCAAGAATAGGGGTGACAACGAGCCGGAGCTCAGTGAGATCAGGGCCTGCAGACCCAGGCTGGTGGAGTTCCTGCAGATAGCCAAGCCCAAGCTCATAGTGTGCGTCGGCACGCTGGCTAACGACTACGTCCAGCACGACGCTGACGGAAAGGTAATGGGTGCGGAGGTGGTGTCCATCATTCACCCAGCAGCGACCTTCCCACCGAGGATGCCGAAGGTGCAGCAGGGGATGGCACTCAACAGGGCTGTGGTCATAATCCGACAAGCAGTACAGGCAATGCTGGAGAGGGAGGGCAGACTGTGAGTATTACCTGCCAAGAGTTCAGAGACGTGTTCCACAACATACAGCCTAGATTAATGCACCCTATGGATGTTGTGACAATGAAGCAGCACTTCGAGGAGTGCCTCTACTGTCAGGAATACGTTGCAGAAGACCATGTAACCCACATTTTAGAGGACAATGATGCCAGTTTTCAATCGGAGCAGTCTGGCCAGCAAGATAGCTGACTTAGAGCGCAGGCACGACAACGACTGGCCACTGTGGGCCGGACCCTGCGGGGAAGGTCAGCTCGGTGGTATCACCCAGTCCATGATCGTGAGGTTCCTCTCCTGCCGGGAGAGATTCCGACTGAGATACGTCTTGGGACTGGAGCCGCATGACAGGTGGAACCACCGGCTGGGGTACGGGAACATGTGGCACGTATGCGAGGAGGAACTGGCGAAGTATCATGAGCCGAACAATGCCAATGAGCCTGTCTGGTACAATGCACTCCTCCGACACTCGCAGGACCAAACTAACAAGTACCCTCTGCAGCATGACGACATCCTGAAGTGGATGCACGTCTGCATGGTCCAGTTCCCTGAGTACGTTAAGTACTGGGGCGAGCACCCGGACGTACTCAACCGGACACCACTCATGCAGGAGCAAGTGTTCGACGTGCCGTACACCCTCCCGTCAGGCAGGACAGTGCGACTGCGCGGTAAGTTCGACAGTGTGGACCTGATCGAGGCGCACAGGGACTGGCAGGGTCGTGAGTGGCCCACTGGTATCTACCTGCAGGAGAATAAGACAAAATCGGACATCGACCAACTGCAGGTGGAGCGACAGCTCAAGTTCGACCTGCAGACGATGCTCTATCTTGTGGCACTCAGGCTCGACCTGCATTACAAGACTCAACTACAGAGCTTCCCACCGGTCCTCGGTGTCCGGTACAACGTGGTGAGGCGACCACTGTCTGGTGGCCGAGGGAACATCAGCCCACATAAAGAGAAGGCGACAAAGACCAAGTTCACTCCAGCCGAGACTGCCGACGAGTTCTACGAGCGGCTGCGCAGGGACTACCTCGCTGACGACCCCGGCTACTGGTTCTTCCGAGTAAGGAGTGAGGTGAGCTCACAGAACATCCAAGTATTCCTCAAGACGTGCCTGGAGCCACTACTAGAGACTATCTGTGACTGGTACAACAGGTGTTGTCCAAACCAGTGTGACCACAGGTCAGAGACAGATAATAGTGGTATCAGTTACCGCACCCCATTCGGTGTGTACTCAACACTGGAGGAGAGTGGGAGTACTGAATATGACGCATTCCTGGAGTCCGGCAGTGAATCCGGACTGCGAAGAACAGAACAACTCTTCACGGAGCTACAATGAGTCACCCAACTGACTGCATGACGCCAAACTGCACCAGACCTCAAGTACCAATGATGGGGCGTGGACTGTGCATGATGTGCTACAGCGCTGCTAAGAGGCTGGTAGACCAAAAACAGACGACGTGGGAGGAGCTGGAGGAGCGGGGACTGTGTCTCCGCAAGGGTGACCCGTTCCTCGACGCATTCAACAAGAAGGAGTAACAATGCCGCCATCGACCACAAGACAGCGACCACCTGAGAGGGCAGCGGAGTTCCCAACCGGCTCGATCCTGTCGACTGCAGTGCCAGTGACCTCGCTCCGAGAGGAGTACCTGAGACTGTGCCTCTATGGGCGGAACAGGAGCGGTAAGACCACATTCGCTGGGGAGGCAGCGAGAGCCGCATACAGGAAGACTGGCAAGCCCACTCTGATGATCAGTTCAGAGCCAGACGAGAATGGAGGAGCACTGTCAATCTCAGATTACAGTGAGGTCATCATGCAGAGAATCACTCCGCCCAACAAGCCCATAAAGGGTGACAAGGTGAAAGGCAGTGCGAAGTTGGTGGCCATAGCGAGGGAGCTGGAACAACACAACCCATTCGCTTGGGTGTTCCTCGACACCATCACCAGCCTGCAGGACGTGATCCTAGTGGAGCTGATGGGACTACCGAAGGTACCAGAGCTCATGTCGTGGGGGTTCGTCCCAGACGGGGTGTACCAGCAGCGTGCTGAGAAGTTGAGGGAGACGGTGAGGCCACTACTGGAGCTGAAGAACTGCAACGTGATGGTGCTGGCGCAGGAGAAGGACCACAACGCGCAGGAGGACCGTGGAGGGAAGGCCAAGATACTCCACACCATGCAGCAGGGGAGCTTCATGGCCCCCGCCCTCGGCAGCACCAACGCTCAGTGGCTGCAGGACGCCTGCGGCTACGTCGTGCAGATATACGAGGACGAGGTGAAGCAGGAGATGATCATACCCATGAACAACCCGGACGGTACACCAGCACTTCCAGTCGTGCAGATGATCGGCACTGGAAAGAGGGCCAGGCACCTCCGGCTCCTGTACCACCCGAACTTTGCTGCTGGTGGGAGGTGGCAATTCAATAAGGACTTGCCGGAGTACGTTACAGCACCTGATCCAGCAAGTCTGTACGCTGCTATGGCGCGGTTCATTCCGGCCCTCCGTTAATGCGGTATAATGGTTGAGACAGATCGTTTCAATAGGGGAAGCTGTCCACCTCAGAGACAGCGACAAAGGAGTAAGCCATGAAGAGCGTAAGCTACTTCACCATTTATAGTGTTTGACTTCATCGCGGCCTCGGACAATCAGTGAATAGGGCCACCTCCTATAACGGTGGACCCAGCCAAGTGGGGATAACTTGGCACTTCAGCCCCGTAGAGCAGTGGCCAGCTCGTCACCCTCATAAGGTGAAAGGTCGCAGGTTCGAGTCCTGCCGGGGCGAATGGTGGTGTCGGTGCAGTGTAATCAGACGAAAGTTGTCTTACTGCGCGCGCAGAGAGTAATTGCACCGATACCGCCGTCTCATCAGAAGAAGGAAGTGTGAGTATGCCAGAGCAACAGAAGATGTCGAGCTTCGCCAAGAACCTGGGTGTGAGGGTGGCCGAGGCGAACAAAGAGCATATGAACGCACCCATCGACACCGGGGAGCGCAGACTCCCGGCAGGTATCCGAGACGGGGTCGCCCTACTGGTGTCGATGTACACCAAGGAGCAGGAGAACGACAAGGGGGTGTGTCCGAAGGGCCAGACGTTCTTCAGAGCCTCTGCTATCGCAAAGTATCCAGACGAGCACGACGGTTGCAAGGTCAGAGACCTCCTGACGTCGGTGGTGATCCCGCTCTGCGACATCCCGGAGGTCAAGGATGGCAGGAAGGCTGTCTCGTTCAGCCAGAACTGGTTCGAGTTCCAGAACCTGTTCCGACTACTGGGAATAGCCCCATGCCAGCACACTCCCCAGACAGACCCGACAGGACAGCTCACAGAGGCTTACTTCATGGCGGCCATGAAGTTCCTCACTGACCCAGTCCGACAGAAGACGAACCCAGTCTACATCTCCTTCACCACGAGGGCATGGAAGTCCAAGAAGAAGTTGGGGGAGACTCAGGAAGCTTATGACAAGCGTGAGCCGATGGTGTTCGAGACGTGGCATGGTATCGCAACCGAAGAGGAGGTCGCACAGATCGGCAAGATCATCCCCGGCTCCGACATGACCGCAGCACCGCCGACCAGCCCACCACCATCGGCTCCACCCACCCAGCCACCCACCCAAGTACTGAGTGATCTTACCAACCCGACGCGCGACCTCGCAGCAGACATCGCTGAGACAGTAGCCGAGTACGTGGACATCGCCATGTCCGACAAGGAGGGAGCCACGGATGAGGGGGCGACGGCAATCGAACAGCTCCTGGCGATGGCCATGACGAACGGCTGGACCAAGGAGGAGACGGACGGCGCGGCTGACTGGGCTGCGGTTGGAGACATGGCACTCAACCCGCCCAACCGGAGGCCACCGACCACGACGACCCAAGCGACTGCACCGATGCCCAACCCCAGCCCGAATGGTCACCCCACGGTGGGAAGCTTCTGGCTGTTCGCCAAGCGTGGGAAGGACGGTAGCAAACTCAGGGACGCCAAGACTGATGTCGAGTTCCCCTCGAAGGAGGTCGAGGTCGTGACGAGCAACCCCGCAGCCAAGACCTGCACGCTCAAGTACAGGAAGGACGGCAAGGAGGTGGCTGACATGCGCAGTAAGAAGCCCGTCGAGGTGAAGTGGGAGTGGCTGGAGGCAGCTGGCCCTCCGTACTAACCGTCAGAGGTCTACATGATATTGGTTATCAGCGACCTACTTTGGGTCGCTTTAAAAATACCGGAAGAAGATAGCTCTTCCGAAGTGGTCCTACAGAGGCGTTGCCTCAGATGGACAAGTGGATTTCTTTGATACGTTTAGATTTGCCAGTCGACCATACGTGTTGTGTCGACTGGCAACACTCGACCCGTAGCTTAAAGGTAGAGCAACGGCCTTATAAGCCGCAGGTTCTGGGTTCAATTCCCAGCGGGTCGACTATGCGAAACACAGAACCAACAGTAACAGAGAGCCTTCTCGACCTAGCCCGGAGTATCCGGCAGGGTGGAGACAAGCTCATAGTGTCCGACGACGTACTGACTGAGGCGGACTACGCTAGGATTAAGCTGGGACTGAGACTACTGTGCGACCCAGCACTCGCGTTCCGTCTGATAGTCGAAGACTTAGACTTACCTTCAGTAGTAAGAGAGGTACACTGAATGATTATTTCGCTCGATACAGAGTGCACAGGTCTCGACTTCGCTCACGGTACGATGCCCTTCCTCGTGACCACCTGCGACGAGGAGGGACTAGTGCGCTTCTGGGAGTGGGACGTGGACCCACTCACCCGCAAGCCACACGTGCCACCAGAGGACATAGAGGCCATCACTGAGCTGGTAGACGCAGCCGACCTCATCTACCTACAGAACAGCAAGTTCGACGCGCGAGCACTGGACGCCATCGGTGTCACCCTGCCGTGGGAGAAGGTCCGGGACACGCTCATCGGCTCGCACATCCTCGCTACCAACCACGGTCATTCACTGGACGAGCTCAGTATCGAGTACCTCGGTGTAGACATAGAGCCACTGGAGCTGAAGGTGAAGGAGGTCGTCCTTGCCTGCAGGACCATAGCGAAGAGGGACTACCCGCACTGGAAGCTCGCTAAAGAGGACCAGGAGGGTATGCCCTCAGTGAAGCCCTCCAGCAAGAGGGACGAGGACAAGCCCTGGAAGAACGACATGTGGCTGCCGAGAGCGCTGGGTGGTGTCTACCACCACAACGGAGGTGGACTACCTGAAGGTTGGGATACTGCATGCTCTGACTACGCTAACGGCGACAGCGGCTGCACGATTGCACTCGGTCTGGAGATTGAGCGCAGGCTGCAGGAGGGTGGGTGGTGGAAGATATACCTGCACAGGCTCCGATTGATGCAGGCAGCCTACGAGATGGAATCCTTCGGCATGACGGCGAGGGGTGAGTTCGTAGAGCGGACTATGTTAGAGTACCAGGAGCACGTGGCCGAGAGCGAGTGCGTACTCCACGACATAGCGAGGGAGTACGGTCACGACCTAGAGCTGGCCAAGGGTGCCGCTATCAACGACAACATGAGGGACTTATTCTACGGCATGTACCTGAAGAGGTGCCCTCGCTGCAACTATGAGAAGCGAGTGAAGCACTGGAATGGTGAGGGACAGGCACCGTGGCTAGCTGAAGAGCGAGCGAAGGAGGTATGTCCGAAGTGCGCTAAGGGTAACACTCGTAGGAGGGCCGTCAAGCAGCCGCTCGTCAGCGTCAACAGACCCAACATGCAGCTCCCAGTCGTGCCCAACCAGAAGACTGGAAACGCCTCCCTCGACAAGGAGGCAATGGCCCAATACATCCAGACACTCGAGGATGGAACAGCTCTAGACTTCATGACCATCCTATCGGACAAGCGAGCATATGACACAGCCATATCCTATATGCAGTCCTATATACGGTACTGGGTGCCAATCGCTGAACACCAAGGCTTCTACCGCATACATCCCAGCCTTAATCCCTGTGGTACAGACCACCTCCGCTGGAGCAGCAACAGCCCTAATATGCAAAACGTCAGTGGAGAGTCCAAGGAGATCAGTAACCGACCCTGCTTCGGACCACTACCTAACAGGGAGTGGTGGCGAATGGACTTCAAGTCTATCGAGAACCGCATACCGGCGTATGAGAGCGGCGAGCCGAAGATGGTAGAGGTGTTCGAACACCCGAACGACAAGCCCTACTGGGGGAGCCTCTACTACCTGACAGCCTCAGTCCTCTACCCAGACGAGTTCTGGCCCTGCGCCGACTACTCACCGGACGATGTTAGGGGATTCAAGAAGTCACAGCCCCGACTATACAAGCGAGCCAAGTTCTTCAACCTCGCCAGGCTCTACGGTGCTGGCAAGAAGAAGGGCGACCTGCTGTCGGGCATCAAAGGCTCTACCGACATGGTCGACAACGCACTCCCACGCTTGGCAGCACTCCAGGCCAAGTACCTCCGGGACGCCGAGAGGATAGGCTACGTGCAAACATTGCCCGACAGGACCGTGGACTCGGAGAGGGGATACCCTATCCTAGCCAGCAGGACAGAGGACGGCAGGGTACTCAGCACCACCCCGTTCAACTACCACACGTCGGGGACCGCCTGCTGGATCAAGAACGTGGGTCTGGTGAGGTGCCTCGACCAGTGCGCTGAGTGGAGGGCCGAGGGGTTTGACGCACACATCGCTCTAGAGGTCCACGACGACGTACTGTTCGACTTCCCCCGTGGCGAGAGTATGGAGGAGAACCTCCCACTCGCTTTGGTGCTGAGGGAGCACTTGGAGCGCGGAGGCATGGACCTAATTCCACCCATCCCGACCCCGGTTACCTGCGAATACATCACCGAGTCGTGGGCAGAAGGAGTATCAGTATGACTACTAGACTAGAAGGAGCAATTAAAGGTCTGTTTGACGCTGTTGATGCAAGAGACGATACTGTACTGCCAATCTTGGCAGACGCACTTGATGACGAAGAAGAAGGAAGTGGCTTCGGAATACGACGCATTATCGAAGAATCACTTGCCCCAATAGAAACCCCAGATGGTTGGGCTTGGTGTAAAGATTATATAACTGATGATCAGTTTTTAAGACTACTTACATTTGAAACAGACTATTGCAGATACAAATTTTACAAAACCCGCTCTGTCGCCTACTGTGTTCTAGCACTGGTGTTAATGGAGGAGTAGCATGAACAGCCTAGAGATCATATGGGAAGACAAGCCCAGTACACCACCACCGCGCGACTGCACGGCGAGGTGGGACGAGTGGTTCACACTGGCCAACGACCCTGAGACATCGAAGACGTGGTCCATCGTCAAGCAGGTCCACCCGGACGAGGAGACGAGGTGCAGGTGGGCTGCCGTGCTGGAGCTGAACCGACTGCGAAGATACTACCACAAACAAGAGGAGATGTATCATGTCAAATGACAAGGAGCTTGGGCTATATAAAAAGTACATAGTCGAGCGTATAGATGGAAGCAGTGAACCCGGTCACAAGCACCACAACTGCGAGTACTTCGTACTCAATCTGACACATGTGAACAAATTCACAGCAGCGGCAATATCAGCTTACGCTGAAGCCTGCGAACAAGAGTATCCTGCACTCGCTGCTGACTTACGAAAAAAGATTAACTCATAATCACGAACAAGAGGCAGGAGAACAGGATGCCCGTATTCAGTAAGTCGATCAACGCCGCAGACAAGGAGCTGGAGAGGCTCAAGCCCTACGAGTTCCACGGTGTAGACCTATCGGTAGAGGGAGGTCACGCAGTAGGGGACTGCCCATTCTGCGGCAGGGACGGCAAGTTCAGTGTGGACGTGGCGACCGGCCTGTGGCGGTGCTTCGTGTGCGCGTCAGGCACAGCAGCAGGTGGTGGCAACGGCCTGGTGTTCACCCGGTTGATACACGAGTACGCCGTTAGATCACTCGTCTACGACAGCAACGGTACTACGTCGTGGGCCTCGAACGTAGCCAACGACCGGCGGCTCCTATCAGTAGATACGCCTGCAGCGTGGGGTATGGCCCCAGCGAGGGATGGGACTTGGCTAGTGCCTGGCTATGGGGCAGACGGCAGGCTCGACCAAGTATACCGACGGGTGAAGGCGAAGGATGGGGACAAGTGGGTGTGGCAGTTACGTCCAACTCCTGGTATCTGGCCAGAGGGTAAAGCCCACGCGCTGCACATACCAACCGTTATAGCTGAGAGCTGGCGAGCGGGTAACACCTCTAACCACGTATGGGTCATGGAGGGACCGTGGGACGGGATGGCCATATGGGAGTTGTGCGCAGAGTTGGGTGTCGACATCATCGCAGTACCCGGCTGCAACGTGTGGCGTGACGAGTGGACGGAGATGTGCCGTGGTAAGC
>ERZ1292632.1028-Hain-H43-01um-R2-1028-length-29233-cov-8_pt2 | contig 20977 bp, 21 predicted proteins | sample MGYA00564407_ERZ1292632 | MGnify/ENA primary metagenome ERZ1292632 (study PRJEB36523, sample SAMEA6512637) | groundwater metagenome | collected 2019-01-08 | study: AquaDiva: Metagenomics assemblies of 32 groundwater samples | reverse complement strand
GCACCGGACGCAGAGTTGCTAAAAATTCCAGGGGTTCTCATAGCCCAATATTGCCCGGGCGGCATAATGGCGAAACTCCAGGTAACTTGCAGGTACTTTAAAAGTAGCTGTAAGCTTCTAAAGGCTTATTTACCAAGGGGTTTAAGGTTTTTCTCCGCAGATACTGCAGGTACTACAGGTACTTTGCAGAAACTTTTATACACAGAAAAACCGTTTTTCTATATATACAGGTTTCTAGGCAAAGTACCTGTAGTACCTGCAAAATAGACTTAGAAAAACCTCAAAACCCTTGATAAATAAGGTTCTGCAGGTACTTGCAGGTACTTTTAAAGTACCTGCAAGTACCTGCAGAGAAAGCTAAAATGACCCTCCTTGACCTGCTAAACCAAGACGGGCTTGAGTTTAAGCCCGCTACCAGAGACCAATGGCGCGGACCCTGCCCGGAGTGCGGCGGTGAGGATCGCTTCTGTGTGTGGCCCGACCAGGGCAACGGCGGCCGGTGGTGGTGCCGGGGGTGTGAAAAGCAAGGCGACGCTATCCAGTACCTCCGGGAGTTTCGCGGGCTTGCGTACCGGGAGGCCTGCCAGTACCTGGGCCAGGAACCCAAGAGCCGATATGGAAGCTTGCGGGAGCGGAACCCGAAGGCGAAGCGGGACAACTGGACGCCCAAAGGGATCGCCTCTCCGGTGGCCCTCTGGCAGGAGGTGGCCCAGAGCTTTCTTGCTATGACGGAGAAGGCCCTATGGGGCCGGGCGGGAAAGTGGTTTTTGGACTGGCTCCACAGGCGGGGGCTTCGAGATGAAACCATCCGGGCCGCCCGGCTGGGCTGGAACTCGTCTGACCGGCCCTCTCTTCACCAGCCCTCCAGAGAGGAATGGGGACTTCCCGAAGAGATCATAGACGGCAAGCCCGGAGGAAGGCTTTGGTTGCCCAAGGGGTTTGTGATCCCTCTCCTACAAGGCGGACAAGTGGCCCGGCTGAGAGTGAGGCGCTTTGAGGAGGAAGGGCCCAGATATGTGACAATCCCTGGCTCATCCTCCTGTCCCATGGTCCTGGGGAAGGACAGCCAGGCTATGGTGGTGGTCGAGAGCGAGCTTGACGGCCTTCTTCTCCACCAGGAGGCCGGGGATCTGGTGGGAGTGGTGGTCCTGGGATCGGTCAGTATCCGACCGGATCGGAAGGCTTTCGAGATCCTCTTTCGGGCGGAGATTATCCTGGTGGCGCTGGACAGCGACGACGCCGGCGCCAGGGAGGCCTGGGGCTGGTGGCAGGCGCATTTCCCGCGAGCCAGGCGGTGGCCCGTGCCAGACGGAAAAGACCCCGGGGAGGCCTGGCAGAAGGGAGTGGACTTGCGATCCTGGATTCTGGCCGGCCTGGCGGGCGCTTCCTGAGAGGCTTTCGAGGAGCTGGCGGCGATCATGGAATTTGAGGCCAACCCTGGAAAGATCCGCGTACTGGGTCTCAAGAGGCGCATATTTACAGACTTGTCAACCCATAAAAGGAGAAGCAGCCTTGAGCAGAATCACACTCTACGCAGATGGACTCTGTGAGCCCCGCAACCCTGGGGGTTACGCCTGCTATGGGTGGCTGGCTATCGACGAAAACGGCCAGAGAATGGCAGAAGGCCAGGGCTCGATCGGCCATGGCCCCTGGACCACGAACAACCTGGCCGAATACCATGCCGCCATCGAGGCCCTCAAATGGGTGGCCTCTCAAGACATCGTGGGGGTTGACCTCCTGGCCGACTCAAAACTGGTGGTCAACCAGGCCAATGGGGCCTGGGCTTCCCGGGCTCCCCACCTTTTTGATCTTCTGGTGGAACTTCGGACCCTCATGGCCCAGACGAACGCCAGACTCCACTGGGTTTCCCGGGAAGAGAACAAAGAGGCGGACAGACTTTCCCGGAAAGCCTATGCTGTGGCCAGAAAGGGGGTGCGAGTTTGAAGGCAGGGAAGTGCGATTTGAACAGGGAGAAAAACGGCTTGCCTGAGCAAGGAGAAGCATTGAAGCCAATCTTTACCCCCGACGGCCTTTACCGGATCGATCTCTGGCGTGGGTGTTATCTGCTTCTCACGGCCCAGGAATATTACAACGGCATCAAGCGCGCCAAGTCCGCCCGCCGCCGTGAGGCCTTTGAGCAGCGCACCTGGGGCGAGGGGAATATCATGAATGCGCTAGAGGAGGAGGAGGAATGAAGACAGTAGCCATCCTGTGTGCCCACACCCGGTCCATCTATCATGACCTGGAGGGTGTAGGGGCGAATAATCATTCGCCCCTACAGGGATGCCCGTGGTCGCCCATCCTCCCTGCCGCGCCTGGTCAGTAGGGGCGAATGATTATTCGCCCCTACAAGGAATTGGGCCTGTGGTGCGCGGAGCAAGTGCGAAAATGGGGCGGGATCCTGGAGCAGCCAGCACATTCCAGGCTCTGGGAGGCGGCAGGACTGCCCAGGCCTGGGAGCGCGATGGCGCGGAGGAGCATCATGGAGGCGCTGGGCACGGGAGGCAGGTCGAAAGGCATGGCCCCCAGGACCAATAAGAGGGGGTAAATTTTAGATTTGATGTCCGGGGCAATAAAAGGGCATGGGTTTGAAAACGAAACCCGCCATTTCACCGTTCTAGTTGGCGAGGGAGATCTAAGGCGTTGAAGCGATACCTGTCCTATGGAGGTGGAATGAATAGCAAGGCCCTCTACGCGGTCTTGCTGCAGGAGGGAATGATGCCGGGAGAGGACTTCGAGGCCGTCTTCGTCGATCATGGATGCGATTACCCGGAGACCTACACCGATATCCAGTGGATGAACGAGCATGGCCATCCCGTGACGGTGATCCCCGGAAGAAGGGGGAGCCTGGACCTGTACGACTACTACTGGAAATATTCGCTCATCCCCATGCGGCATCTCCGTATATGCACAGAACATTTCAAGGTCCGGCCCCTTCTCCAGTATTTCTCGCGACCTTGTGCGGACTATCTAGGCATCGATGCAGGAGAAGCCAGACGGGCAGTAGTCCGAGATCGGGAGGGCATCACGGAGGTATACCCCCTGGTCAAGCGGGGCATCGACCGGGACGGCTGCCGGGAGATCCTTCGGGAAAGCGGCTGGCCCCTCCCGCGAAAAAGCGGCTGCTTCGCATGCCCGTTTCAGTCTTTGGAAGAGTGGCAAGGGCTGGGGAAGGTCGCTCCACAACTGGCCAGAAAGGCGATCGCGCTGGAGGATAGGGCTAACGAGCGGCTGGTGGGACTTGGCCGCCCGCCTATCTATCTGGCCGATCCCTATCCTGTTCGAGTGGCTCTCTCTGGGGCCAGCGCCCGCCGGATGTGGCGTGCTGAGAAACGGGGCCAGCTCAACTTCCTGGAAAAGATGGGGCTAGAGCCATGCCCCTATTGCCGCCTGTAGGCAGGAGAAAGCCGCGTGGGTAAATACCGTGCCATCCGCCTGATTGATGTTGATTCCAAGATCCCCAACCTTGCGCTCATGAAGCTCTCGGCATGGCACAAAAGGCAAGGAGACGATGTGGGATTCGATATCACCTCCCGAGCTTCGAGGGACCTTGATCTGGTCTATGCCTCTTCGGTTTTCGCCAGGAGCCGATTCCTGCGGCGTATGTTCGAGCGAATCTATCCCCAAGGAGTCTTTGGTGGTACGGGCTGGAGCCTGGATAACAAGTTGCCCGATGAGGTAGAAGCCATGCGGCCTGACTACGATCTCTATGGCATCGACTATGCCATGGGATTCACCTCTCGTGGTTGCATCCGCCGATGCTCGTACTGTGTCGTGCCTCAAAAAGAGGGAGAAATCCGCCCCGTCGCGGAGATCGCGCAGTTTCTCAACCCCAGGAGCCATCGCGTGGTGCTCCTTGACAACAACTTCCTGGCCTCCCCGGCATGGAGGGAGCGCATTGCCGAAATTAAGTGCCTGGGCCTCAAGGTGGACTTTAACCAGGGACTGGACATCCGTCTGCTGGACGATGAGGCCGCCCATGCCCTGGTCGGTATTAATCCGCCATATTTGCGTTTCTCCTGGGATGATATCGGCCTTGAGGTGGTTGTCCGCAGGGGAATCGAGATCTTGCGCAAGGCAGGCTATCCTATCCGCCGGCAGCGCCTCGGGTTTTATGTCCTGGTGGGATTCGATTCCAACCACGAGGAAGACCTCTACCGCTGCAATATGCTGCACGGCCTGAACATCAATACGCATGTCCAGGTCTATGAAGGAGCAAATAAGCTGACGAGGCATCTGGCCCGATGGGGAAACCGGCCACAAATTTGGAGGCAGGCCTCGTTTGCTGAGTACCGTGAGGCCATGGGGGAAGTCAGGCAAGCAAATCTGTTTCCGGAGAAGTAGGGGCGAATAATTAAAGGGGCGAATAATTATTCGCCCCTACTTTACCACGAATTTCCGGAGGAGGAGAGATGAGCAATGAAGGCAATAAAACCCAAAGTTGATGTCTGGTACACCGACTCCAATGGTCTTAAGGCCCATCGCCTCAAAAATGTGCAATGGATGCGAGCATACTGCGGGTACATCCTGCGTGGGGTAATTCTGGCTACAGAGGATGATGAAAAATGTCAGATGTGCCTGAGAACGCGGGAAGCGGAGGGGATAAGAAATGCGGTATAAACCGGTTTTCCCTTATTTCGGCGGCAAATCTTCCATAGCTCATATCATCTGGCAAGCCCTGGGGGATGTGCCGAATTATATTGAGCCCTTCCTGGGGAGCGCTGCGGTTCTATTTCTTCGGCCGCATACGCCGAAGATCGAAACGGTAAATGACGTAGACGGCCTCCTCTGCAATTTCTGGCGGTCCCTCCAGCACGACCCCGACGCGGTGGCCGAGCATGCGGACTATCCTGTGATAGAGCAGGATCTCCATGCCAGACATCTCTGGCTCGTGGGCCAGCGAGCATCTATCACAGAGCGGCTATGTGCCGACTCTAATTACTACGATGCCAAGGCGGCTGGCTGGTGGGTCTGGGGCCTGTGCAGCTGGATTGGCGGGGGTTGGTGCAGCGGGGAAGGTCCCTGGGTAGTTGGGGAAGATGGCCTCCTGGAAAAGAAATTTGAAGGCGGCGGTATTTCAAAAAGTCTCCCCCATCTGGGAAATGCAGGGCAGGGCCTCTACCGGAAACGCCCCCACCTTGCGGGACGCGGGATGGGGGCTGGCATCAACCGTCAGGTCCCCCACCTGGGGGGGGATACAGGGAGGGGCATCAACCGTCAGGTCCCCCACCTGGGGGATACAGGGAGGGGCATCAACCGTCAGGTCCCCCACCTGGGGGATACAGGGAGGGGAGAATGTGATTGCCGCCGGGAGTGGCTCAAAAACTATCTCCGGGGTCTCGCCGATCGCCTGCGCAATGTCAGGGTATGTTGCGGTGACTGGTCCCGTATTTGTGGGCCATCGGTGACGTTTTTGCGTGGCCTGACGGGGGTTTTTTGCCTGCATCCCGACACGCGCATTCGCATGGCAGATGAGACATTGCTTCCTATTGAGAGCATATCTCCTGGATCTGTAGTTCATGGCGGACGAACCGTTAAGAAAGTATGGACAAGATATCATAATGGTCCAATGATTCATCTGCAAATCCAGGGGTTGATGGAACCCATTAGGGTAACCCCCGAGCATCGTATTCCTCGGGCTCCGGTACGAATGGGCCTACGACAGGAGACCCGTAGTGACAATGAGATTTGGGAAGCAGTGGAGATCATAGAAGCAAGCAAAATCCAGGTCGGAGACCTTGTTTTAATTCCAACAGGCGGGGATGAGATTCCCGTGACGTGGTGGTTTCCTCATCAAAGGCCGCGCAATCGAGGCACCAGGCAAATTGATTGTTCTTTGCGTTCGACTTGCGATGACTCAATGGGTCGCATTCTAGGTTTGTATGCGGCTGAAGGTTGTTGTCCATCCTTGCGCGGGAGACCTCGCCGAATTCAATTTACTTTTGGGGAAAAAGAGCGCGATACACTTGTAGCCGAAACGGTTCATCTTCTTGAGGAGTGCTTTGGAGTACAGTCCTTTTTATGTGACGGACGAGGATCAATCCATGTCGTATCTGGTTCAGTCCAGCTTGCAGAGTTCTTTTCCCATTATATTCCCGGCGATGCGAAAAGCAAGACGCTGCATCTATCGCTTATGACAGCCCCATACCGCCTACAACGAGGATTGCTTCGCGGTTGGTTGGATGGCGATGGTGGGCTTGAAGTAGCTTCGCGCAATCGAGTCAAACTTCTTGGGTGTACGTCATCACCTAAGCTTGCCGACCAGCTTTCTCAAATCGCTTTCCGTCTTGGCCTGCGAGCGTCTAGAAAAGCACGCAATAAACGCCTCAATAGTAAGGATTATGGGGTGATCTATGATATCTACTTTGCAGGTCATGACTCTGAGAGTCTGGGCTACTTTGTCGCTTCAGGGCGTACCCGATGGGCATCGACTCGACGTATCATCAATAACCACATTTTTGCTCGTGTTCGCGCTATTTGTCGTCAGCAATACTCTGGTATTGTATATGATCTGGATGTTGACGGCGATGATCTTGTACCTGCCCCATGGGCTCTCATCCACAACTGTGATCCCCCCTATTCCGCAGAGGCGGGCCGGGGTGCAGGCATCTATGCCTATGATGATCTCTCGGTGGCCCATGCAGCCCGGGAGTGGGCCATCGATGTGGGATCCCGCAAGGACGTACGGATCGTACTTGCGGGATACGAGGGAGAATATGAGATGCCCGCAGGTTGGCGGGCATATAAATGGCAGACCCACGGAGGATATGGTTTGCAGGGAAAGGGCCATGGCCGGGAAAACCGCAGCCGGGAGAGGCTATGGCTTAGCCCGCATTGTCTTGCGATCAATCGGGCAACACAAGGAAATTTATTTTAAAGGGGGCAGAAAGTGACCCAGGGCACCATCTCAATTCTCATCGGCTGCCACAGTCCCATGCACTCCCTTCTGGTGATCCTGACGAGGAAGGAGGAGCTTTAACTATTAACCTGCTTCATGCTCAAGGCGGTTCAACATGGAGCATTTAGGATCAGGAGAGGAGGTGAGTTGGGGTAATGATAGTGCGTGGTGTCCTCTTAGCGGTGCTAAGTACAACCCCACGGAAATAAGTATCCAAAATGGCTTAGTACAGCTCCGCATAAAAAGATATCCAAAAACCCTCAAGGAGGGTCGGGCATCTTGCCGATATGACAGGGGAAAAAGTATAAGCGCGAATAAGCGTTGGGATGGCTAAAGCCTTGTGGGGCGCGGCTCATTGTCCTAGCTGTCCTACCCATAGTGGGATTCCGACGTATCCCAACGGTTTTTCGCGCTAACAAAAAACTCAATCGGAGGATGCTCTCATGGCCCGTGGTCGTAAATCTCCTTTGGTCATTACCCTGTCCTATGAGGAGCGCAAGGAGTTGGAAAAGTGGCAGCGGAGCACCACTGTAGACGCTGGCTTGGCACGACGCGGGCGGATCATTCTGCTGCTGTCTCAAGGCATGTCCCTCTCGGACATTGCCAGAAGAGTCGGTATCCAGCGGTGTGTCGTGCGCAAGTGGGTCAAACGGTTCCTGCGCAAGCGGGTTAAAGGTCTGTATGACAAACCAGGCCGAGGCGCAAAGCCTTTTTTCCCCCCGGAGGTGGCGATCCGACTGGTCAAGCTCGCTTGTGAGCGACCCGATAGCATCGGTCGATCCCTCTCGCAATGGGACTGTCAGGAGTTGGCGCGGCAATTGGTCGAAGAGGGCGTAGTCGAGAGTATCTCCCCTGAAACCGTTCGCCGCATCCTTACCCATCATCAATTGAAGCCGTGGCGGCATCATATGTGGCTCACGTCCAAGCAACCCCGAGACGAGGAGTTCTATGCGCGGGTTCAAGAGCTCATCGACCTCTACACCCGCCCCTTGTTGCTCCAAGAGGTTGTGCTCTGTGTAGACGAAAAGACCTCTTTGCAACCTCGTCCCCGCTTGCACCCTACCCGTCCCGCCATCCCCGGAAAGCCAAACCGAGTCGAACACGAGTACAAACGCGATGGGGCGATCAATCTCTTTGCTGCGTTCGATACCCGCAGTGGGCGGGTCTATGGCCAGTGTCATGGGCGAAAACGGCAGGTTGAGTTCATCGGCTTCCTTGAACATCTGAACCGCGAAATCCCTGCCAAGGTCACCACCATTCACTTGGTCTGTGACAATGTCAGCGTCCATCACGGAAAGAAGGTCCGCCAGTGGTTGGCCACGCACCCTCGCTTCCAGATGCACTTTACGCCGGTGCATTGCTCTTGGATGAACCAGGTAGAACAGTGGTTCAGCATTCTGCAACGCAAGCGCTTCCGGATCGCGGACTTCGCCTCCAAGCTGCACCTGCAAGAGAGGATTGAGCGCTTTATCCACGAGTGGAATCAAGTCGCCCATCCGTTCAATTGGTCCACGAAGTCAGCTGCCAAAATCATGGCCGAGGTCCCCTTCGAGATGGCGGCTTGATATCGGATACTTTATTGCGTGGAGCTGTACTAAGTACCGCTCCACGGAAATAAGTATCCAAAATCGAAGGGTACCCGGTGCCGTGCATATAGCGCTCCTCCCTGATGAGAAGGCAATCTGATATTGGATACTTTATTGTGTGGCGGTGTACTAAGAGTGCTGTTTTGGGGGATCTACTGGCATCACAGATTGTTCTTCTGGAGCTGCCTCCTGAGGGACATATCTCACTGCCTGTTGGTTCGGTATGGCAGGGTTCTCGGTAGGTTCCAAAACAAAGTAAGAAGCATCTTTAAAGATATGGCTTTGACACTGAGCTTTCGTATCTTTAATGTTTGTTTCCGCTCGGGTGAGACTGTCCACCCAGGACCCGAGATACCTGGAGTCAGGTCAATCCGGGAGCGAATAACCTTATTTGTACCCTCTTGAGTACAAAGAAAGGAACAGAAATCATGAGTGAGCGGGAAGCGCAATATGGGGAGCATCCTCTGGTTTTCATGGGCATTGACCCCGGCACACGCTCTTGTGGTCTGGCCTCCATTCGCAGTATGCTGGGGCAGGATCCCATCCTGCTCGGTGACCATACCATCCTCACGCCTGCAAAGTTCAGCGGCCGTGATGCTGTGAGGTATGTCATGGAGGTAGTCATGGATGAGATCAGGATCTGTTACATACCCGCTGAGCTGCGTCTCCTGGGCATCGAGGATTTCGACTTCCAGGGCCATACAATCTCGGCCTCGGCCCACGATACCTATCTCCTAGTAGGCGCCCTGGACGAGCTGCGTCACCAGGTCCCCGAGATCCTATGGCTCAAAGCGGGCCTGTGGAAGCAAGCTCTGACGGGATTGCGTATCTATTCGGACCCTCAGCTCCGGGCCACCATAAATTATCGTCTGGGCTTGCCAGGCTACAAGTTTTCATCTGAACATGCCTTGGACGCCGCGGGGATCGCCCTGGTGGCCAGCGATCGGTATCTACTGGCGCAGGCGGCCGGGGTGAAGGCCGAAGAGCTAAGATATCATGCAAGGAGGGTGAGGAGGTGACTTAGGCCATCAGCCAGCAGGCAAGGATCGATTTTAGGGGACGAGGACATGGAAAGGCGGGCGGAAAACCAAAACCGATTTTTCACCCCTTCACGTTGCTAGAAGGGCAAATGAGGAGATTGATTTATGAACCTGATTGGAGACGTAAAAATGTTTTTATTAAGATGGATCTACGACACAGACAACCCTCCGTGTAACTATTTCGAAGTTCCAGATGTTGGGATTGTATATGCCTCTCAAGAGGTTATAGATAAGCTTATAAAGAAATATGGTTTGAGGTATAGACTAATATGCAACCCGATGGATGTTAATATCATAAAGGAAATGATTTATGATGCGAGGTTTACAAATGCGAGGTTGACAAATAATGAAATAAGTAAAGAGATGAAAGAAGATGATATGGAATATGCAAAGAAGCTGTGGGATTTGTTGGGGATAATGAGCCCAAACTTTCTGGATATTCTTCGTAAATCAGCCTTGGTCTATGGAAATAGCGACGACAAAATGGAGATTAAGCGGTTCGTTGAATGGTGCGAGAAGCTCGCGGGAAGAAAGTCGGTGGGAGAAATATGATGCCCCTTTACACCTACCCCTGCACCGTCTGCGGCAAGCCGCAGAAGCTGGCACGGTTTGTGCGCAAACATCCAGAGAATGTAGGTATGTCTCCTGTGCATCTGTGGCCTTCCGATAAAATTGCAACACAGGGTTGGCCTGACCGGCAACATCAGTCTGTGGCATAAGGCGCCCGAATGTGGTTGGCATATCTGGGGAACGCTTCAGGATTGGGATGGCCGGCAAATCGCTAACCCCACCGGTCCCGTTTCGTCACAGTGACCGTAGCCCCTGTGGGGGTAGAGCTGAACGAGAGCGAGTTCGCCCCCACAGACAAATCCCAAAACACCCCCGTGAACCCCGACATATCCACCACTCCTGCCTCCGTGATCGAAATATCGTCCATGTCGATTATCAGTGTCTGTCCCACAGTCAGGCTCCCGTCCCAGGTCAACGTTTTGCTCGCCGTGGTATTCGTGGCCACAAACTGTGTGAGCCCCCCGGCAGGCGCGGTTACGGTGATGTTTAGTGGGGTGGCGATATTCCCCCCGTTGGTGATCGACGGCGTGGCATTAGTAGAATAACTGGTCGAGTCCAGGGTGATCGAAACCCAGTACCCATCCGGGGCCAGAAGGTCCAGGCTGAAGGCCACTGTTTGTAGCCCTGGCCCTTCGCCGTACTCCAGGGCCAGCCCGTTGGCCTGCGCGACCACGTCGGCATAGCGGTCGTTGAACACCTTGAGCTGCTGGCTCCCGGACCGCAGGACCTGAATCAGGGCATCGACGATTACCCGTAGGGCCGTGGCGTTGGCTGCCTGCATCATGCCGGAGAGGTTCAGACTCTGGGGTCCGCTCTTGGGGGTCGAGGGAACCACTGCCCCATCTTGAAGCGGAAGGAGGATAGGGTTAACTTGCCAGCCGGGCCGCAGGGAGAGTGAACGGGGGATGGCACCCTGCGCGATGAAGTCAAAAGTCCCCAAGGTCCAGACTTTGGTTGCCATTTAATAACCTCTTTAAAATCAAATACTTAGGGCTCGCTCAGCAGCCCAATCTGGTATTCCAGATAGGCCAGAATGCGCGCCGGCCGGGGTAGCACCGCCCCCAACTCCAGGTTGGCCCGGAGGCCCTCCGGGGCCAACCGGTAAGCGATCCTTTCGGGCCGTAGAGAAAAATCCACGGATCTCCCCTGCTCATCTCTGGCGGAAAAGATCCTGACTTGCCGCATGGGGATATCTTCCTCGATCAGAAGATTGCGGTTGGGCTTGAGATCGACTAAACCCCTTTCCTGGGAGGCCTCCCGGTTGGCCAGCCAGGACTTTCCAAAAAGCGCTGCGTCCTCGTCGTTGGTGATATGAGGCTGGCGCTCCACAGCACTCCTTACACCCCAGGTAACCTGACTCGGGGGCAAGCGGGTCACATGGTAAGCCCCGCCGCTAGCCGCGACCCATCCAGCGCCATTATCTACCAATAGATTGCTGGAGGTGCTTTGGGTAGAGAGCAGAAAATATTGAGTATCATCGAGCGTTCCCTGGCTCTCGATGAGTATCCCGTAAGTCTTGGCGGGATCCATGGGATAAGCGACCAGGGATGCCTGCACAACCGCTGGCGTAGTGGGGATATCCTCGAAGGTGATCTCTGCGGCGGCCAGAGGGTTCTCCTCGTCAAAGACTGCCGGGGGGCCGGCGGAGGTCCTTTCGCACACGGACACCCGCACGTCGGAGGCCTCCTGGAGCGTCACGGCGTCTAAAAATAATGGATCGGCGCCGGTGTTTTTTCGATTGGTCGAATAGATCCGCAGCCCCAAAGTAGTAGTGGTTGGTGTAGCCGAGAGCGTCTGCCGGTGCCAGGATACATCCCGCGTCCGCCCCTGTGTGGTTGAATCCAGTAAGGTCGAATTAGTCCCCAGGGCTGCTGTGCCGTCGCGCAGCTCAATGGTGACGGGATCTTCCCGTAGCGGGTCCTTGACATAGCAGGTCAACTGAACCTCTTGATTGGCCGTCACGGCGATGTTTTGGTAGACCCCGTAATAGCCTTTTCCCGTCTGATTGTGGTTGACCTTGAGGCATTGCTGTCCCTCGAAGGGCAGCGTTCCTACCTTTTTTCTGACGCTGCGATCCCAAAGCTTGAGCCAGTTGGGGCTATGAGAGCCATCGGCGAGTTCCATATCGCCATCGGTGACCAGGTTTGATCCCCAGCCGGTCTTGCCGATCTTAAGATCAATGGCCGACAGGGTCTCTTCTCCTGCGGCAAGCACTTGCGCCAAACGTTGGCTGGCCGTCGCCTTGCCAAAAGCGGCGGTCCCGTCACTGGCTGTCTGGCTACGGTCGGCCTGGAGGGTGGTAGTGTTTTCGATGATTCTCAAGAATGTCCCCGACTCTCCCCCTACCAGATAGAGCCGGTTGACAATTCCTCCCGAGTTTAAAGAGTGACGCATGGAGACAAGGTCCCTTTCAATCGCGAAGGCGTTACCAGTCGCATCCGATTGGGCCTCAAAATAAAACTTTGCCCACCGGTCCACCCCCCATTCGCTATCTCCCGCCAGGGCCGCCAGGGTCTTCAGCGCTGAGGCAATAGAGGCATTAAACTGGATGCTCTTGAGGGTAAATCCGCTCTGGGGAATATTGGAGTAGGAGATAGGAATCCCTCCGGCGACGGCCCGGTCGATGAGCTTCTGAGCGATTTCTGCCGCGTCGGTATTTTCGAATCTCACACCGCCGTTTTCCTCGGGGAAACCCAGACCCACCACGACATCCGTCTCCAGGCGGCGGAAATACCCGGAAGCAGACACTTCCATCTGGTAGGGATTGCCCAGGATTAACTGGGCATCAGAGATATATCCCCGCCACCAGGTCTTCATGCCGGCGCCGGTGTCTAGCTTGATTCGGACATCATATCCCTGGAGGGCCGACTCTCCCATGTTGGTAGGAGGATCGACCAAAACGAAGCGCGCCATGTCGCACCCACCCTGCCGGAGGAAGCTCCATTCCAGCCCCTCAATTTTCTTTGGCAATGCCCACTGTAGCACGCCAGCGGAGTTCCTGATCTCTACCATATAGGAGGGATTGTTTTCAGAGGGATCGATCTGGACTCGGCCTTCCAGGGTGAGTTTGATCTCGATTGGGTCTACCAGGGCTGAGGCTTCACTGAAGGATCCTTCCAGGGACAGTGTGGATTCTATGGCCCCTGCCGTAACCACTATTGCTGTCCCGGATAGATAGGCGCCTTCGAGCTCTAAGCGGATTTCGATTGGATCAGCGACAATGGACATGAGTTGGGCGACTCCTGTGCCTTCCAGGGATAGCGTGAGTTGGATGGGGTCGGCCGTAACGGTAACATCGGCTGGGGGGCAGCTCAGGACCGCGCCATCGGGTAGGGCCGAAAACGGCAAGACTCCCTGGCAGGCCAGGGCTGAGCCATCGGGTAGGGCGGAAAATGAGAGCGTGGGCATCCATTAAAAAAGTTAATTCGCGTTGACCGCGACGGAATTGACGTTCAGGTTGGCACCGTCTGGCGCCGTTTTGGCCTCGGTGAACCCAATCCAGCCGACTACTGTATCATCAACCGTTGTATCATCGTAGATGATGGCCCCATTACTGGGGCCAATAGACCCGCCTGCTGCCGTCCAGGAGATATTGCTCCAGGTGGCGCGGGCGCGGTCATTGGTGTCATCTTCGGCCAGGGCCACGCCTGCAAGTGTTTTGCTGTTCTGCGTATACCCATTGGCTGTGGCCAACTGCGAAGCCGTTACGTCGGCCAGGGTTGCATGGGTATCTTTGTTGAAGGTGAACGTATTGTTCATCAATATAATTTTGAATACGTCGGTCAGAAAATCGATTGCCTTAACAGACAGTTGATAACAGAAATGATTGCTGGGCTCTGCGGTAGCTGACACTGATGTCAGGTTGAGGGCAATGTTAATTACATTGAAGTTTCCGCCATCAGTTACCGTCTGCGCGGCCCCAAAGTCTATGAACCCCATAACGGTATCGTCTAGCGTTGTATCGTCAAATATAATGGCACCTGCGCTGGGTCCAATAGATCCACCAGATGCAGCCCAGGATACATTGCTAAAGGTTATCCTGGAGCGATCTCCCGTATCGTCTTCAGTTACGGAGACGCCCGTAAGGGTTTTTGTATTCTGTGTATAACCATTCCCTGTGGCGATCTCGCTGGCTGACACATCTGCGTAAGTGGCATGTGTATCTTTGTTGAACACGAACGCGCTGTTCATCAAAATTATCTTAAAACTGTCTGCTGAAGCGCTTATCTTTTTGTTTGCGAATTGATATTTTGCGTGATTAGATACATCGTTGGCCATTATCTTTTCACCTCAGTAGCAGTTTTTATTATTTCATAATACATTTCCGCCGTTGCCCCAATAACTTCCCCCGGTTTAGGCAAATACTCTTCCCAAGGCCGGGGCAGAAACTCCGCCGAGGTCGTATGGACCTCCGTGGAGGCCGTCTTGCAATCATCGATGACCAGTCGTCTGTAGAGCGCCTGCGCGCGCCATGCCTGACTTCCATGCCGCCAGGGTAGCAGATGGTCTGGGTGCTTACAGGTGGGGATCAGGATAATTCCGGTATCGAAGGCCCCGGCGATATGGATGGGCGCGGAGTCATTGCTTACGACCGTGGCGGCCTGAGAGATCAGCGCGATCAGCCCCCCCAGGGACAGGCAGTTCCTGGCATCGTATGCCCCCGGGGGACAGTCGAAGTCCAGGACGCCCCGGGTGCCATCGGGGTCGTCCTGGCCGATCAGGCACACGGGGAGGCCCAGCTCACAGAGGCCAAGAACGACTTCTTGCCACCAGGCTTGGGGCAGGGTCTTGCTCTCGAAATGTCGCCCCGGGTGGACCAGGATGAGCTGAGAGGGATCAACTCCGTCCAAGACTTCCTCCACCTCGTCCAGGTCTTTGGGTCTTACATCCAGCCGGACCTGCTTATCTTCAACCGGCAGTGTGCGCTTTAGTACTGCCATGCTGCAAAAATCGATCGTGTGACACAAGAGATTCGAGACGACGGCCCATTGCGGCGTCTGTAGCCCGGGGAGCGTCACGGCATGATAGTAGGGGGTATCGGATGCGCCACGCCACTCCTCGTGGGTATATGTGGGAAGTCCCAGATGTTGGAAGAGCCTGGGGAAATGGGTCTTGATCTGCAAATCGGCCCCCGGCCATACGTGGGTCAAAGCAAACCGGATCGCGGGCTCGGCCTGGACCTGATCCCCCAGGCCGCCCTGCACGTCAAACAGGATATGTCGCCGGTATTGATAGCCGGGCCGGTCCTGCTCCCACCGCGCCAAATCCTGGGGGATGAGTGACAGGACAAACTCCAGGCTAGGGAAGCCTGCATAATGAACAACGTAAGCTGCATGGCGGTCCTCCCCAAGGTAAGGGTCCATGCAGCACATCCGGTTGTATATGTATGGAAGATCGAACATCAGGGCTTTCTCTTTTGCCCAATGGACGTTCAGGTATCCTTGCTCATAGAAATTAAATATCTCAACATCTGGCTTTATAAATAATTGCTTGTGCATACGGGAGATGACCAAAACTCCAGAATTGTAATATTTCCAGTTCCAATCGGGTAGTTTTATATTATAGTTTTTGCAGCTCTCATAAATTGAGAACTGTCTACCATTGGTGAAAGGAGCCTCATTGAATGCCCCTAACTTCTCTTTGGGTACAATGTCAAAAAGGTTGGGGCAATCATCACGAATGCTAATATCGGTATCTAAATAAAGAATGCGGTGATATGTATTTAGAAGATCATATATTCTAAACTTCTCCCAATGCGGAGAAGTCCTATCAGATTCGTTAATAACCTTGAAATCGGCACCGATGCGATCTGCGTATGCCATCAATGTAGGATGAGTGTGATGAGCGATCTTCTCGTAAGCGTCACCAACACAGATGGTCAACAGCAATAGCTTCTCTTTTTTCCTATGGCCATTATTATTCAACAATTCCTGCAATGATCCGGCTCCCAATATAATCGGTTTCCATGTTCCGTTCCCTGCTTGAAAGCATCTATAAGGATGCCGTCCTTGCTATCCTTGACGTTCTCCGTGTCGTCAATGACGATCAGCCCCCCTCGGGCCAGAAGCCGGGGGCGGAGCCACCCAAGCTCTGAGGCCACTGTCTCCTCGGTATGCTCACCATCTACATAAGCCAGGGCCAGGGCCAGGGGTTGGGAATTGATCTCCTTGCCATCCAGCCAGATTCCGCCCTGCTCCCAGACCCTGAAAAAGTCGAAACTGGTTAGCCGGAAATGGAAATGGTCCAGCTTATGCTCCCGGCAGAACGTCCCTAAGAGCCATTGCATCTCCCGGTAATAAATCTCCCCGATGGGTTCCCAGGTGGAGCCTTTGGTGTGGTAGGCCTTGCCGTAGGGATCCACCGTAATCAGTGGCCTGGTCATGCCGCTCTCCCGGATGGCCTGCAGCAAGAGGAGGGCGCTCCCGCCGCAGCGGGTGCCAATCTCCAGAAAGGGCGCTCCCGCTGGCAAGTGACAGGCCTTCTGCAGGGCACGGGCATAGAGGAAGTCAAACCCTTCTGGGTGGTCGGAATAATATTTGGCCTGATCTAGTGTAAGCAAAAAATCTTCTCCACTTCAAAAAGCAAGCAACCGCTGGCCGTCCATCCGAGAGTTACTCTTGCCATTTAGTCTTCCCTTTCCGAGAATAGAGTTAGGTTTGTTGAAGAAGTGGATCGGGATTGCTGTGAGGACAGTTAATTCCATGCACTGTAAATGGAACTTGCGGTTCTGTCAACACATTCAATTTGATATACTCCCCAGCCACTGCATTTGCCGTCACCGGAGAGAGCCGGATGTCAAAAAGCTCTGTCTGAGGTGACACGCTAGGGTTGTTCCTCACCATCTTCTTTAATGTCGTCCCGTCACTTTTCGACAAGTCCACAGTGAGATACAAACAGGGTTGGCTTACCATAACGCCGAAGCGAAACTTCCATACATACTCTCTGGTCTCCGGGCAGATAACCCAAGACGGATGCAGCGGGTCACGGGTCCCTGGCTCTGCCAACTGTTCATAATCCCAATTGATCACCTCAAATCCTGGAGAGTTGATGTCTTCATTGAACCTTACAATAGCCCTTCCTGACATTTAATGTCTCCTTTTGTATGTTTAATTTACACAGTACCAACTACTGCCACTGGACTGGACCTGTTAGTTAGTGTCCAATCCCCTAAGCTTCCTGCTCCTAGTTGCGACCCCCAAGACCAGACCGAACCATCGGCCTTGCGAGCCGAGGCAAAGCTGTATGCTCCCGATATTTGAATGAAGCTATGATTCCCCACGACCAATACTGGGCTGGAGCGGTCGGTTATTGTGTTGTCTCCATTCTCGCCACTTAAGCCCATTCCCCAAGCCCAGACCGAACCATCAACTTTCCTGCCATAGGTTCCGAGCCGCCCGCAGGAAATCTCAACAAAAGAGTGGCCTCCTACTACTAACACTGGACTGGAGCGGTTGGTAATCGAGTTGTCCCCTAATCGTCCATCGGGATTATACCCCCACGTCCAGCATTGCCCATTGTCTTTTAGACCAGCGCTATGGTTCTCTCCCACGCAGACCTGAATGAAAGAATGAGCCCCCACAACAAGAGTGGGAGAGGACCGGTCCCCCTCCGAGTTATTCCCTAATTGTCCAGTTGTCCCCACTGCGGCCACATCATTAGCGCCCCAACACCAGGCAGAGCCATCAGCCTTGCGGGCAATCGTGTGATCGAGGCCCCCGCCCCGGATCTCCAGGAAACTGTGGTTGCCCACTACCAACACAGGGCTGGAGCGATGCGTTATACTGAGATCGCCTAAGGCTCCTGACCCATTTTCCCCCCAGCCAAAGGCTGTGCCATCGGCTTTCAATCCAAACGTTCTTCCATTCCCTGCAGAAACCTGAATGAAGCTGTGATTGCCTACCACCAATATGGGAGAGGATTTCCCTGTGAGTGACTGATCCCCCAACTGGCCATTGCCATTGGCTCCCCAGCAATAGGGAGACCCATCACATTTTAGTCCTATGCTGTGCCGATCTCCGCATGAAATTTGTTTGAACTCGTGGTTGCCTGCGACAAGAACGGGGCTGGAGGCACTTGTGATCGTCTGGTTCCCCAATCGTCCATCAGCATTATATCCCCACATCCAAGGGACCCGTGCGGAAGTCAATGCGCCATTATGAGCATTCTGTGGCATCTACTTCAATGTCCTCCGTAGTTCTCGCTCCAAACCCCAGGCAATTGCGGTCCCCAACCCTGCGGCCTCCTGGGGGGTGGAGGCAGCCCCATGAACTGTGATGGGCGTATTGAAAATGAATTCTCGCCGTTGGGTTGACATAGGCTCAATGCGCCCCACTGCGGGGATAACGCGCTCCTCAGCATGATCCCTCAGAGAGGTTGCAGGGCGCATCGTTTCCCCTCCCATTGGGAACTGTGGAATAGAAGCCATAAACGAAAGAGCATTCTCCAAGGCTTTATCAGGCTGCAAAGTCTGGAGAGCATCAGGGAGCCTCGACATTCTTTCGGCCTGGGGGATGGTGGGGATCAAGCCTGAAAGAGCATCCTCCATGAAGCGACTCATGGTGAACTCTTTCTTTTCCCCAATATCAGCGAAGGCAGACTTTAGAGTTTGAAGGCCACTCAGGAGCTCAGCGCCAAAGGAGATTTCAACCACCGTTTTTGAACTTCGAGAGCTTTCTTGTGGAGGAACAATCCGCTCCCCGGCATGGACCGCAACCAACCCCCCGCGCGCTACCGAACCGCCGGCTTGCGCCTTGGGAACCACCCGCGCAAAATCGTCCAGGAAGTGGGGAGGAACCGTCTCCCACAATTCTCCCCGGGGGCGTCCGGCGCGGCGGATGTTCTCTACCATCTCGAAGATATCGCCAAAGGTCCCCTCAAAGGCCCGGAGTCCCGGCTCCAGGGCCTTAATCCGGGCGCCAATTTCGGCCTCCAGTCCCTCGGCCTTAGCCAGATCGCCCTTTTTAAGGGCCTTGGTCAGCGGGGGGACCAGCTCAAAGATGGGGGCCACCAGCTTCGTGATGGCCTTGCTCTTGGCCACTGCTTTCACGATCCCTTCGGTCACGTGATCGGCGATCCCTTCGCGCAAATTGGAGAGGAATTCGCGCCAGCCGCTCCGCTTAGTGGCGGACTTAAAGCCTTCTGCCAGGGCGTCCCCGATGACTTCGGTCATCTTCCTGGCCATCTCTTGCATGCGCTTGATGAAAGCCTGAACCTCCGCCACCATGCGCTGAGGGATCCCAGCCTGAAAGCCCATAGCGCGAATCGTGGCCGAGGTGGTCCCTGGGCCAAAGGATTGCAGGAAAGAGGCGCCCGGTCCCAACCGGGTAAAGCCTATGTTGCGCAGGCGCTCCATCTCGCTGCGCACCAGAGCAACGGTGGGGAAAAGCTCCTGTTGAGCCCAGGCACGGATGGCGGCCCGCACGGGGTCCTTGCGCTTCTTCTTACCAAAGAGACCGCCCAGGGCGCTCCCCGCTAAAGCCCCTATCACCATGCCTATGGGGCCGCCAAGCGCTCCCAACATCTGTAGGGCCGCTGTTCCCAGCACCCCGCTCAGGCTGGTCCCCAGGGCAGTCCCCAGGGCTTGCCCCCCCAGCATCCCGCCTAACCCCACCAGACCGCCCCCCAGGGTGGAGCCCAGAGGGGAGCCCCCGGTGAGCGTGCTCATGATGCCCCCAATCCCTGCGCCGGCAGCTATAGGGGGAGTGGCCAGTGATAAGACCCTCCCCAGGCTGGAGAGAAATCCCCCACCCTGGGCCGCTGCCTGGACGCCCTTGGTGAGAAAGGGCGCCCCTCCCGTGGACCCTGGGGCTGCTGCTGTTAAACTACCCAATTGCTGCACAGGCGCAGTGGCACCGCCGCCAAAGAAGCCCCGCAAGGACGCCAACCCTTGTCCAATCAGCCCCTGTGCGCCGCCACCGCCGCCTTTAATAACGCCTTTTAGCCAGTCCACAACTTTCTGAGCGCTCTCCTGAATCAGGATGCGCTGGATGGACCCGCTCAGGGATTTCAAGATCGAGAGCATGGTTCCGGCAAATCCTTGGGTCCGACCCAAGATGGAATCCAGGGCCGTATCGAAGGCCCCGGCAATGGCGCGGCCGGTCTCATCCCACAGGTTGATGGAGAGGGTGCTGAGGTCCTGCTCGAGGGACGTGATACCCCGCAGGTTCTCAGCGGTGGGGTCGCGCAGCCAGCGCTCTTCGGCGGCCAGAAGCTCTTCGTTCATAAGTCCTCGGACGGTATCCCTATGGCCACGTCCAATATCTGCCAGGAAGCGGGCGCGCTCGATAGTGGCGCGCCTGAAGTCGGCCTCACGGGATAATTCAATCTCCCGCGCCTGGGCTGCCGGGGGACCGGTTGCGCCGCCCCGGTTGATTTCCTCCAATTGGGCACGCAGGTCGTTTCTACGCTCCAGTAGCCGATTGATTTCGCCTTGGGCTTCGATCTCCTTTTGGGAGAAAGGACCCTGAACGGCTCGGATTTGTTCGATGCGCGCCTGCAATGTCCCCAGGTGCTCTTCAATGGCCGCGAGTCCTGCCGCGGGGTCGGCCCCACCGCGGGCGCCAAAAATCTCAGCCAGATTGTGCTGGGCATCCTCCAGGGTAGTGACAAACTGGGCCACCCGGCCCGTTCGGGGGTCGGCAAAGCCGGTCTCGCGCAGACTTTTCCCGCGCTCTTGCCGAATCTTCTCCTCAGATTCGGCAATGATCTGGGCGAGACGCTGCGCGCTGTCTCCCCTTTGCCTGGCGGCCTGAACTTCGGCGTCGCGCTCCAACTCCAGGGCGCGAATGGAGTTGCCCCGGAGCTCCTCAATTTGCGCCTGGCCTTTCAGGAGGTCGAGGGCCATCCTGGCTCTTTCAGAGCGGATCTGCTCTTGTCCCCTGGCT
>ERZ1292632.1635-Hain-H43-01um-R2-1635-length-20988-cov-58_pt1 | contig 20988 bp, 20 predicted proteins | sample MGYA00564407_ERZ1292632 | MGnify/ENA primary metagenome ERZ1292632 (study PRJEB36523, sample SAMEA6512637) | groundwater metagenome | collected 2019-01-08 | study: AquaDiva: Metagenomics assemblies of 32 groundwater samples | reverse complement strand
ATGCCGCCAAAGAAAAACTTGAAATTGTCGCTTCCTTTCAGGAAGCCAAAACCGCCAAAGAGCCCGGCCGAATGAAATTCGCAGAAATGTTGTCATTTTTGGAGAAAGGAAAAGCCGAAGGGATACTTTCATGGCACCCGGATCGCCTTGCAAGAAATAGCGTTGATGGTGGAAGGATAATCCACATGATAGACAAAGGATTGATTCGTTCCCTCAAATTCCCGACTTTTTGATGCGAGCCGATACCCCAAGGACTATTTATGCTGAACATTGCTTTTGGTCAAAGTAAATATTATGTGGATAATTTGCGAGAGAATGTAAAACGAGGTTTGAGATGTACGCCACTGGAAGCTATACATTTTTTTCTCTCGCAAATTGGTGTAAAGAAAACGGTTTAAGCGGTAATCTAGGCAAACAAATTTCAGTTAGCAATGTTCAACATCTTTTACAAAATCCATTTTACTTTGGGCTTATGCGATACCGAAGGGAGATATTTGAGGGAACGCACGAGCCGTTAATTTCAAAGGAACTTTTTGATAAGTGCCAGGAAGTCATGCAAAAGCGCGGCAGGGTGCAAGAACAAAAGAAACATCATTTTGGTTTTCTTGGTCTGATGAAATGTGCCTCATGTGGTTGCTCAATTACCGCGCAGTATGCAAAAGGTAATGGTGGCATATATACCTACTACCGATGCACGAAAAAGAAAGGTGTATGCCAAGAAAAGTACTATATCCAAGAAAATGAACTAGCCATTCAAATCAAAACATTTCTTCAAAAAGTTTCTTTGTCGAGCCACGACACGGAAAAAGTTTTGGCGGCGTTGGAACAAGAACAAGAAAAAGCAAAACAAGAAGCACAAGTAGAGATTGAAGTACTGAAAAGTGAGCTGGCGCAAAATGAGGTTAAACTCCAGAAACTTCTTGATGTGTATTTGGACAACACGCTAACTCAACAAGAATACGCTGCCAAAAAGGAAAAAATGGTGGCGGAGAAAATCCGATTGCAGGAGAAAATCACCGATTTTGAGCAGAAAGGCATGTCGTGGCTCGAACCGGCTCGTGAGTTCGTTTTATCCTTAAATCAAGCCGAAAATCTGCTTGCCGGGAATGATTACCCAAAAATGACAACATTTCTGAAAAACATCGGCGCGAACCATATTTTGCGAAACCGCCAATTCGTTTTTGCCCCCAAAATTCAATACGAAATGACCGCCGAGCTAATCGAAGCGGTTTCCTCTGGCTTGCCTTTTCTTAAAGTGTCCGCCCTGCAGGAGTCGAACCTGCAACCTCATCCTTAAGAGGGATTTGCTCTGCCAATTGAGCTAAGGGCGGATGTTTATAAAAATAGCAGATAGAATTGGTTTTTTCAACCTATTGCCGAGCCCGGAGATAGAAAATCTCGCGCAAAAGTTAGCCAGATTGGAAACCTTTCTTACCGCCTCCGATGATTAATGCCCGCCCCCGCGGGCCTGCCTCGCCTAGCTCCTCCTCTAGGCGAGTTTTTTTGTTGACTTCGCCCAGGGACGGTTCTGATTGAGTTTTAACGAACAAAAAACCGCCCCGCTTAGAGGCGGGGCGGTTTTTTCGCGATTACTCTTCGCGCTTTACATTTTTGGCGGCCGGGCCTTTTTCACCCGCAACTTCATCAAAGGAGACTTTATCGCCTTCCTTCAAGTCTTCAAACGCTACGCCATTCAAATCCTCGGAATGAAAGAACAGATCCTTTGTTCCGGCTTCTTGACCTTCGCGAGCAATGAATCCGAATTTTCTAGCCAGAACTTTGGTTTTGATAGTTCCGTTCATATGGTTGTTTTTATGACTATTTATGACGGGAAACTCGACTACGTTTCCGTATGTTGTAATTATAGCAAACAAAGGATGGGTTGTCAAGTATTCTTCTCGTCCCTAGGGGGCGCTGTGTTCAGACGAAAAAACAGAAAAGTGCCGTTTTTCGGCGCCTGTTTGAATGAGCCGGTCTTACGCTTCAGCTATTTTAATAGAGCATCTATCGCCTGCTTGAAGGTTTCGTAGGGTTGAGCGCCTACGATTTTCTGGCCGTTTATGAAAAATGTCGGGGTGCCGGTTACGCCCACGGTTTGCCCGGAAGCCAGGTCGTCATTAATTTTCTTGGAATATTTCTCGCTGTCTAAACATTGATTGAATTTGGCAGTATCCAGCCCGATTGCCACGGCCCATTTTTTTAAATTATCCTTTGTAAGCTGGGCGCTCTGCCCCTGACCGTCTTGCCTTTTATAAATCTCGTCGTGCATCTGCCAAAATTTCCCCTGCTCGGCGGCGCACTCCGTTGCAAGGGCGGCGGGTTTGGCTCCCGAATGAGACGGCAGTGGGAAATGGCGGTATACAAAGTGCGCCTTTCCGCTCTCAATAAATTCCTTTTTTATCAAGGGTAAGGTTTCGCTCCAAAATTTTTTGCAGAATGGACACTCAAAGTCGCTGTATTCAACAATTGTCACTTTGGCATTTTTATTCCCTAAAATGTGGTCATTCTGATTGACTTTTATGTCTATCGGCTCGTTTTGGGCTTGAGGGACATTTCCAATTTGAGCGGCTCCTCCCCCGCCCTGACCTCTGGTAAAAATCAGCGTCCCTGAAATCAAAATGGCGGCAAGTAAAATTGACCCTGGCAGAAGGAGCTGCATATAGTTCACTTTGGCCGCCGTTGAGGCCTCTTCAGTTTTTGCGTTTTGTTCTTCCATCCCGTACGAAATAGCTGTTGCACAGTGATACACATAAGTTATGACTGCGCATCATACTATTGAATTATGGTTTACTTATCAATCCCGAATCCCGAACGAGACCGCGAGGGCCCGCAGCGTGCCTCTGTCTCGTACAGGACGAACACGATAGCGCTCTTTCGTTCGGGATCCATGTGGATAACGATAGCAAACGCAATAACCGAAGTCAAAACCTATCTCTTGGTGCTGGCCACAGAAATACCGCGACAAGCCCCCCGATAAGGCCAACGTCTCTGATTATTACATCGGCCGGGCTGACAAGGATGACCGTGCCGGCAAGGAACAATATCGCGAGGGCTGAAAAGAATTTGGAAAATATCCCGGTCGCCAAACTGACGCCGGCCAGAATCTCAAAAACGCCGCAGAGATAGATAAACTGACTTGTAGTCATCCAGGCATTCAGCCAATAAGAAGGGTGGATTATCTTACTAATCCCGAACCAGAAAAAAACGGCCGCCAGGCCTAATCTTAGGGCTAAATACGAGTATTTGGCGGAGCTGAACATAGAGGGTTGACAAACCTATAGATTAGGTGTATAATTAAAATACTGGATGCTGGGGAGTCCGTGGCCTTACGGCTACATTTCGCCCCGCCGTTGGCGGGGCTCCTAGGGACTGAATACATAATAAATCAGTCTTTAACCGGCCGCAAGGGAAAACTGTGGGTATCCCCTGCAGTAAACCGGCTCCCTGGTAGCCAAGAAGTTAATAAGAAAAACCAAAACCCCGCCGTTGGCGTGGTTTTGGTTTTTCTAGGCAATCACATTCTTTTTTTCCAAAAATTCAAACACTTTTTCGTTCAACAGAGCGTCCCTGATCTTGCTTTTCAACCCTTCAGGGTCAATGTTCTGAAGCACCTCCGGACCGGTCCCCCCTTGCCCGCTCATAATGTATTGCTGAAGAACGATCTGCAGTTCCCGGTTCACCTCTTCTTCGCCGACCGATAATTCTTCTTTTTTCGCTATCGTTCTTGCTATCAATCCCATCTTCGCCTGCAATTCGGCTTTCGGCCGCCAATCGCGCCGCAGTTCGTCCTGTGTCTTTTTTATATGAGCCAGATAAAGCCCGAGCTCCATTCCCTTTTGATGCAATTCTCCGTCCAGATCGCGGAGCATGGCATCAAGCCGGTTTTTAATAAGCTCCGGCGGCACTTTAACTTCCGTCACTGCGGCTATTTTTTCCAAAATGGCGAGGCGGATCCTGTCTTTTTCTTTCGTTTCCTTTTCTATGGCAAGCCCCTGATTTATACTTGCTTCCACCTCTTTGAGAGAGTGAAAATTTCCCAGACTTTTCGCAAATTCATCGTCCAATTTCGGCACTGTCTTGCCTTCCACTCTTTTTACGGCAACTTCAAAATCAAGTTCTTTGCCGGCGATGGTTTTTTGATAATAATCGGCTGGGATCTTCAGCGAGAAATGTTTGGTTCCGCCTTTTTCCATGCCGACAAGCCGTTCTTCAAATCCGGGCACGAACTTGCCATCGCCAAGAACAACCGGATGGTTTTCGCTCTTGCCGCCTTCAATTACTGCGCCGCTCTCCTTAATGATGAAATCAACTTCCACCCGGTCTCCAAGTTGCGCCGGCCTTTTAACTTCGTTGAATACCGTCCGCGACTTCAGCGCCTCGTCCAGCACCTTTTTGACTTCCCCGTCGCTTACAACTACTGCGTTTCTCTTTACGCCCAGCCCTTCGTATTTTCCCAGAACAAGCTCTGGAAAGATCAAAAAAGTAGCCCAATAGATCAGCTTCTCGGGAAAGTTTTCTTTTATTTCAAAGCCGACCCGGTCAAGGACCTCAAGTTTTTCACTGGCCATCGCTTCCGCAAGGCTAGACTCTACCGCCAGCCGGAGGGCCTCTTCGCGGAGCTTTTCTTCCCCTATGGCTTTTCTCACCATATCCTTGGGGGCCTTACCCGGGCGAAAACCTTCCAGTTTTACATCACGGGCCAGTTGTTTTTCCGCTTTTTCAACAAACAAAAGCAGGTCTTTTTTATCAAGACTGACCGCCAGCTTCACTCTAGAATCTGGGAGTTTTTCAGCTGTAAAAGTCATTATTCCGTGTCTTCTTTTTTCTCCGGCGCTTCGGCCGGAGTTCCGGCTTTTCGGCGGCGGGGCTTCTTGGCCGGTTTGGTCTCTTCTTCCACGGGCACTTCTTTGCCGGTTTTTGCCGAGCCGGACTCGGCTTTGACCTCTTCTGGCGCAAGCGCTTCATTGGCGGACATCTGCGCTTGAGGGGCACGGACGTCTATTTTCCAGCCGGTAAGTTTGGCGGCCAATCTCACGTTTTGCCCCCTTTTGCCTATGGCAAGAGAAAATTGGTCATCAGCGACCTCAACCAAGGCATGGCGTCTTTCCGCGTCCAAAATTTTAACGTCAATAATTTTTGCCGGAGATAAAGCATTGGCCACAAATTTTTCCGGATTCTCATTCCATTCAATGATATCAATTTTTTCTCCGCCCAATTCGTTTATGACCGTCTGCACTCTCACGCCCTTCTGGCCGACAAGCGAACCTATCGGGTCAACTCCCTCTTCGTTTGAAGCAACGGCCACCTTGGACCTTGAGCCGGCTTCCCGGGCGACGGCTTTAACCTCAACGCTTCCGGCGTCTATCTCGGGAACTTCAAATTGGAATAATTTGAGGACGAGTTTCGGGTGCGAACGGGATAACAAGACAACCGGGCCTTTGTTGGTTTCGTCCACTCGCAATATCAAAAATCTCAATCGCTGACCCATTCTGTAGCCCTCACTGAAGAGCTGTTCGGCAGGGACGAGCAAGCCGTTGGTCCGGCCCAAGTCAACAAAAACCAAATGGCCCTCGCTTCTCTGCACGATGCCGGAGACCACTTCTCCTTCCTTGTTTTTGAATTCGGCAAAAACGGCTTCCCGCTCAACCTCGCGCAGACGCTGAATAATGACTTGTTTCGCCGTCTGGGCGGCGATCCTGCCGAAATCGGTCTTGGATTCAAGTTTAGTGATCAGTTCGTCGCCAACCTTCAGTTTCTTGTCTATTTTCTTGGCATCCTCCAGAGCAATGTACTTTTCCGGATTGAACTTGAACTTCGTTTCTTCCGGACCCGCTTCCGTAGACTCTCCTTCCGAAACGGCGGCGTGTTTTTTTTCTGTAACTTCGCGCTCGGCAAACTCCGGCTCCGCGCCCGGCCGGTTGGGCAGTTCGCCGATAATGTTCCCCTCTTCGTCAACACCCTCAACTACGAACTTAACCTGGGTGATCGTTACATCGCCGGTTTCCTGATTTAATTTTGCCCTGATGACCTGGCCCTTTTCCCCGTAGTCCTTCTTATAAGCCGCGGCGATGGCCGCTTCTATGGTTTCTACGACCTTGTCTTCGGGAATCCCTTTTTCTTCGGCAATTTGCTTAATGGCCGAAACAAATTGTTTTACGTCCAGCATGGCTCTCTATGCGACACCAATACACGAATCGCACACGAATTACACAAATAATTTAATCTGTATTCGTGACATTCGTGCCTATTAGTGTATTTGTGTCGGGTTCAGCTTTTAATAAAAGCGTCCGCCTTCTCGCGGACATAATCAACAATATCAACCCTCAAGCCCCATTATATTCCTCTGCGCTTTCGCTGTCAATAGGCCGGTATCCTCCGCGTTTTTTTCAATGAAAAGCTATCAACAAGTTATCCCCACTTTGGGCTATTGCCTCGCAATGTTAATGCTGTTAAACCAAAACTTGCTGTGTGGAGAACCGAAAACGGCAAAAATGTTAAAATGAAAACAGTATAAACTACGTATGGTCCAAGCTATTACAGAAAAACCAGAGATTGAGAAGGAGTTAGAAGAAAAACTCTCGGCTATTCAGATACAAAAAACAGAAGATGACGCGAAGGACTTGGCTAAAAAATCGGACTTGCCCTATGCAAATTTGAAAGCGTTCCCCGTTGACGCCAACGCTGTTTTGCTGGTTGACGAGAAAGATGCACGTGAGGGAAAGTTGGTCGTTATCTCTAAAAGCGGCCGAAATCTCCGCATCGCCGTTTCAGACCCCCAGAATCAGCAAACTCAACTCGTGTTAAATAAATTAAAGAAAGATAATTACACCTTCAGCTTGGTTGTAGTTTCAGAATTAAGCCTCCAGGCAGGATGGCAGAGATATCAATCAAAAAAAGAACGCGCCGAAACGGCCTTGGGATCGGTTACCATCGGAGGAGAGGAATTATCCGGCTTGGGCAAACAAATTAAAGACATCTCCGATCTGAAAGACCGCCTTACGTCGATTCCCATAACTAAAGTTCTGAATATCCTGATCGCCGGAGCGCTTAAGATAAAGGCATCTGACATTCATTTTGAACCGGAAGAAAAATCGATCCGCCTCCGATACAGGCTGGATGGCATGCTTAATGACGTCGTTGAATTCTCGCCCGCGGGCTATCCGGGCCTTCTTTCCAGGATAAAACTGCTGTCGGGATTAAAGATCAACGTTCATGATTCTCCACAGGACGGCCGTTTCACGATAAAACAAGAAAGTGGGGACATTGAGGTGCGTGTATCAATTTTGCCGGGTTCTTACGGCGAAAATATAGTGATGCGTATTCTGGATCCCGCTACCATTAAACAAAAGCTGGAAGACCTAGGTATGCGCGATGACATGCTGGTTACAATTAAAAAACTGCTAAGCAAAACCACGGGCGCGATCCTGACTACGGGGCCTACCGGTTCCGGCAAGACAACTACTCTTTACGCCTTCGTAAAGCACGTCAACGGTCCTGACGTTAAAATAATAACAATTGAAGACCCGGTTGAGTATCACGTAGAAGGGATATCCCAAACGCAAGTTGACCCTCACGCGGGCTATACGTTCGCCGGCGGTTTGCGTTCCATAGTCCGCCAAGACCCCGACGTTATACTCGTCGGCGAAATCCGCGACGTTGAAACGGCGGAAATCGCCATGCAGGCCGCCCTTACGGGGCACCTGGTCCTTTCAACACTTCATACAAACAGCGCCGCCGGCACAATTCCCCGCCTGATAGATTTGGGCGTGCGTCCGGTTACCATCGCCCCCGCCATTAACGCGGCTATGGCCCAACGACTGGTCAGGCGCCTTTGCAAAAGCTGCAAGAAAAAAGAGAAGATAAAGAGCGAGGATATGGCAACACTCAAAAAGTATATTACGGGTTTGCCAGAGACCATTAAGCTTCCGGAATTAAACGCATCTCTGGAAGTTTATTACCCGCAAAAGTGCAAAGAGTGCAATTCCACCGGCTACGGCGGACGGATAGGCGTGTATGAACTTTTTGAAATTGACGCCGAGATGGAGAAATTAATATTAAAATCACCTCCGATCTCGGAAGTGCAGAAATTGGCAATAAAAAAGGGAATGGTAACCCTTCTGCAGGACGGCCTCTTGAGGGTCGTGGACGGCACGACTTCGCTTGAAGAAGTAATGAGGGTTATCGGGGAGTAAAAGCAAAAATCAAAATGACAATGCAAAATTTAAAAAGCAGATTGTCTATAGATCATGTTGTACTTGTCGTAAAAAATATCGCGAGAACAAGGAATTTTTATACAAAGATATTCGGTAATCCCAACCACCAAAGCAAGTTTTTTCTGATGTACTTGGTTGGTAAGACAAAATTATTTCTAGCTTTACCGTACGGTAAACTGCCTAAAAATGATAAATTTAGCGCTAATAGAATTGGCCTTGAACATCTGGCTTTTGGAGTTTCCTCTCTTAAAATTCTTAAACAAATCTCTGGCCACTTAAGCAAAACCCGCATTGCTCACAGCGGTATTCACATAGACAGGCACAGCAAGAAAGAGAAAATTTGGCTTAATGATCCGGATGGTATCCGGTTAGAATTCTATAGATGATTTTATTTTGATCTTTGATTTTTAATCTTTGATTTGGCAGCAGATCAGACCCCTATAATCTGTAGGCAATAGCCCAGACCTTAAAGACCCGGGGCAGAGCAATACCGAGGCATAACCCAGTCGGAACCAAGTTACCCATCTGCGAAAATGCTCCGATTGAGCCACTAAGTATCAACGAAATGCCTCAATTGCCTACAGGTTATAGAGGTTTTAAACAAAATCCCTATCAAGGGATATATACCCACATTCTATACATAAAAACCACACCTGTCAAGCCCTTTTAGCCATGACTATGCCCGACGAAACCAAGAAAAAAGACATTCTATCGCAGGAACCGGACGATCAGGTTTTGGACCTTGCTTTAAGGCCGACTACTTTTAACGATTTTATAGGCCAGGAGAACGTAAAGAGAAACCTGGCTATACTGATAGGCGCCGCTAAAAAACGTCAGGAACCGCTGGAGCATATACTGATACACGGCCCATCCGGGCTCGGAAAGACCACTCTGGCCTATCTTATCGCCAGAGAAAGCGGGGCCGGCATAAGGATAACTTCCGGCGCGGCGATGGAAAAAGCGGGAGATATCGGTTCTATACTAACGGGTCTGTCGGACGGCGATTTTTTATTCATTGACGAGGTCCACCGGCTCAATAAGACCGTGGAGGAAACCCTTTACCCGGCAATGGAAAATTACTGCCTTGACATCATAATCGGCAAAGGCACTTCCGCCAAAACATTGCAGGTTAAGCTCCCCCGTTTCACCCTGATTGCCGCCACCACCAGAATTTCACTGCTTTCCAACCCGTTCCGTTCGCGATTCGGCGCTCATTACAAGCTTGATTTCTATAATCATAAGGAGATTGAAAAGATACTTCAGCGCTCGGCCCAATTGTTGAAAGTTAAAACGGACGATAAAGCCCTGGTTAAAATCGCCGCCTCCTCGCGCTTTACTCCGAGAATCGCCAATCGTCTGCTCAAGCGCACTAGGGACTACGCCCAAGTTAAAAACTCTCCCATTCTCACCGAACCTCTCGCAACCGAAGCCCTGTCGCTCCTTGGCATAGACGAGCAGGGACTGGATGCGACGGACCGCAAAATACTTGATGTGATCTCCAAGAACTTCAATGGCGGGCCGGTAGGGCTTAAATCAATCGCCGCCGCCATCGCCGAAGAGGAAGAAACCATAGAAGATGTCTACGAGCCGTATTTAATGCAAATCGGCTTTTTGGCCCGTACGTCGCGCGGCCGGATGCTGACTGACTTGGCGGTCAAACATCTAGGATTGGCCCAAAACAAGAACGGCCAGGGATCACTGATTTAAACTCGTACAATTTTGGAGGGTTGTACTGGATTACAAAATGAAATTGTTGATTGCGGCCATCACTTTCGCGGCTACCCTCGGAGTGTTGTTTTTAATTGAAGCCGGCAAATCTCCCAAAGAAGATTATGCCCAAATCATAGAAGCGCTAAAAACCGAAGCCTCAATAACTCCGACCCTGGTCAAAACCCCCAAACAATCATCTCCATCGCCCCAAAACAGCCCGGCAAACCAATCAGCGGCGCCCACCCCGACCAAGACCTCAACTTCAGCGCCAACACCAAGCGCCACGCCTGCACCAGCACCCGAACAATCGGAAAAAATCAATATCAACACTGCGAATCTTGAAGAGCTGGATAAAATCACGGGCGTCGGTCCGATTATAGGTCAGCGCATCATTGATTACCGGAACACCAACGGGCCTTTTCAAAAAATTGAAGACATAAAAAACGTAAAGGGCATCGGGGACGTAACATTTGAGAAAATGAAAGATGAGATTACAATTTAATCACATATGTCCGGCCATTCCAAATGGAGCCAAATTAAACATCGTAAAGGGATCAGCGACCAGAAAAAAGGTCAGGTTTTTAGCAAGCTCGCGAACAAAATCACGATTGCGGCGCGAAATGGCGCCGACCCTTCGGCAAATTACAAACTTCAATCGGCCATTGATGAAGCGCGGGCGGTTAACATGCCGAAGGAAAACATTGAACGCGCGATCAAAAGGGCCGCCGAGAAAGATGCCGCTTCTCTAAACGAGGTAACGGTCCAGGCGATGGGGCCCGGCTCCATGGCAGTGGTTATTGAAGCGATTACTGACAACAAAAACCGGACTCTGGCCGAGATCAAAAAAACTTTGGCTGAAAATGGATTCAAAATGGTCCCCGAGGGTTCTCTCAATTGGATGTTTGACGCGGGCTGGATGCCTAAAATTCCCCTGGAGATCGGCGATCCTGCGATGCGCCAAAAATTCAATCGGCTTCTGGAAGAACTTGCCGCCAATGACGACGTTGAGAACGTCCACTCAAATCTGAAATAAACCCGACACAAATACACTAATGGGCACGAATGTCACAAATTAAGAAATTCTATTCGTGTAATTCGTGTGTGATTCGTGTATTGGCGTCGCTTGCGTTATGCGCATACTGGGCATTGACCCCGGAACTTCTTTAATAGGATATGGCGTTATTGACACCGACGGTAAAAGTTTTAAGGCGGTGGATTTCGGCTGCCTGAAAACAGGGGTAAATATCAAAAACAGCGACCGCGTCAAAACCGTCTGCGATTTTTTTGAAAAATTGATGAAAAAATTCAAGCCAGACAAAGTAGCTCTTGAGAGCTTGTTCTTTTTTAAAAATGCCAAAACGGTTGTCAAGGTAAGCGAGATAAGAGGAGTGTTGATGCTCGCCGCCGCTAAAAATGACGTTGTAATCACCGAATTTACTCCGTTACAGGTAAAGCAGGCGGTTTCCGGTTACGGCCGCGCCGAAAAAAGCCAGGTCCAAAAGATGGTTAAACTGATTTTGGGTTTGAAGACAGAGCCAAAACCGGATGATGTGGCTGACGCCCTGGCTATTGCAATTTGCTGTGCAAATACTGTAGTATATTGACTAACTAAATTAACGAGGTTTTTCTTGTATTTTCCCGCGTATAACTTCAGGGGATCCGCGGGAGTAAAAGAAAAATCAGCCCGCATTATGTCGGAGCAGAATTTTAAATATTCCCTCCTGGAAGAGGATGAGTTGGAAGAAAAGAAAGGGGAGGGAACCGGGGAAGAAGTGGTATCCCCCGGGCAGGAAGAAGGAGAAGGAGCAGAAGAAGTTCCAGAAGAACCGGCAGCATAGAGACCTGCATCGGTTAAGTATAAAAAACACCCCCGCCTAGGCGGGGGTGTTTTTTATACTGCCCTCACAAACTTCCGCGGCCCGACCTTGATAACATCGCCCCTCTCAACTTCGTAATCCCAGCCGCTCACGGTTTTGCCATTAACTTTGACCGCGCCCTCGTCTATCAATCTCTTCGCCTCCGATCTGGAACCCACCGTTCCAGACCCCTCCAGCAAATCTACAATCACAATTGAATCTCCACTGAATTTGTATTCTTTTATTTCCTCTGGCAACTGTCCTTCCGAAAAAACTTTCCGAAATTCGTCCTTCGCTTTCTTGGCTTCTTTTTCTCCGTGATACATCCGCACTAGTTCAAACGCTAATTCCTCTTTCAGATTCCTGGGATTTTCGCCGGCGCTCAGTTTTTTTTGGGCTCTGTCTACTTCAGAATCCGGTAATTCTGTCGCGTAAGCAAGGAGCGGCACAATCGCAGAATCGGGCATAGCCATCGTTTTACCAAACATCTCCTGCGGTGAGTCGTTAAGCGAAATATATTGACCCTCGCTTTTGCTCATTATTTTTTTGCCGGTTGCCAGGTTTTCCAGCAGTCGCGTGGTGATAACCAGCTTTTCTTTGCCCAAAATTTTATTAACCAAATCCCGACCTACCATCATGTTAAACATCTGGTCTTTCCCGCCGATTTCGCCGTCAACTTCCATTGCTACCGAATCGTATCCCTGCAGTACGGGATAAACAAATTCCTGCAGACTAATCGGCTTGTCTTTTTTTATTCTCTCCTGAAACATATCCCGACCGACCATTTGTTGTTGCGTAAAGAGCGATGTTAACTTGAGCCACTCCTCCGTAAGCATCTTTCTATACCACTTGCCGTTATATTTTGTTTCAAAAGAGTCCTTAGATAAAATCTTGCGTACCTGGTCCAAATAAGTTCTCATATTTTCTTTAACTTCTTTGCCGGTCAACGGCCTGCGCACGGCTTCCTTGTCTGTGGGGTCTCCGATCATTGCTGTAAAATCTCCGATTAACAGAACAATCTTATGTCCCAGCTGAAAAAGTTCTTTCAAAACAAATAGGTTTGTCGTGTGCCCCAAGTGTATATCCGGCCCTGTCGGGTCTATGCCCAAATAAAAAGTCAATTGCCTGCCCGAACTCAACATTTCCTCCGCCTTCTCCTTTGAAGGCAAAACCGTTTCAACGTATCTTGATTCTAAAAACTCCTTTATTCTATTCTCATCGGTAATAATTTTCGCCATTTTGTATTTTAATAATACTCCACCTGCCCCAACTTTTCGACTCTTGACACTAAATCTACAAAGTGCTAACATATCATAGGCGGTACCTTGTAAATTAGGGAGGTCGTCATGCTACAAGCAAAGGAACTCAAGGTTGGTTTATTAGTGTGGTGGAGCAACGATTCCTGGTCTTGCCCTTGCATAATTACAGCAATAAAAAGAAAAATGGGGTTTAAACTAAAGTCGCTAGACAATTTCTACGAGTCGAATTGGTTAATACCAAAAGACACGCCCGGTCTTTTTAGAAGCAGCCTCCATGATATGAGGGAGTGCAGTAGAGAGGACGTGGAACGATATTTTGAAAGCGTAACGCAAGAGCTCAAGAACGGAATCACTGCCGCCAAGGGTGAGCTCGTAGCTGCCCAGAGACGTTTGGCTGTGTACAAAAAGCGGGCCAGTGAATTTTTGACACAACTTACAACTTCCTAATACCGGTCGTCATCCGCCAGCAATGGTGGGTTTTTATTTTATAGTCAGCACCCGAGCAAGTTACCTGATTTTCATCATTCAAATACTGCGGTACGCATCGAGATTAGCGAGCCCCTCGTCATTTCGAGAGTTCTGTTGAAGCCGAGCGGGCACAGTGTTGTGGCGTAATTTACGCAGAGCGAACGTAGTGAACGGGTGGTAAATTATGCCACAACGAGCGAGGCGAGACAAAAAGTGAAGCGATATTGCGACCACGCTGGGGTCGCACAGCGGAACGTCTCGAGAAATGATGAGGGGTGAGCTAACCTACCAATAAGATGCGCCGAGAGAAAATCAGGGGGTTGCGAAAGACCCCTTTTTGTGCCAGAATTGACGCAAGTGGACAGATTCCGCAGAAAAAACAAGCCCCATATCGCGAAAAATATCTTTCTCACGATCCTGACCCTGGCCGTAATCGGCTTGGTTTTTTTGGTTATTCTTTTCATTTATTACGCCGGGCAAATTCCCGATCCCTCGGCTATCGCCTCCCGCCGCGTCAATGAATCAACCAAAATTTACGACCGCACCGGCACTGCCCTTTTGTATGATATCCACGGCGAAGAAAAAAGGACCGTTATCCCGTGGGAACAAATTTCCGATACCATTAAAAAAGCGACGTTAGCCGCGGAAGACAGCGATTTTTACAATCACCGGGGCATAGACTTCAAAGGAATACTTCGCGCTTTCTACAAAGACGTTACGCATCTTAGCGCGTCGCAAGGCGGTTCCACTATAACCCAGCAGCTGGTAAAAAAGTCTCTTTTGGGCGATGAAAAAACCATTGCCAGAAAAATAAAAGAGGCAGTTTTGTCCGTTCAGGTTGAGCGCAAATTTTCTAAAGACCAGATATTCTGGATGTATCTTAATCAAATCCCTTACGGTTCAAACGCCTACGGCATAGAAGCCGCGGCCCAAACTTACTTTGGAAAACCGGCCAACGATCTTGACCTAGCCGAAGCCGCTCTTTTGGCCTCTTTGCCGAAAGCGCCCAGTTATTATTCGCCTTACGGGAATCATTATTCTGAACTGTTGGCAAGAAAAAATTCAATGCTGGAGAGAATGAAAAACTTGGGCTATATCGGCCAAGCGGAATACGAATCGGCCAAAAAAGAAAAATTCCAATTCAACCAGCCCAGCGATATGTTCGCTCCTCATTTTGTCGTTATGGTCAAAGAGTATTTGGTGGATAGGTACGGGGAGGATATGGTGGAAAACGGGGGGCTAAAGGTAATAACTACTCTTGACACCAAGCTACAGGAAATAGCCTCGGCGTCGGTAAGTAAGTACGCCGGCATCAACACCGAAAAATACAAAGCTAATAATGCCGCTTTGGTAGCAGAAGACCCGAGAAACGGGCAGATACTGGCAATGGTGGGCTCAAAAAATTACTTTGGAAAGTCCGAACCCGGAGGCTGCACGCCGGGGAGCACCGGAAGCGGCAGTTGTACGTTTGAAGGCAATTTCAATGTCGCCCTTGGGTTTCGCCAGCCCGGTTCGTCATTCAAACCGTTCGCCTATGCCGAAGCTTTCATAAAGGGCTTTACCGATTCAACGGTACTCTTTGACCTGCCGACTGAATTTAACCCGAACTGCGATCCGTCCGCGACCCAGGAAAAAGACTCTGACGGCCAGGACTGCTATAATCCACAAAATTACGACGGCCTGTTCAGGGGGCCGGTCATTATGCGCCAGGCGCTTGCGCAATCTCTTAATGTACCCTCCGTTCAGGCGCTTTACTTAGCCGGTATAGATGACACCATTGATCTCGCTCACAAAATGGGAATCACGACACTCAATGACCGTTCCAGATACGGGCTCTCTCTGGTGCTCGGCGGAGGAGAGGTTCGTCTTGTTGACATGGTTGCGGCCTACGGAGTGTTTGCCAACGACGGCATAAGGGTGCCGCAAACTTTTATCCAAAAAGTTTCCACTGGCGACGGTGCGGTACTTGAAGAATACAAACATGACGAGGAAAGAGTGCTTGAGCCGCAGATAGCCAGGCTTATTTCCGATGTCCTGTCGGATAATAATGCGCGCGGGCCGATATTCGGTTATAACAGCCCGCTTTACTTCCCGGGCCGGCAAGTCGCGGCTAAAACCGGAACCACACAAGAAAACCGCGATGGTTGGCTGGTAGGATATACCCCTTCCCTGGTTGTGGGGGTTTGGGCGGGAAATAACAATAACGAGTCTATGACCAAACAAGGCGCCGGTTTGTCTGCCGCCGGCCCTACGTGGAATAATTTTATGTCACGCGCGCTGGAAGGCACCGCTCCTGAACAATTCATTGAACCCGACCCCATAACAACCGATAAAATAATGCTGAACGGCAGTTACAACGGCTCCGATGGTATACATTCAATTCTCTATTACGTGAACAAAAAAGACCCTACCGGGCCTCCGCCTTCAAATCCAAACGAAGATTCTCAATTTAAGAACTGGGAAGAAGCGGTTCAGAGATGGCTTACCAGAACCGGACAAACTAGCCATCTCTTAACTCCTTAGAGGCATTATAACGTAAGTTTGGTCTTTAAGATTGTCGCCCCGAAGCACCAATGGACTGCCTTCGCCGGTAAACTCCACAATTACGTTCTCGGTAGGTATCACCTTCAATCCGTCTAAAAGATAGTGGTAATTGACCGATATCTCAAACGGTTTGTTTTTCAATTCGCAGGCTAAGTGCGATGTAATGTCCCCGCAGTCGCTGTTTTTAGCTGAAACTTCCATTAAATCTTTTGCGGTCCTTATTTTGATATCTGATATATTTGACGAGAAAATACTGGCCATCCTGATATTTCTTTCAAATTCTCCTTTGTTAACCCTGACGAGGGATATAAATTTTTCCGGAATTACTTTTTTGTAGTCGGGATAGCGGCCGTCAATAAGGCGCGAAACAAATTCAAAGTCGTCATTGTAAAGAAATATCTGATTCTCGGAAATAGCCACACTGATCTCTTCGTCGGCATTTTCCAACATCCTTACAATTTCAACTACGGCATTGCGGGGAACAATGACTGATTTATTCACTCCTTCTTTTAGAACGGTAATTTTTTCGGATAAACGAAAACTGTCGGTTGCCGCAAACTCTGCCTTGTTGCCCGAAATGTTAACATATACGCCGCTCAACTCCGGTCTTGTTTCCGAAAGGGCCATAGAATCAGAAACACTGATTAAAGACATTTTTAGCGCCTGACTGTTGATCTTAAACGATGTTTCTTTCTTGACCTTCGGGATTATCGGAAAATCCTTGGATTCCATGCCTAAAATTTGGGTCTTGTAGTGTTCGGAATTAATTGAAATCACATTTTTGCTGGTTGTAACTATTACTTTCTCGTCGGTGATGTTGCCGATGAAGTCTGAAAAAATGCGAGCCGGAACGGCAACCTCCCCGTCTTCATCAATTTTTGCGCCAACCCAATAATTAACACCTATCTCCAAATTAGTCGCCGATAATTTCAGGCGTCCATTTTCTGTCCTAAGAAGAATAGCGCTTAAAATCGGCAACGATACGTTCCTTGAAACAATTCTTTCCACGACCCGCAGAGCTGTCAGTAGTTTATTGTGATTTATTATTATCTTCATATATAAATTAAATTAATAGTAATAATAAGAGATGTGTATAAAACCAAATCGTTCAAATTTACCAGACTATTCCTATTGAAAACCATTTACTAAGTTGTTTATAAATTTGTGGTTACTACTGGATAAAAGTCTTGTGAAATTTTCATTTGGCTAGCTGAATGATGTTATCTACTTTTTATAAATCGGTTATCGGAACAAATTCCACAAACATATAAACAAGTATTAAATATTTTCAAATGTTTGATATATTCTCTCCTTGATCAAAACTAGTTCTTGTTTAACGGACTCATTTCCCTCTTCTTCTTTTTTGATCTTCTCATAAGCGTGGATCACGGTGGAATGGTCCCTCCCTCCGAGCTTGGAACCTATTTCGGGATACGATGATTTTGTCTCTTCCCGCAATAAAAACATCGCAATTTGCCTCGGCTTTACTATTTCCTTCTTCCGGCTTCTTTTCACAAGATCGTTCAGAGATATGCCATAGAAATCGGCGACCGACTTGAGTATCAACTGATGTGTCGTTTTGCGGTAGGGAGTGTTTAGATAGGCGGCGAGAAGTTTCTTTACTTCCTTAAAATCGGGAGTTTTGCTATATACCTGGCTGAAAGCTATTATGCGATTCAAGGCGCCTTCCAGTTCGCGGATATTCTTTTGGATGTTGGATGCTATGTAAGCCAGGGAATTATTGTCAATTTCAAAACTCTTTTCTTTGCTTTTCAGTTTTAAAATAGCGAGTCTCGTCTCGTAATCAGGCGGCATTATATCGGCAATCATCCCGCCTTCAAACCTGGAGCGCAAGCGTTCTTCCAGCGCCGGTATCGCGCTCGGCGGCCGGTCGGAAGAAAGTATTATCTGCTTGTTTTTTCCGTAAAGCTCATTAAATGTCGCAAAGAATATATCCTGCGTCCCCTTTTTACCGGCAATGGACTGAATATCGTCAATTATCAGAAGGTCCAATTTTAAATAGCGCTGTTTCAAGTCCTCAATCGTCCTGTTTTTAAGCGACTCAATGATCTCCGTAGTCAATCTCTCAGACGGAATGTAGAGCACTTTTTTATTGGACAAATCACCTGCGACAAGATTCCCGGTGGCTTGAAGCAGGTGTGTTTTTCCCAACCCCACCCCGCCGTAGATAAAAAGAGGGTTATAAACTTTGCCTAAATTCTTGGTTATCGCAATACCGGCGGCATACGCCAGTTCATTGCTTGGACCAACCACAAACGAGTCAAAGGAGTAGCGCTTGTTCAAATTAGTCACCTTATCAATATCGGCATCAGAACATTCTTCGCTGATCTTTTCCGGTACGAATTGAACCAGGTCTTTCTTTTGAAAAGGCAATCCCGGACGCAGATTTCCTACGACATATTTTATTTCCCGCACCTCCGGGCTTAAGTTCCTGATAATTTGGAAGATCTGCTTTCCGAATTTATTTTCCAGCCATTCTTTAACAAACCCATTGGGAGCGCTGACCATAAGGGCCCCCCTGTTATTAGCCAAAAGAGACGTACCTTTGAACCAAGTAGTAAAATTAGCCCGCGAAAGAGCCAGCTCCATTTCAGTCAGCACTGCCTTCCAAAGTTCTTCGTTAGTCATATACTGAAGTATAATTAAATTAAATAGGATTTAGAAATAGAATTTCGTTGATAAGATGTTTATAAAAAGTTGATAGCCAAGCCATTTTGTTTTTAATTGACTTTGCCCTGAAAAACTGATAGGGTTGAATAGATGAAAACAACACTATATCATCCTAAAAAGCAGAAAAGAAAAAAGAAACACGGCTTCCTTAAACGGTCTAAAACAAAGAATGGTCGCGAAGTATTGATCCGCCGCCGAAGGAAAGGACGTCGCAAGCTTTCCGTTTAGCCCAGCCGCTTTATAGCGGATAGCTTCCCTTTATCGCTAATTTCAAGAAATGGCGCTAGCAAGAAAATATCGTTTAACCGGAAAGAATTCTGAATATGTTTTCAGAAAGGGAGAAACTGTAAAAAGCAGTTTTTTCTTTATCAAATTTTCTGAAAACAAGATTGGCTATTGCCGCCTGGCGATATCGGTGCCGGCCAGGGTTTCAAAAAGCAGTGTTGTCCGCAATCGTTTACGGAGAATGGTAGCCGAAATTTTTAAAGCGACCGGTTTGGAAAGACGGCCCTTGGACATAATTTTTATCGCTACTCCAGGTATCGTAAGCAGACCCCTTGGAGAAATCAAGAGCGAGCTGATGAGTGTGATAGAAACGATTTTTGTCAACCCAGCTCCACTTTTTAAACTACATGCTTAAGCTGTCTTTTAATGATGTTTAATCTTTTTGTGAAAAACTAAACAAACAGTCCCGAAAAGTGGGGCTGGGTCAACCCCGTAAAATGAAAAATATTGTTCTAAAAATAATCAGAATTTATCAAAAAATCATTTCTCCCGACCACGGCGTTATTTTGTTCGGCGGAGCGATGCGCTGCCGTTTTTATCCGTCTTGTTCCCAATATACCTACGAAGCCGTGAGTCGTTACGGCATTTTAAAAGGCGTATTAAAAGGGCTGTGGAGAATTTTAAGATGCAGCCCTCTTTCAAAAGGAGGCGTGGACCTGGCTTAGAAAAAATATGGTTGAAATTTATAATCAAATCCTTTTTCGTCCCTTGTTTAACCTTCTGGTATTTTTTTACAATATAATACCCGGAGGGGATTTTGGCTTGGCTGTCATATTGGTGACCGTGCTGACAAGGTTCGCCTTCGTTCCCCTGTCAATCAAGTCGTTGGTCTCGCAGAAAGAGATGAACCAACTGCAGCCCAAAATAAGGGAACTTCAGGAAAAGCACAAGAACGACAAGCAAGCGCTGGGACAAGCGACGATGGCTCTATATAAAGAACACAAGGTCAATCCTTTCAGCGGCTGTCTCCCCCTGTTAATTCAGCTCCCGGTGCTGCTGGCGCTTTATCAGGCCCTAGGGTCTGGGTTTAAGCCGGAAACCCTACAATCCCTTTACTCTTTTGTTCGCAACCCCGGCGCCATAAAGGAAACGGCTTTTGGCCTGGTTAATCTTGCCAAAAACTATCCCGTAATGGCCGTTATAGCCGGCGTATTGCAGTGGATACAGTCAAAGCAGGCGGTAGCATTTCAGGCATCAGCGGTCAAAGGCCAGCCCGAACCTCCCGCCGTGAAGGCAAGCCGCCAAATGTTGTATTTCTTCCCAGTTATGGTTATAATCATTGCTTGGAATTTGCCGGCCGGACTGGTTCTTTACTGGATTGTAGCGACCGTATTTTCCATATTTGAGCAACTGTACATAAATAAAAAGTACAAGGCCAAAACCCAGCCGCAAACCTAAACATGAACACGGAAGACAGAAAAAACAAGATCATAGAGATTACCAAAGACCTGCTCCAAAGAGTCGGTTTTGAGGGCGAAGTGAAGTTTTCAGAGAACGGGCCGAATGAGAGCAAGCTCGCCACCATTTCCATTGAGTCCGAAAAAGATCTCAGCATGCTTATAGGGAAGAACGGACAAAATTTGGAGGCCTTTGAGCGTCTTGTCCGGCTGCTGGCAAGCCGCAAACTAGCCACCGCCGCGGCGGGGCAGGCCGATCCGGAGAACGACCTGCACTTCATCATTGATGTGAACGATTACCGCAAATCCAGGACCGATTATTTGGTCGGTATTGCCAGAGATGTTGCTCGGCGAGTGATACAAACTCAAAGAGCCGAGGCCCTTTCGCCGATGAGTCCTTATGAAAGAAGGTTGGTGCACACGGAGCTCGCATCTTATAAAGAGGTCCAAACCGAGAGCGTCGGGCAGGAACCAAGACGTAGAATAATTGTAAAGCCGCAGCCGGAGCAGCTGTTGAAGTAAAAGAAGCCGGCCATCGGTTCCAAATTGAAGCGGCATATAGCCG
>ERZ1292632.1634-Hain-H43-01um-R2-1634-length-21014-cov-28_pt1 | contig 21014 bp, 31 predicted proteins | sample MGYA00564407_ERZ1292632 | MGnify/ENA primary metagenome ERZ1292632 (study PRJEB36523, sample SAMEA6512637) | groundwater metagenome | collected 2019-01-08 | study: AquaDiva: Metagenomics assemblies of 32 groundwater samples | reverse complement strand
TCCTCGGCGGCCTCGTGGAAGTGTGGGCGACGCCCGAGGACGGGGTCTACTACGACCTGGGCTGCGACTGCGCGGAGGGCCGCACCTACGACGCCGACTGGACCGCGATCCAGGTCCTGCGCCGCGACACGCTGGAGCAGGTGGCGGAGGCGCGCTTCCACATGGACCCGGCGAGCGAGGAGTTCACGAGCTTGGTCTACTGGCTCGGGATGGCCTACAACGCGGCGCAGATCAACCCGGACATCACGGGGGGCTGGGGCATGGCGCTGATGAGCGAGTTGCAGCGGCGCTCGTACCCCAACATCTGGAACTGGCGGCGGCGGGACGACGCCCGCGAGCGCGTGTCCACCCGGCTCGGCTTCCTCTACACCAAGCGCGACAAGGCGATCCTGGTCAACACGGCCGTCGCGCTGGTCCGTCGCGGGGGCGTGGTGGTGCATTCCGAGGGCCTCGTGGAGGAGTTGCGGAATTTCCTGAACGTGGGTTTGGACGAGTGGGGGCCGGCGCCGGGGTATCACGACGATCTCTGCTCGGCCTACATGCTCGCGCTCCTGGCCGCCCGCGACGAGCGGATCGACCTGCCGCAGCCTTCCGACGAGGATCAGGCCCTCAAGCAGGCCGTGACCTCCTACCGGCGGCACGACGTGGAGGCCGATCTCCACGAGGAGGAACAGCGGGCGGGGGCGCTGGAGTTGAGTCCCTGGCGCGTCCAATGACACGCTGCACCTCCTACTGCCTTGAACTCTGCGACGGCTCGTGCCCCGCGCCGAAACTTTATCGGACAATCTGCGCCGACCCGCCGTGGCGACTCGTCGGTAATGCCAAGGAGCGTTCGCGCCCGTGGGCCAGCAAGGGCGGGCGTCGGGGGCGCGACACCTTCTTCCCTTACGCCACGCAGTCGCTTGAGTGGATCGAAGGGCTGCCGGTCAAGTCGCTGGCCGACTCTCGGGGAGCGCATCTCTACCTGTGGGTCCCGGCGAGTTTCAACCGCGAGGGGCTCGGTGTGCGCGTGGCCCGCGCGTGGGGCTTCGAGGTTGTGTCAGAGTTGATATGGGCGAAGCCCGGCTTCGGGCTCGGCAAGTTCCCGCGCCCCCAGCACGAGATCGTCCTCGTCTGTCGCCTCGGATCGCTTCCTTTCGCCGTCAGGGACGTGGGCAGCGTTCAGCGCTGGTCCCAGACCTACGCGCGCGGCAACGGCGGGCGCGTTCACTCTGCCAAGCCGGAGGGGCTGCAGGATCTCGCGGAGCGGGCGAGTCCAGGACCGTACCTTGAATTGTTTGCGCGGCGTGGGCGTCTCGGCTGGGATGCTTGGGGTGATGAAGTCTTGGTTACGCCCGGCCTTGAGCAGGCGTTGCCGCAGTAAGAAAGGACCATGACTGATGGACACCTATCGTCTCGACCTTCCCCTCACGATGAAGGACCGCCTCAAGGACAAGGCCCGCGACCTCGCCGTCCCCGTGGCGAAGCTGGTGGAGCAGGCCCTGGAGATGCTGCTCGGCGGCGAGGTGCAACCGATCATCCGCCCCCGCGACGTCACCCTGGAGGACGCCGGTGAAGTCTTCCTCGCCCACATCGAAGGCTCCCAGGCGGCGCTGATCCGCGACCTCTGCCGCGAGCACGAGCGCACGCCGGCCGAGTACATCCTCTCCTACGTCTACCTCGCCCACGAGCGCGGGGAGACGGCCACGATGGTTGCCGAGACCGTGCTGGAGCGGCAGGCCTCGCCCGCGACGATCCGGGGAGAAGGTAGCGTCTGCGAGCACTGCGGCACGCCCCTCGTGCAGCCGCACCGGGGGCAACGGTTCTGCCCCGACCCCGACGACGGGCGACCGTCCTGCGGGCGGCTGCACTCCCTTGCCGTGCTCCACGCGCATCGGGCCTCGCGCACGCGGGGCGTCGATAACCGGCACGCCCCGACGCCGCAGAACGTGGAGGTCTACCGGAAGGCGGCCCAAACGCTGGACGGGGCCTGATGGCCGAGTTCTTCCTGTTCCTGTCCATCCTGATCGACTGCGGGATCTTCCCGATGTCGTGGAGCGATTGCGGGCCACGTCCGCACCCCGCAGCCATCGTGCAGCCGATCGAGCGCGTGGAGGCACCGTGACTGCCGTCCTGACGGAGACGCGATGACGATCCAAGAGTTCCGCGACGAGCTGATCCGCCGCGGCGTCGCTTCGGTCGAGCAGCACGAGACCCGCGAGCACCGCCGGCGCGGCTGCCTCGCTGGGTTTGAACTGACGCGCCGTCTCGACCCGGAGAACCCGAACGAGTGGGAGGTGGCGCTGACTGAGCGCCGGGCGCGGGAGGACGAACTCTGCAGCGGTGATCAATCACAGGCCGCTGTCGAGGCGTACTGGGAATACCACTGCGCCACCGCCCAGATGGAGCACGTGTACGAGCGGCTGAAGGTCGCGTGGGACGTGAACGGGATCAGGCCAGCCCACTCGGTGTCGGGCCGCGCGGCGATGCAGTACGCGGAGATCGTCGGGATCAAGGGCGAGGAAGCGCCATGAGTGTACTGGTCGCTTCGATGAAGCGAGACGAGCCCACGCGCGAGCCGGACAGCCCGCCGAGGAGGAATTCGGTGCTACCAACAATGGAAGCGGCCTTCTGGGCTAAGACAGAAGCAGAACCCAACACTGGCTGCACGATTTGGATTGGCGCCCGCGATCCTCACGGATATGGGCAGCTTCACAATCCAGAAACGAAGCGCCCGGAACGGGCTCATCGCATCGGCTTTGAGATCGAAACCGGTAGAGCCCTGAGATCGGACTACGGCCTTCATCGTTGCGATAATCGCTGGTGTGTCAACGGTCGTCACATCTTTCGCGGTAACGCAAAGCTGAACATGGAAGACGCGCTCGCAAAGGGCACGGCTGCGGTGGGTACGCGAATCGGCACCGCCAAACTCACCGACGGTCAGGTCGTGGCGATTCGCGCTGCCTATTCCGCAGGCGAGACGCAACGACCACTCGCGGCACGATTTGGGGTTACTCAGGGGACTATCCAAAAGATCACATCGCGTCGTACTTGGCGCTATGAGGCGAAGCCATGATCGAGAACCCAGGGGCACCCGTAGCGCGTGAGGCACTCATCGTGCGCCGCAGCCGCTTTGTGTACGAGGCAGCGCGCCTTGCCGCCGAGGCCGCCACCGCGCCCATCGTGCCCGTGCGATGGGAAGAGCGGGAGGAGGTGTTCAGAGCGCAATTTCTTCAGGTCATTGAGCGCCAATGCGGTCCGCAACGGTCATGCTCGCCAGAGGAACTGCACGGGAGCTGGATGCAGGCCTATCTCGCCATGGGATGGGTCTATGGCGAGACGTATGACCGCGACCGACGCATTCACCCCGATCTTGTCCCGTACGCGCAGTTGGGACAACTGGAACGAGACAAGGACGCCGTGTTCGTGGCACTCTGCGAGATTGCCCGCCAATGGATTTACGACTCTGAGGAGGAGGACCGGACATGAGGCAGCCCTTCGGCGGCATGCAGATCAGCTTCAAAGGGCGCCGGGAAACGATGGAAGACGTCTTCGGCCCGCGGGATCTCGGTCCGGCGGAGATGACCGCGCTCCTCTGGCGGTTCATCAAGCGGCAGGGGCTGGTCCAGCCCAAGGGCCGGACGGCGTCCGGCGAGGCCCCGTGAGCCGTCGCCCGTGTAGCAGGGTTCGTGCCATAATCGGCTGACCATGGCGATCGCCACCTTGCCGCCCCCGGTTGATCTCAAGCAGCGCAAGCAGTCTGCCGACGAACTCGCCCTCCTGAAGCACCTCGACCAGCTGCAGGAGGAGGGCGAGCGGGCGCGGGAGCGCTGGGCGCCGAAAGCCGACCGCGAGCGGGACATCAAGCTCTACCGGGGCCAGGTCGGCCCCAAGACGGGTGACGCCTACTTCAAGGCCAACTTCATCCAGACCTTCGTGGACCGGATGGTCCAGCAACTGACCGACAGCCGCCCGATCCTGCGCGTCGACTCCCGCAAGACGGGGCTGAAGACGATGGCCCAGGTGTCGCAGAAGGTCGCCGACGCCGTGTGGGAAGAAGCCAAGATGCAGCGGCAGACCTTCAAGATGGCCCACAACGCCGCGATCACCCGGAGCGCCGGCCTCTACACAGGCTACGACTGGGCCACCGACGAGATCGTTCTGGAGGTCGTGAAGAACAGCCAAGTCGTCTTCGACCCGGCCGTGGAGGAGGCGGCCCTCCTCAGCCGCGCGGAGTACCTCTCGATCGACCGCATCCGGCCCCTCAGCGAGCTCGTCTACAAGTTCCCCGGCCGCGGGGGCTTCGTGACGGCGGATGCGAACGTGACGCTCGACCCGGCCTCCCTGGCCCGGCGCATCGTCACCTCGCCACTGACGGACCTGATGCAGGGCAAGCTCGGCGGGGCGGACGCGCTGGGCCGCGCGCACGTCTGGGAGTGGTGTCTGGTGGACCGCCAGCGCGGCAAGGACGGCGTCGCGCTCTTCCCGAACGGTCGGCGCGTCTACCGCAGCAAGGACCTGATCCTGTGGGACGGGCCGAACCCCTTCTGGGATTCAGATCACCCGGTTGACTGGTATGACTGGATCGTCGATCCAGAGCACATTTGGGGGCAGAGCGCCTGTGATCTTTTGATGCACCTCCAACTCGCCTTCAACCAGCTGGGCGACGGGCTGGTCGAGAATCAGATCCTCGGCAACTTCCTCACGGTGATCGCCGACCACGACGCGCTGGACGCGCAGACGTGGAAGAAGCTCCAGGCGATCAGCTCCTCGATCATTCTCAGAAAGCGGAGCCGCAACGCGGCGGCGCCGATCCTGACGCCGCCGGCGGCCTTCGGTGCCGATAAGATCGCCCTCCTGCGGTGGCTCTTCACGATCGGGCAACTCCTGACCGGCGTGACTGACGTGACCCTCGGCGAGACGCCGGGCTCGCTCCAGTCCGGGCAGGCCATCGAGGGGTTGGTCGAGGGGGCGAACCTCGGCACGCGCTCGCGGGCCTCGCGGCTTGAGGATTTCTTCACCCGGGTCGGGCAGAAGCTTCTGGCGAGAATCTACCAGTTCACCAGTGGGGACAGGGTGGTGGCGTTGGTGGGACCCACCGGGCCGGCGATCAACTACGTCCTCAAGCGCGCGGAGTTCTTCGTGAACGATGACGGCCAGGCCCTGACCGAGGCCGAGCGCCGCGAGGCCCTGAAGTGGCACCGCTTCATCGTCCAGCCGGGGTCGTCCATGGCGGGCACGCGCCTGCGCCGGGGCCAGCTGATGAAGGACTTGGTGCTCCTCGGCGCTGGAAGCCGCGCGGACATGCTGGCGGAAGCCGGGTTCCCGAATCCCCCGGAGATGCTGGAGCGGGCCAAGAAGGAGTACGCGGAGTACGCGGCGGCGGGCTTTGTGGCGCCCCAGGCGGCGAAGACGGGGAAGTAGCCTCTGCCGATGCCGAGCCACACGCGAGTCCAGGAGCGGATGGCCGCGAGGCAGGCGTTATGGTCCGAGGCATCGAGGAACCCCGACCTCACCTCACTGGCTGATCGGCTCCGCCCGCCGTATGTCATGCCGCTGCCGTGGCTTCATCCCGCGAACGCACCCGCGTCACGCATCTTCGAGGTGGGGTACAACCGCCTGCCTGAGTCCTACCGGAATCTGCTCCTCGCTTCGCCGGGCACGCCGAGTGTTTCGGCGGGGGCACAGGAACCGGAACGCTGGAACGTGGCAGGACTCTACGCGAAGCCGCGAGGAGAGAACCCCGCGCTGTGGCAACAGGCCGGTGTGCCGTTTCCGATGATTGTCGCCGAGGATCCCGTCTCCGGCGCCCATGAGCTTGTGCATGCACTTGCCGATCGCTATCAGGCAGTCCGCGACGTGGTCCCGAAGGGCTCATACGAAGAGGTTCTCGCGCGCATGGTGGCGGGTGACCCCTACCTGCCGCATCATGCGCCGGAACTCATCGAAGACACCAAGACAATTCATGCAAAACTGATGCAGATGGGCGGGAAACCGTCACCCGGATGGCTGGAGGCTCTGGCACAGACACTTCGGCAACTGCTCGGGCGAGGGCCGTAATCCGCGCTTGTTGCACGGCAAAATTGACGCCCTAATCCAGCGACTTGCATTTTCTGATCCGCTTTGGCCATACTGGTCCGCGATGAACCCGCGCGTTCGTCGTGACGGCTGATGCTGCCTATCCCGAGCTTGGATCCCGGCACGGTTGATCCTTCCGAACAGGCGTTCGCCAGCGGGATGTTGGCTGGGGCCGGGCTTCGGGAAATTTCCCAGGTGTTGGGCCTCTCCCGCAAGCGCCAGGGCGCGGGCAAGTCCGGTGCGATGCCCGCCGCGGCGACCATGCTTCAGGGGAATCTCGGGGACTTGGACAAGATCATGCTCCTCGCCCGCCTGAAGGAAGCGATGGGCGCGGGCATGGGAGCGCCCGGCGGCGGCGCGGGGCCGATTGACCCCATGGCGGCGATGATCCCAGGCGGTGGTGGCGCGATGCCGTCACCTGGTCCGCTCCCGTTGCCGTTGCCCGTCGGCGGTCCAGGCATGCCGCCGCTGCCGGTGGGCGCGATTCCCGCCCCAGGGCCCGCGCCGATGCCGACCCCCGGCGGGGCCTTGCCGCTTCAGCTTTTGATGAAATTGCTCTCGGACGCGCAGGGTGTGGTCTAGGTCATGCCTGCGCCAACCCCGAAAGCGCAGCGCTTCCTCGGCGCCGACTACGCGCGGGCCAAAGCTGGAAAACGGACGCGCACCGGGTTGGGCCGTGAGAAGCTGAGGGAGATGGCGAGAAAGCCCTCCCGGGGGTACGGCCGATGATGCACGGCAAGCCCGGCCACATGATGCCCGCCGGCGGCGGCAAGAAGTCCATGGATCGCATGATGGCTGGGCGTCCGACGAAGCGGCGCGATCAGACCCGCAGGCAGACCCGCAAGAGCAGTCGCTGAAAGGAGACGCCATGAAGCCAGGCACGAACGCCCCGAGCAAGCCCTACGAGGGCGGGACGAAGGTCATCAAGCAGAGCCCGATCGACGACCACCGGTCGGGGAACACCACGACGGAGAGGAAGAAGTAGGGCATGGACGTCGGTGCCCCCATCGTCCCGGGGTTGACCGAGACTGCGGTCGATGGCGCGCCCCTGCACGTCCAGCTCATCAATCTCCTCTCGCGGCGGCCGGGCGGCAGCCAGCGGAAAGTCGCCGACGCGCTCGCGCTGCTCGAGCAGGCGATCGGGGAGGAATCCGAGGAGCGGGTCCGCGACCGGCTGGCAGCTGGTGTCGCGCTGATCCGCGGGGTGAACGGCGAAGAAGGAAACGGCGGATGATCCTGGGCACAGGGCACCCATCCGTCGATGCAGTGAACGAGCTTCGATTCGTCTTCGGGGACCCGCGACGGTGAGATAGCGCGCACCGACTAGCCCAGCACGCGGGTTGATCGCCCGCGTGAGGCTCACGCTGCGAAGGAGAGGGCCGACCCGTGCACGGCGGGTTGGCCCTTTCCTTTTCTGGGCGTCGCGGTCCGAAGGCACCGAGGAGAGGCGACATGACTGAGGCAGCGAAGAAGCTGGCGAATCGGTACGAGAGTCCCGAGGCTCTGGAGAAGGCGTATCTGGAGATGGAGGCGGTGCTCGGCAAGCAGGGTCTGGAGCTCGGCGAGATGAAGAAGCTCGTCGAGCAATACAAGCCGTGGGTGGAGAAGGCGGTCCCCGTCGTCGAGTGGTACGGCAAGCACGCCGACAAGGTCGCCGCCTGGGTGGCCAAGGGCATGCCCGTGGAGGCGGCGGCGGGGACGCAGCCCGCAGTCGCCGCCGCCGACGACGCCGCCCGCCGGGCCGCGGCGGGCACCGCCGGCTACGAGTGGCTCACGCCCCAGGAGAAGCAGCAGCTCGTGGGCGACATCCGCGGGGCGATCCTCAACGACACGCTGAAGCCCTGGACGGAGTCGTTCACCAAGCAGGCCCAGGAGTTCGCGACCGGGCTGCAGACGCAGTTCCAGAACCAGCACCGCTCGTTCACGGACGTGCTCTGGCGCACGTTCGAGCGCGTGCTGCCCAAGGAGAAGCTGGACGAGGTGAAGGCGTGGCACGAGGCCAGTCTCCGCTTCGCGGACCCGTCCAAGATCGACCCCATGAAGCTCGGCGAGGAGTTCGTGAAGCTGAGCGGCGACAACGCCTCCCTGACCGCGCGGCTGGCCGAGATGGAGAAGAAGCAGGCCGAGGTCGCGAAGGCGGAGGTGCCGAGCCTCTTCGGCGGCCCCTCGCCCGACATCACGGCGCCGGCCGATACGGGGGCGCCGACGACCCGCGAGGAACGCTTCAAGGCGGTGCTGGCCAACGTCCAGGCCGAGCACGGCCCCGAAGGCGTGAAAACTCTGTTCCCACCGAGTCTGGTCTGATGAACCGCATCCTCCTGCGAGCAGGCGGACGCGGGAACCCCGCGACCGCGGGCTAAGAGGAGGGGACTCCCATCGCGATCCCAACCCGAACCCAGACGCTCTCGACCTTCGTGTCCGGCACAGCCGAAGTTCGCAGGCGCGATCTCGTGGACAACTTCTTCGGCTCCGCCCCGGTGTGGGCGATGCTGAAGAAGCGGAAGGCCGTCCCGCTCCGCGGCGGCGAGATCATCAAGGTCAGCCACATCTACGCCGGGATGCCGGCGGGCTCCTACGGCCGCGGCGACGAGTTCGGCACGGACGTGACCGAGTTCGCCACGACGCTCGTCTTCAACTGGAAGTTCTGCCGGTCGGAAGTCAACCTCAACGTGATCGACGTCGAGCTGAACGACTCGCCCGAGCAGGTCTTCGATCTCGTGGAAGCCGCCATGGAGAACGGCGAGCTGTCGCTGATCGACGAGATGAGTGACCAGCTCTACGGCGACGGCACCGGCAACACCAACAAGGACATCGACGGGCTGGCGATCGCCGTGAGCCGCACGGGCACCTACGGGGGTCTGGCGCGGGGCACGGACAGTCAGGGCAGCTCGATCCGCGCCGCCGTCGAGGACACCACGGGCGGCACCCTGGCCCTCGCCACGCTCAACGGCCACTTCGGCACCTGTACGGTCGGGAGGAAGAAGCCCGATCTGCTCACGGCCACGCAGACGCTGTGGAACCGCATCTGGGAGCGTTCCCAGCCCTCCGAGCAGAACAAGCCCAGCGCCATGCGCGACATCGGCTTCGAAGCCGTGCGCTTCAACGGCGCGGACGTGACGGTGGACTCGCACGTGCCGTCGGGGTTCATCTACCTGCTCAACACGGAGTTCTTCCAGCTGTTCGTGCACCGGAAGTGGGATCTGCGCTTCAGGGGATTCATGGAGCCCGCGCAGCAGCAGATGCAACTGGGTCAACTCATTTTGTGGGCGAACCTCGTGTGCAGAGGCCCGCGCTTCCAAGGTGTCCTGAGCGGTCTGAGCTAACACGTGCCGACGCTCCGCGAATTCTCCCGCAGCCTGCTCGGGCGGCTGGCCCTGCCGCAGCCGACGGGGCACCGCACGCTCAACGTGCTGGTGACGGACGGGCAAGTGCCCGCCGTCGGCCATCGCTGTCTCTGCGCGGTCGCGGCCTGGTACGTCTGGCGGGCGGCGCACGAGCAGGGATGTTCGACGATTCGCGTCCACAACGGCCCGACGCACAAACACGCGTTTGACACGGTCGACCTCTACCGGGCGATCCTCGGCACGACGTGGGTGCCGCGCCCCTTCACCGTGCGCGGCCGGACGCCGCGACTGTTGGCCACGCGCGGGCACCAAGCCCTCGGTAACACGTTCGACTTGACGCGTCCGACGTTCAACATTCCATTCGCTGTTTCTGGCCGCGCGGCCAGCAGCAAGGAGCCCGTCCATGCCTGATGCGACAACGGATCTCGTCCTGAAGCTCGGCTCGATCACCGGACTCGGCCAGGGCATCAATACCGACGATGCCGACACGGCCACCACGGCGCGCCCGGGAACGCTCCGCATCCTGGTGGACGCCTACGGCTACCGCATCCTGCAGTACGTGAAGAACGTCTCCGACAGCGCCTACGCGATGGGCGAGCTCGTCCGGAAGGTGGCGAACACCGCCGTCTCCAACATCACGGCGGGCGGCGTCCGGCAGGCGACCACGACCGGGCTCACCGCGAACGACCACGACGGGCGGCTCTGCTTCGTGACCGACAACGACGACTCGGCCGGCGCGGCGCCCGAGGGCGAGACCTCCGTCATCAAGAACAACAGCGCGACGATCATCGACATGGAGTTCGACATGCCGTTCTCGGTGGCGCTGGCCGCGAACGACGACCTCACGCTCATCTCCAACTGGCAGAGCAACGACGCGGCCGACGGCGATCTCGCCGTCAACGTGCTGGGCGTGGTCGTCGGCAACGCCGGGTTCTCCGACAACCAGTTCGGGTGGGTCCAGAAGGAAGGCTACTGCCCCGGCGTGGATGCGCTGAGCGGGGCCATCACGGCGGGCGACCCGGTGGTGGCGGACGCGGCGCAGGTCGGGGCCTTCGGGTCCGACGGGCAGGAGCTGTGGGTCGGTGTCGCGCTGGGGGCGATGGCGGCGGACCAGACGGCCGACACGCTGCCGGTGAATTTGCGGCTGTTTTCCTGCGCCGGCCCCGGTACCTCGCCCTAACGGGCTGACGATGGTATGACCCGGGGGCCTCCGTGGCTCCCGGACGACCCTGACGGGGAAAGGAGCCTGACTGTGCCGGCTGTCACGCAGACGAGGAACGCGTACTCGATCGCCGGGCATCGCAACGTGGTGACGGCGACCTTCACCTCGCCGCTCGACGGGGACACGTGGGACTGCGGACTCCGGCAAATCGACCACGTGAGCTTCACGATCGTGGAGTCCGGCGGCTCGGCGGCGGACGCGATCGGCGTCGCCTCGATCTCGGGCCAGATCATCACCTTGGACGTTGTGGGCACGGTGGACTCAGCCCGCGCCCGCGCGGAGGGCGTGTAGCGGTGGCCCCCAGCGGCGGCTCGCTCAACCGATCCGACTCGCTCGGCGCGACGGCGGTGCTGATCCATGGCGGCGCCATCATCCTGACCGCGGCCCAGGCGATCAACACGACCAGCGCGGATGCCTACCTGCAACTCTTCGACGCCGCGGCGGCCGCCGACGTGACGGTCGGGACGACGATCCCCGACTGGGTGGTGATGTCGGATTTCGGCGCGGGGCTCGTGTCGGCGAGCGACGGGTTGCCGACGGATGGCCTGAGCTTCCGCTTGGGCCTCGTCGCAGCCTCGACGACGACGCCGATCAACAACGCCGGCGCCACGCAGCACGCGCGGTTCGTGATTTTCTAAACATGCCGTCCATGACGCGCGCCGAGGCTCGCGGCGTTTTGCAACAGCTGGCAAAGCTCTGGCAGAGTCGGCTGAGCGACGCGATCCAGCAGCTCCACGCCGAACTGCTCGCCGACGGGGAGTTGGAAGCCGAAGTCGGCACCCTGCGCAGTGAGCGCGATCAACTCCTGGCCACCCACGACGCCGTTCAGATGGATCTCCGACGGGCGACCGACGAGGTTCAGAAGGCCCAGGGTGTCCTCAAGAGTGTGAAGGCGCGTCACGGCGAGGCCGAACGCCAGCTGGTGGCGCTCCGCGAGGCGATCGCGCAGGCGCATCGCCAGCACGAGCGCGACGCCGCCAGTGTCCAGCGGGAGCGGGCGACGGCCGAGGGGGCGTGGCAGGAATCGGTTAGTCGAGAGCGCGCGTCGCGCCTCGCGGCGGTGGAGCGCGACGTGGCCGCGCGCCGTGAGGCGTTGGAGCCCGCGATCGCCGAACTCGCGGCCCGCAAAGAGGCCCTCGAGCGCGAGCTCGCGGATGTGTTCAGTCGCCACGTCGTCAAGGTGTAGCCGATGTCCAAAGGCAACCGGCCCGTGACGGGCTAATGTCAAAATCCAATGTCTTTGAAACGGATATCCTAGCGCTGATCTTCAACGCGACCGCCATCGCTGACCTGGCCGACAACGACGCGACGTCCCCAGCGACCACCCTGACGGTCGCGCTCCACACCGCCGATCCGGGCGAGGCGGGCACGCAACTGACGAGCGAGACGGCCTATACCGGCTATGCTCGGCAGACTGTGGCGCGGACGACGGGCGGCTGGACGGTCTCCGGCGGCTCCGTCTCGCCTGTGGCCAACATTGACTTTCCCGAATGCACCGCGGCGCCAGGGGCCGCGATTACGCACTTCAGTGTCGGCACAGGCGTGGCGAACAAGCTGCTGTACAGCGGCACGGTCTCACCCACTATCACGATGGCCGTCGGCGTGATCCCTCGACTAAAAACTTCGAGCACCATTTCGGAAGACTGATGCTGCTTCTCACTAGTACCAGTGATCTGCTCCGGGTGGTGACGAACAGCGCCGCGACGCTCGATGTCCATGCCTCCTGGGTGGACAATGCCTCAGGGACGATCACGCCGGGTCGGACGAATACGGCCATTGCCTCGGCGGCGACCACGACCGTCGTGGGCTCGCCAGCCGCATCGACCCAGCGCAATCTCCAGAGTCTCACGCTTCAAAACCGTGACGCCGCGTTGGCCGATACCGTCACCATTCAACACTTCGATGGGACCACCTCCGTTGATCTTTTCACGGCGGTTCTCGCTGCCAGAGAGCACCTGGAGTGGCTCGACGGGCAAGGGTTCAAGGTCTACGACAACCGAGGAAACCTAAAGACCATGATTAACGTCGCAGGCCGATGGTTGAAGACGACCGCCCTCATCTCGGGAACCGCGTTCACCACGCAAAACGACACGCGGACGATCTTCTTGCGCATGTGGGCTGGCGGGGGTGGCGGTGGAGCCTGCACGACCGCCGTGACAAACTCGGCAGCGGGCGGGGGCGGGGCATCGGGCGGGTACGCTGAAAAGACGTTCGCGGTCCAAGGCAACGTGGCCTACACCTTCGCCATCGGTGGCGGTGGAGCCAGCGCCGCAGCCGGAGGGATCACGACGTTTGCCGTGGCCGGAGTCACCGTCACGTGCAACGGGGGGCTTGCCGGAGCGAGTCAGACGGTCGCCGCACCTCCGCTTGTGTCGCTTGGTGGCGCGACCCCCGCGGTCAGCACGAACGGCGATGTCAACGGCGGTGGGCAAGCCGGGGAAGGCGGCAACTGTGAGGCGGCTGCCGTGGCCAAGTCAGGACATGGAGGAAGCGCCGAAGTCGGTGGGTGCGGCAACTCCCGAACCTCTCAAGGAATCGGGAACGCCGCGATCGGACGCGCATCGGGAGGCGGGGGTGCCTGCATCCTGAGCGGTGGTGCGACGGTGGCGGGCGGAGCGGGGACCGGCGGGCTCATCATTGTTGAGGAATACGCCTAGTGGCGCTCCGGGCGATCTATGACCCGGCAGGGAAAACGCTCTACTGGTTTGATTCGACCACGCAAGTCGAGGGGTGGTTCGATCAGGAATACGACAAGGCGACAACCGGGGGGCAGATCATCGAGGCCGACGGGGCATCGGCCGGCGTCGCCACGCCAGCGGCGCTGGCTGCGGCCGTCTGGGCAGCAGTTCACGCAGCAGCCGGGAGCGCCGTGCCGTCCGCCATCACGGCGGCACTCTTCGCGACCGCGGGCGCGTCCAGCGGAGCCGGCACGTCCTCCGGTGCCGGTGCGGCTCTGTTCGGCGCAGACTGGTCGAGCGCGTGCGCCGCGACCGCGAGCGGGATCGCCGCCGCCATCGCGGCCGCTGAGGTTGCGGCCAGCGGTGTCGGAACGCCAGCCGGAGTGTCGGGCGCGATCACCGGAAGCGACGGCGCCGCCGCGGGAAGTGCCAGCGACGTCGTGGTGGGGGCCGCCTTCGCTGCGGCCTCTGGAGCCAGCAGTGGAGTGGCGGAACCGCTCGCGATCGCCGCGTGGTATGTCCCGACGGTCGGTGAGGTCATGGTGACGACGGATGTCGTTGGCAGCGGAGGCGCGGTCGCGGCAAGCATCGCCGTGAGCCATGGCTCGGGCGTGGCGACGGGGAGCGCCTACGCGCAGTATGGGTGCAGGCGGCGGTATTTCTATAGTGGGAGACGCGGGCGCTGACCGCCCTGCGTGCTAGACTAGCGCCATGGGAGGCCGGGAGTGAGATTTCTGGGGCTGATGAGTCTCATTGTCTTGTTGGCGGCGTCGCCTTCCTGGGCCGCGTCGAACGTCCTCACGTGGCAGGACAATTCCACGAACGAGGCCAACTTCCACATCGAGCGGAAGGTCATCCCGACGCCGACGGGGCCGATGAGTTGCACGGTGACGCCGGTGACAGACTACGCGCAGATCGCCACCACGGGGGTGAACGTGACCACCTTCACGGATGCGGCCGTCACTGAGGGGGTGACGTACTGCTATCGTGTGAAGGCATCGAACCCCGCAGGCGCCTCGAACTACACGAACGAGGTAGGGCGGTCGGTCCCTTTTACTGTACCCGTTGCGCCGTCGGGTCTTGGAGTCAGTGGTGGCCCCTGAGCCGGTGGCGGCAGTGTCTTCGGCGCTGCTGGCTTCGGTGAGGCCCATCGAATGAACCAGCGGGCCGATCCGGTCGTGGCCGTCGAAGCGCAGCGCGAGATTGAGCGGCTCATCGGCCGCCTCGTCGTCCAGAACACCACGCTGACCGCGCAGCTCGGTCGGCTGTCCGAGCAACTGGCCGCCGCGCAGGCGGAACTCGACAAGCAGGCGCGGCGCCCGCCGACGCCGGAGGAGGTCCCCCATGGGTCGTGAAGCCAGGGTCAAGGGCATCCGCTACAACCAGTGGATGGAGTCGCTGGACGACCTGCCGATCTTCGGCGAGGTGGTCGAGTGGGACCGCGCCCAGGCGATGCAGGCCATTGGCGGCAACCTCGGGCTGGCCGCCGCCGTCGGCAGCTCGACCTCGACCGCGCCGGTCTATCTCGCCGGCGGCATGTTCGAGGTGTTCGGGGCCGCGGCCGTCGAGACGGTCGTGAACCTGTCGGCGACCGCGAACATCATCGCCGCCCTCATCGGCAAGTATAGCCACCGCGGCACCAACGCCTCGACCTACATGGGGGCCGCCATCCGCGGCGAGATCGGCGACCGGACCACGGCCGCGCGGGCGGCGTTCCTGGCCGTCATGGGCGGCGACCTCGGCACGGCCTCGGCGGTCGCGGCGTTCGGCGTGGACTGGCTGAACTCCACCGCCGCCTCGCGCTTCAACTTCGGTGTCGATCTCGAAGGGCCGGCCGCCCACGACAGTTTCATGATCCCGCGCTACAACCAGGGCTTCATCCGGATGGGCGGGCGCGTCCAGAATGCGGCCGGGGACCTGGTCACGGTGAACGATATCGTCATCCTCGCCGGGACAGCGGCACCGACGGATGGGACGAGCGGGACGGGGGCGGGCGTGGCAGGGGCTGGGTCGAAGTACATCCGCCAGGCCGGGGCAAGCTCCAACGAGTTCATCAATCAGGGGACGACCGCATCGCCCACGTGGGTTAGCGTCGGAACGCTCACATAAGGGGCGCTCATGACGACCACGATCTACGCACTCGGCGATCCCGAGAGCGGACAATGCCGATATGTGGGCAAGACCAGAATGGCTCTTGCCGAGCGTGTCAGAGGGCATGTATGGGTGGCTCGTCGGGCTGGGAGAAAGACCCGCGTTCACTGCTGGCTACGATCGCTGCTTCATCGCGGGCTGTGTCCCACCGTTCACGTTCTAGAAACGATCGCCGAGGGCGGCGATTGGGAAGCGGCCGAACGCACATGGATCGGGCACTTCCGGCAACGCGGCGATGATCTGACCAACATCACGGGCGGCGGTGATACGGGTTGCCTGGGTTACCGGCATACACCCGAGACTCGTCAGCGCATGTCGTTGGCCCAGATGGGCAACACCAAGGGGCGGGCGTGTCGAGGGGGGAAGCGTCAGCCGCTGTCCGCGGAGCGCAAGCGTCAGGTGTCGCTCGCTCTGATCGGTCGTCCGGTTTCTGAAGCAACGCGACGCCTGCGTTCTCGTCTCATGACCGGACGGGTGTTTTCCGAAGAGACCCGCGCCAAAATGAGCCGAGCGAAGATCGGCCGTCCTAGTTGGAGCAAGGGCAAGAAGTTCTCTCCAGAGCACCGTGCGGCGCTGAGTCGTGCGAAGTTGGGCAAGCCGCTCTGGCCGCATGGGCGCATCTTCACCGCAGAGCATCGGCAGGCCATGCGTGCGGCGTGGAATCGCCGGAAACGCGCCGTCGCATGACCGCGCTCTTCGGAGCCGTCCGGTGGCTCGGCGAACGGCTCTTTTCCCTCCTCCACACCTACCGGCCCTACGAGCGGCAGGTGTTGCTGCATCTCGCGGCGTTGCGGGCGGTTGTCACGGCGGGGGCCGCGCTGGTCTTCTGGTCGGCGACCACGAGCCAGGGGTGGCCGGTGGCGCTGGCCCTCCCGGCGACCGCGTGCGTGGCCGCCTGGGCTTCGCTCCTGTCCGCTGACTTCATCGAGAACCGCCTGCGCCGGTGGCTCCTGGGGTATTCCTACAACCCTTTCGTCTCGGCGATCGGCGAGTGGGAGGGCTGGATGGGACCGACCGACCGGAACGATGCGGTCGGGATCGCGACGTGGAACCTGATGAAGTGCGGCCCGCCGCCGGGCGGCAACGTGAATCCGTTACTCTCTTGGTGGGGCAACCCTGGGTCTGGTTCATTTTGTCATGACTGAGCGACCCCATCGTGAAATGCCCGGTCTGCGGCCACAAGCTGGTGAAGGAAGGCCGCATCTGGCGCTGCTCTCGTTGCGCCTTTCGCGATCGGTGATGTAGATGGCCACGAGGGCGGATGTCTTAGCGGACATCAAGGCTCTGATCGGTACTGATCCCCAGGCGTCCGACGCCGAAATCAATACGCTGATTGGCCTGCGCTTCGACCGCATTTACGAATCCTGGCCCTGGTCCCGCCGCCTCCGTGACTTGACGATCAGCACCGTCGCCCAGGTGAACTCCACGAGCACCACGCTGGTCACCGCGACGATCGACTCGCCGGTCATCACCTCGGCCGGGACGCCGTTCACCTCGGCGATGGCCGGACGCCAGATCGCCGTCTCAGGCGAGTCCATGTATTTCTTCATCGACTCCTTCACGAGCACGTCTGTCGTGCGCCTCGGCAACGGGGAGGGGACGGAAGTCAACTGGCCGGCGGCCACCGGCGCGAGCAAGTCCTGGCGCGTGTTCCAGACGCTCTACACGCTGCCCTCGGACGCGGAGAGCGTCGTGTCCCTAGTCGGCGCGAACCCGATGGGCGAGTACGACGGCGGCCGGGACGCGCTCGACGCGGCCGATCCCTACCGGCTCGCCACGGGCTCCGACCCGAACTTCTGGATCTACGCGGGCGAGGATGCGAGCGCCACGCCGCTGCGCCAGGTCGAGATCGTGCCCGTGCCGACGGCGGCGCGCCTCCTGCGCGGCCAGTATCTCCGCGCGGCGCCGACGCTGGCGGCGACGACCTTCATCCCCGTCAGCCGCGCCATGCTGGCCTTCCTGACGACGGCGGACGTGTTGAACATGCTCCACGCGAAGACCGGGGATGAATCGTATCGCCAGCTCGCCCTCTTCTATATCCGCGAGGGCGATGCGGCGGCGAAGGACTCGCAGTTCCTCGATCAGGAGCGGCTCTCGCTGCCGACGAGCCTCGGGCGGGCGCCGCGGCGTCCAGGATTAGGCGCCGACTATTTCAAAACCCATCAACAGATCGAGTTGGAGTAAACGACACAGCCCGACAAGGGCCGAAGGAGGTGATGCCCGGTGGCGCTGCCGACGACCATCGACAGCACGACACCGGCAGGATCTGCATCGCCCTCGCAGGGGGACGATCAGATCCGCTGACGAGCGTTCAAGTTGGCGGTGCTCGATATCCTGGGCATCCCCGACAACACGTCCATCACGCAGGCCGCGATGGACATGGACGCGGGCGGGCTCGCGCAGATCATCTTCGCGGACCCAGCCGCCACCCCCGCGTCCGGTGAGCTCGGCCGCAGTGGCTCGACGCTCTACTATCGGATCACGGATGCCCGCACCGCCACGACGACGCGGGCGCTCGGGATCATTGCCGACACGACGGGCACGCCCGCCGCCTCCATCGGCGTGGGGATGCTCTTCCAGGCCGAGAGCGCCGACGAGGCGCCGGCCGACTTCGGGGCGCTCGACTTCGTGGCCTCGGACATCGGCGCCGGCACCGAGGACACCTACGCGAGCGTGCTGCTGCGTGTCGCCGGGCGGGCGCTCGACGAGAAATACAGGTTGTCATCGACCGCGGGCGACGGCTTCGCCGCACTGTTGACGCATGCAGTGACTGCGGATCGCACCTACACGCTGCCCGACGAGACGGGCGCGATCCTGACGGACACGGGCCATAATGTCGCCGCCGCCATCCACGGCCTCCCCGCCAGCGTCAACGTGCTCGGCAACCGGGACGCGGCCGGGGAGTTCGTCCAGCGGGCAACGACTGATCCTGCGGCTCTCGCCGGGGCGTCTACGTTCTACACAGGCGGCGCGATTTCACCCACGTTCGCAGTGGCGTTCAGCACCACGCCTTACGTTGCGTGGGGCGGCATCACGGATGCCTTCATCATGGGGGCGATGGTGTTCAGTGTCACGACGACCGGGTTCAGCTACCGAATGTTCGGCACCACTGATACTCAGGACGCATCAGGCGGTCGATTCATCGCGCTGGGGGTCTGACCATGACGATTCTGAGCGAGGTCGGGCGAGGGCTCATCTACGCTGGCGACACGCCCCTCGCGCTCACCATCGCCGTCGAGCAGACGTGGCCGATGCAGTTGACGGTTCGCGCGGGGTCGTTCACGAGCACGGGCCAAGCGCGCATTCGGCCCTACGACCCGCCGATCCACGCGGCGTTGCTCGCGAGTGGCAAGGGCGAGCTTCTCGCAGACGGCAAGCGCATTCGTGGCTGGATTCAGGACAAGACCGGGGCACCACGGGACATCGCTAAGCGCTACACGCTTGCCGCCGACCGAACGATCGCCCTGACGAGCGACCCGACGCGCCCGGTGGCCTACGCGGTTGATCTGCTCGGTCAAGGTGCCGCGGCTGACGTGTTCGTGAAGCGCCGGATCGTCGGGGTTGACCTCTTCGGGAGCCCACCCCCCGGATGGAAGGCGCTGCACGGGCTCGTTTATGAATTCATCCTGCCGCCTGGGTTGACGGATGTCGCGTCTGTTGAGGTGTTCGTCCTGACGGTTACGCCGGGATTCCCGCCGGGCACCGGATCTGACGATTGGACGACGCAGACGGGCGGGGCGTGATGGGGAGGGTCTGGCGCGGGTCGGTGGTGGTCGATGCCTCGTGGGCGTGAGAAGGTCCTCCTCGCCATTGCGCCCGGCGGGGTCCGCGAGGATCTGAATCCCGCCGCCCTGCCGGACGGCGCCCTCCTCGCCTCGAACAACTGGCTCACGCGCCGCGGCGTCGGGGCGCCGCGTCCCGGCTACGAGCTGCTCGGCTCCGCCCTAGCGGCCGGGGACCGCATCATCGGGTTCGGCTCCCGCGGCAGCCCGGCCGGGACGACGGTGTTCGTCGTCCACACCATCACGACCGCCTATCGCTGGGACGGGACGAGCTTCACGGCGATCACGGGCACGTGGACGACCTCCACGGCCGCGCAGCAGGCGCGGATGATCTCCTACGTCAGCAGCGGGACGAACTACCTCCTCCGGACGAACCAGGCCAACGACATCGATATCTGGGATGGCGGGGCGGGGAACTTCGTGGACGCCGGCGGGACCCCCCCGAACTTCCGCGACTTCTGCTCGGTCGGGGGCTTCGTGCTCGGCGTTTTCCCCCTCGGCTTCCAGCACCGCGTCCGGTGGAACGACGTGGACGACGTCAACTCGTGGACTGCGGGGAACACCGACGAGCTGGACGCCACGCCGGACAGCCTCATCGCCATCAAGCCCTTCGGCCCGCTGGCGGCCGGCATCTACAAGGACGACTCCGTGTGGACGGCGGTGAGCCAAGTCTCGCGGCAACCCTTCCAGTTCCAGTTGGTCCGCCATGTGCCCGGCCCCCTCTCGCCTGCGGGCCTGCTGGCCTACCGGGGCAACCACTACTGGCTCGCGGACGATGCCGTGGTCTACCGCTCGGACGGGGCCAGCGTGGAGCCCTTTGCCACCGGCTTGCCCGTCACCTTCCGGGCGAACCTCGACTGGGACAACCGCATCCAGACGCACGCCTTCGTGCTGGCCGAGGAGGAGCCGATCGCGGTGTGGGTCTACCCGGTGATCGGCGGCACGATGGACCGCGCCATCTCCGTGAACCTGGTGACCGGGGCGTGCAACGCCCATCAGTTCGCGCACTCGATCTCGGCCTCCGCCCCGTTCATCCGTGAGGCGGCCACGACCTGGGACGACCTCACCGGGACCTGGGACGGCCTGAGCGCCACCTACGCGACGTGGGACTCGATGGGCTCGGTCATGAACTCGAGCAACCTCCTCGGCTCGACCACGGGCAGCGTCTACCAGTTCGGGAACGTCGCCAACGACGCGGGGACGGCCATCGCGTGGTCCTTCACGCAAGCGTGGCGGGCGGTGGCCGGCCTCGGCTTCCGCGCCTATCTGGACGGAATCGTCAGTTACTGGGTCGCCTTGAGCACGTCGCTCGTGGTCACCATCGGCGTCATGGTGACGGACTCCCTCGGGGACGCCGACACGGAGGCCACCTCGACGTTCGACCTGCAGACCGACTCCGAGCACCTGACGACGTTCACGCAGACGCGCGGCCAGTGGGTAAGGGTCCGCCATGCGGCGTCCTCGGCCGTGGCAGGCATCGCCCATCGGGGCGCGGCCATACTCGCGTGGAAACGCGGTCTCGTCTAGGCCATGCCCTCGCTCCCCCAACACCCGCAACTGCCTCCCGAGCCGGGGGGCACGACGCCGATCGAGCGCTGGGGCGCTTCCTTTCAGCGGGCGTTCCAACGGATGTGGACCTCCGCGCTCTACGTCCTCAACGCGCTCTGCAAGGCCGACACGCTGGCCAATCGCCCGACGTTGCCAGACCTGGACGAGATTTTCTATTACGAGACGAACAGCAAGGCGCTGTCCGTCGGATCGGCGGGGGCGTGGCAACAAA
>ERZ1292632.1633-Hain-H43-01um-R2-1633-length-21035-cov-7_pt1 | contig 21035 bp, 17 predicted proteins | sample MGYA00564407_ERZ1292632 | MGnify/ENA primary metagenome ERZ1292632 (study PRJEB36523, sample SAMEA6512637) | groundwater metagenome | collected 2019-01-08 | study: AquaDiva: Metagenomics assemblies of 32 groundwater samples | reverse complement strand
GCATATGGGCGTTGTAGAGGTCGACATAGCGGGCGGCGAATTCGGGGAATTGCAGGTGCAATTTCTCGATCCGCTCGGGCTCCATCGGCGCGCCGGGCAGTTCCGGGTGGGCAAGGGCGTAGGTGAAAGCGCCGAGAAGCTGTTCCTCCTCGCGGCTGTCGAAGCTGGCCCAGTCGGTGGGGAAGGCGCTGGCGACAGCGGCCTTGACCTTGGCGGTCAGGGGGCGATCGTCATTTTCGAGCTGCGAGAGGTAGGACACTGAGATGCCGAGCGCGAGCGCCATCGTCGCCTGGTCCATGCGATGGTCGAGGCGGAGTTGGCGCAGGCGGGGGCCGGCGAAGATGCGGTTGCCGCGGGGCATTGCGAAATCCTCTCCATCTTGTTTCCCGGCGAAGGTCGGGTCCAGTCCCACGCTCTGAACTGGATCCCGGCCTTCGCCGGGACACGGAACGCCGCTGGGCGACGTTCCTAGTTTGCGAAGTTGGGATTTGCAAATTGGCAAATTTGCATTTGCGAAAAATGTCGGGGACTGAAAGGAGCAGCATCAAGAATTTGGGGAGACGCACGCGACCATGTCGAAACTGGCGATCATCGAGCAGCTCGAAGCCAAGCGCGAGGCCGCGCGGATGGGCGGCGGGCAGCGGCGCATCGACGCGCAGCACGCCAAGGGCAAGCTGACCGCGCGCGAGCGGCTGGACGTGCTGCTGGACGAGGGGAGCTTCGAGGAACTCGACATGTATGTCGAGCATAATTGCGTCGATTTCGGCATGGACGCCGAGCATATTCCCGGCGACGGGGTCGTCACCGGATCGGGCACGATCAACGGCCGTTTGGTGTTCGTGTTCAGCCAGGACTTCACCGTCTATGGCGGCGCGGTGTCGGAACGGCACGCGATGAAGATCTGCAAGATCATGGACATGGCGATGAAGGTCGGCGCGCCCGTCATCGGCCTCAATGACAGCGGCGGCGCGCGCATCCAGGAGGGCGTGGCGTCGCTGGGCGGCTATGCCGAGATTTTCCAGCGCAACGTGCTGGCGTCGGGCGTGGTGCCGCAGATCAGCGTCATCATGGGGCCGTGCGCGGGCGGAGCGGTCTATTCGCCGGCGATGACCGACTTCATCTTCATGGTGAAGGACAGCAGCTTCATGTTCGTGACCGGGCCGGACGTGGTCAAGACGGTCACGAACGAGGTCGTCACCCAGGAGGAACTGGGCGGGGCGGTGACGCATACGACGAAGTCGGGCGTGGCGGACGTAGCGTTCGAGAATGATATCGAGGCGCTGCTGGCGGTGCGGGATTTCGTGGACTTCCTGCCGGCGTCGAACCGCGAGCCGGTGCCCGAGCGGCCCACCGCCGACGCCTGGGACCGCATCGAGGAGAGCCTGGACACGCTGATCCCGGCCAACGCCAACCAGCCCTATGACATGCACGAACTGATCCGCAAGGTGGTGGACGAGGGCGATTTCTTCGAGGTGCAGCCGGCCCATGCGGGCAATATATTGTGCGGTTTCGGGCGGATCGAGGGCAAGACGGTGGGCATCATCGCCAACCAGCCGATGGTGCTGGCCGGCGTGCTCGACATTAATTCGTCCAAGAAGGCGGGGCGGTTCGTGCGCTTCTGCGATGCGTTCGAGATACCGATCGTGACGTTCGTGGACGTGCCGGGCTTCCTGCCGGGGACGGCGCAGGAGCATAGCGGCATCATTAAGCATGGCGCGAAGCTGCTGTTCGCCTATGCCGAGGCGACCGTGCCCAAGATCACGATCATCACGCGCAAGGCCTATGGCGGCGCGTATGACGTGATGAGTTCCAAGCATCTGCGCGGCGATCTGAACTATGCCTGGCCGACCGCCGAGATCGCGGTGATGGGGGCGAAGGGCGCGGTGGAGATCATTTTCCGCGGCAAGACGCCCGAAGAGATCGCCGAGCGGACGAAGGAATATGAGGACCGCTTCGCCAATCCCTTCGTGGCGGCGGGCAAGGGCTTCATCGACGAGGTGATCCAGCCGCATTCGACGCGGCGGCGGATCGCGCTGGGGCTGCGGAAGCTGCGGAACAAGAGCCTTGAGAACCCGTGGAAGAAGCATGACAATATTCCGCTGTGAGCGGACAGGAGCGGGATGAGCAACATGAGCAACGAGATCTACATCGTCAGCGGGGCGCGGACCGCGATCGGGAGCTTTGGCGGATCGCTGGCATCGCTGCGGCCGGCGGAGCTGGGCACGATCGTCATCAAGGAGGCGATCGCGCGGGCCGGCATCGAAGCCGGCGACGTGCAGAATGTCGTCATCGGGACCGTGGTGCCGACCCAGCCCAAGGACGCCTATATCAGTCGCGTCGCGGGGGTGAATGCGGGGATTCCGATCGACGCGCCGGCGATGAACGTCAATCGGCTGTGCGGATCGGGGCTTCAGGCGATCGTGTCGGCGGCACAGGGAATTGCGCTTGGCGAGCATGACATTGCGGTGGCCGGCGGCGCTGAGTCCATGTCCAACGCGCCGCATATGGTGCTTTCCGCGCGCAACGGGCAGAAGATGGGCAATATCGAGATGGTGGACGCCATGCTCGGCGCACTGCACGACCCGTTCGAAAATTATCATATGGGCGTGACGGCGGAGAATGTCGCCGAGCGCTGCGGCATCAGCCGGGAAGAGCAGGATGCAGTCGCGGTCGAGAGCCACAGGCGCGCGGCGGCGGCGATCGCGGCGGGATACTTCAAGGAGCAGATCGTCCCAGTCGAAGTGAAGACGCGCAAGGGCGTCACTGTCTTCGACACCGACGAGCATGTCCGCGCCGATGCGTCGGCCGAGGGGATGGCGGGGCTGAAGCCCGTGTTCAAGAAGGACGGCACGGTAACGGCCGGCAATGCGTCGGGCATCAACGATGGCGGCGGCGCGGTGGTGCTGGCGAGCGGCAAGGCGGTGGCGGAGAGGGGCCTCAAGCCGCTGGCGAAGATCATCGGCTGGGGCCATGCGGGCGTCGAGCCTTCGGTCATGGGGCTGGGGCCGGTGAAGGCGGTGCCGGTGGCGCTGGCGCGGGCTGGCCTCAGCCTCGACCAGATGGACGTGATCGAGAGCAACGAGGCGTTCGCCGCGCAGGCGTGCGGGGTGGCGAAGGAACTGGGCTTCGATCCGGCCAAGACCAATCCCAATGGCTCGGGCATTTCACTCGGCCACCCGATCGGTGCGACCGGCGCGATCCTGACGATCAAGGCGGCCTATGAGTTGAAGCGGACCGGCGGGCGCTATGCGCTGATTACGATGTGCATCGGCGGCGGGCAGGGCATCGCCATGGTGATCGAGGCGGTGGCGTGAAGCTGGGGCGGCTCAACCATATCGGGGTGGCGACGCCGTCGCTGGAGGCGAGCCTCGCTTATTACCGCGACGTCATGGGTGCGACTTTGGCGCACCAACCGTTCGACCTGCCGGCGCAGGGCGTGAAGGTGTGCTTTGTCGATACGCCGGGCGAGAATGGGACGGCGGGCACGCAGATCGAACTGATCGAGCCGCTGGGGGAGGCTTCGCCGATCCATGGGTTTCTGGCCAAGAACCCGGCCGGGGGGCAGCATCATATCTGCTATGAGGTGGCGGACATCCATGAGGCGAAAGCCTGGTTCGAGGGGCTGGGGAAGAAGGTGCTCGGCGAGCCGCGCATCGGGGCGCATGGCACGCCGATCTTTTTCGTGCATCCCAAGGATATGAACGGGGTGCTGACCGAGATCATGGAGACGCCCAAGGGCGGAGCACACTGATCCACCCCTCCCGCAAGCGGGAGGGGCAGCGAGACTTGGCGGCTCTGCCGCCTAGTCGCAGCGGGGTGGGCGAGCGAAGGCCCACTCCAACTCCGGCTAGCCAACAAGTTGGCAAGCCTGCGTATCCTCTCCCGCTTGCGGGAGAGGAATGAGGATGGAAGAATGACCGAGAAGCCGACGCTGGACGCATGGGCCGCCGCCGCCGCGAAGGAGGTGAAGGGCAAGGATCTGAACTGGGAGACCCCGGAGGGGATCACTGTCAAGCCGCTCTATACGGCCGAGGACGTGACGGTCGATCCCGGCCTTCCCGGCTTCGCGCCGTTCACGCGGGGCGTGCGCGCGTCCATGTACGCGGGGCGGCCCTGGACCATCCGGCAATATGCGGGCTTTTCGACGGCCGAGGAATCCAACGCTTTCTACCGTCGCAACCTGGCGGCCGGGCAGAAGGGGCTTTCGGTCGCCTTCGACCTCGCCACCCATCGCGGTTATGACAGCGACCATCCGCGCGTCGTCGGCGATGTCGGCAAGGCGGGGGTCGCGATCGACACGATCGAGGATATGAAAATCCTGTTCGACGGCATTCCGCTCGACCAGATGTCGGTTTCCATGACGATGAACGGCGCGGTGATCCCGATCCTCGCCTTCTTCATCGTCGCGGGCGAGGAGCAGGGGGTCGAGCGCAGGCTGCTCGACGGGACCATCCAGAACGACATCCTCAAGGAGTTCATGGTCCGCAACACCTACATCTACCCGCCCGAACCATCGATGCGGATCATCAGCGACATTTTCGGCTATACGTCGCGCGAGATGCCCAAGTTCAACAGCATCTCCATCTCCGGCTATCATATGCAGGAAGCCGGCGCGACGCAGGTGCAGGAGCTGGCCTTCACCATCGCCGACGGCGCGGAATATGTGCGCTACGGCGTGGCGAGCGGGCTTGATATCGACAAGTTCGCGGGGCGTTTGAGCTTCTTCTTCGCGATCGGCATGAATTTCTTCATGGAGATCGCCAAGCTGCGCGCGGCGCGCGTGCTGTGGCATCGCGTCATGACGAAGCTCGGCGCCAAGGACGAGCGCTCCAAGATGCTGCGCACCCACTGCCAGACCAGCGGCGTCTCGCTGACCGAGCAGGACCCCTATAACAACGTTATGCGCACCACCATCGAGGCGATGGCGGCGATGCTGGGCGGCACCCAGTCGCTGCACACCAACGCGCTCGACGAGGCGATCGCGCTGCCGACCGACTTTTCCGCGCGGATCGCGCGCAACACGCAGATCGTGATCCAGGAAGAGACGGGGATGACCAAGGTCGTCGATCCGCTGGGCGGCAGCTATTATGTCGAGGCGCTGACCCAGCAGCTGGTCGACGCCGCGCAGGAGATTATCGACCGGGTGGAGAGCGAAGGCGGCATGGCGAAGGCCGTCGCCGCCGGCTGGCCCAAGGCGATGATCGAGACGGCGGCGGCGGCGCGGCAGGCGCGGGTCGATCGGGGCGAGGATGTCATTGTCGGGGTGAACAAATATCGCCTCGCCAGCGAAGACCTGTTGGAGACGCTGGAGGTCGACAATAGCAAGGTGCGCGAGGCGCAGATCGCGCGCATCAATCGGGTGAAGGCGGAGCGCGACGAGGCCAAGTGCCAGGCGGCGCTGGAGGCGCTGAAGCGCGGATGCCGCTATGAAAATGCTCCCCTCCGCGAGGGGGACACCCCTCCGTCAGGGCTTCGCCCTGCCACCTCCCCCTCAGGGGGAGGATTGGGGATGGAGAATAACCTTCTGGCGTTGGCTGTGGAATGCGCGCGTGCGCGGGCGACGCTGGGCGAGATTTCCGCCGCGATGGAGGACAGCTTCCAGCGCTATGGCACACAGCCGACGCCGGTGAAGGGCGTCTATGCCGCGCCCTACAAGGATGACAGTCGCTGGAAACAGGTACTCGACGGCGTGCAGGCCGTCGAACGGCGCCTCGGTCGCAAGCCCAAACTCCTCGTCGCCAAGATGGGGCAGGACGGGCACGATCGGGGCGCCAACGTCATCGCCTCGGCCTTTGGCGACATGGGGTTCGATGTGGTGTCGGGGCCGCTGTTCCAGACGCCGGAGGAAACGGTGGTGCTGGCGCTCGACAGCGGGGTGGATGTGGTCGGCGCGTCATCGCTGGCGGCGGGGCACAAGACGCTGATCCCCGAACTCATCAACCGGCTGCGCGAAAATGGCCGCAGCGACATCAAGGTGATCGCGGGCGGGGTGATCCCGCCGCAGGATTACGACTTCCTCCGTGACGCGGGCGTCCAGGGCATTTATGGACCGGGCTCCAATGTCGTGGAATGCGCCGCCGACGTGCTGCGCCTCCTCGGCCACAATATGCCCCCTGCCGGGCTGGAGGAAGCTGCTTGACCGACCTCACCACCCCTTGTTCCCCGGCGCAGGCCGGGGTCCAGAGCCCTATGCACAGCGTCCAGAACCCTGGACCCCGGCTTTCGCCGGGGAACGGTGTGCGGACGGATTGGACCCGCGCGGAAATCGCCGCGCTGTTCGATCTGCCGTTCAACGACCTGATGTTCGAGGCGCAGACCGTCCACCGCGCCAACTTCCCGCGCAATGAGGTGCAGCTGTCTACGCTGCTGTCGATCAAGACCGGCGGCTGCCAGGAGGATTGCGGCTATTGCTCGCAATCGACCGAGGCGGAGAGCGGCCTGAAAGCCACCAAGCTGATGGACGTGCAGGCGGTGCTGCAAGCGGCCGCGCAGGCGAAGGACCATGGATCGGGCCGTTTCTGCATGGGGGCGGCGTGGCGCAACCCTAAGCAGCGCGACATGCCCAAGCTCGTCGCGATGGTGCAGGGCGTGCGCGCGATGGGGATGGAAACCTGCATGACTTTGGGGATGCTGGACGCGGGGCAGGCAAAGACGCTCGCCGATGCGGGGCTGGATTACTTTAACCACAATATCGACACGTCGCCGGAAAATTACGCGAACGTCATCACGACGCGGACCTTCGCGGACCGGATCGAGACGCTGGAGAATGTGCGGAACGCCGGCATCAACGTGTGCTGCGGCGGGATCGTGGGCATGGGGGAGAAGCGATCGGATCGCATCGGCTTTCTGCATGCGCTCGCCACCATGCCGCATCCGGAAAGCGTGCCGATCAACGCGCTGGTGCCGGTCGCGGGCACGGTGCTGGGGGATATGCTGAAGGACACGCCGCTCGCGAAGATCGATGAGGTGGAGTTCGTGCGGACCGTGGCGGTGGCGCGGATCGTGATGCCGCGATCGATGGTGCGTTTGTCGGCGGGGCGCGAGAGCATGAGCGAGGCGTGCCAGGCGCTCTGCTTCATGGCGGGGGCGAACAGCATCTTCACTGGAGACAAGCTGCTGACGGCGGCGAATGCGGGGGATGACAAGGATGCGGCGCTGCTGGGCAAGCTGGGGCTGAGCGCGATGGCCGCGCAGCCGCATGGGCATTTGGAGGCGGCGGAGTGATTGACGCACCCACCTACGTCACCCCGGGCTTGATCCGGGGTCCCGCTTCTTCTCCGGCGCTGCGCCCGAAGAAAGCGGGATGCCGGATCAAGTCCGGCATGACGAGTGAGGGCGAGGCGGCGTGATGCTTCATGCCTCTCTTCGTCATGCTGAACTTGTTTCAGCATCCATCGTGCCGATGAGAGCGATGGTTGGTGGGGAGGAATGGACCCTGAAACAAGTTCAGGGTGACGGTCAGATTTTTGGGTTGGCAAGGTGAGCGGCGGCAAGCTCTATCTGTTGATCTTGCTCACGATCCAGTGGCTGGCGATGGGGCCATTGGGCGCTGTACTTTCCTATTTTCTGTTCTTCTCGGATGCGCACGGACTGCCCGCCGACAACTTTGCTTGGAGCTTAGTTATCTTTGGGCTGGCCACTGTTGTTTACGTCATTGCGTTGCGCATCCTCCTTTCTGGGCGAGGAAACTCCTGAATGATCAAAAAAATCCTGATCGCGAACCGTGGCGAGATTGCGTGCCGTGTCATGCGCACGGCCAAGAAGATGGGGATCGCGACCGTCGCGGTCTATTCCGATGCTGACGCGCGCGCGCCGCATGTGTTGATGGCGGATGAGGCGGTGCATATCGGGCCTTCGCCTGCCGCCCAGTCCTATCTGATCGCCGACAAGATCATCGCGGCGTGCAAGCAGACCGGCGCGGACGCGGTTCACCCTGGCTATGGGTTCCTTTCGGAGCGCGAGAGCTTCCGCAAGGCGCTCGACGCCGAGGGGATCATCTTCGTCGGCCCGCCCGCCAATGCCATCGCCGCCATGGGCGACAAGATCGAGTCCAAGAAGCTCGCCAAGGAAGCGGGCGTGAACGTCGTCCCCGGCTTCGTCGGCGTGATCGACGACACCGAACATGCCGTCCGCATCTCCAACGAGATCGGCTATCCGGTGATGATGAAGGCGTCGGCCGGCGGCGGCGGCAAGGGGATGCGGCTCGCTTATTCCGAACAGGATGTTCGCGAAGGGTTCGAGGCGACCAAGCGCGAGGGGCTGGCGTCCTTTGGCGACGACCGCGTGTTCATCGAGAAGTTCATCGAAAGCCCGCGCCATATCGAAATCCAGCTCCTGGGCGACCAGCATGGCAATATCGTTTACCTGAACGAGCGCGAATGTTCGATCCAGCGCCGTCACCAGAAGGTGGTGGAGGAAGCGCCGTCGCCTTTCGTGTCGCCCGAAATGCGTCGCAAGATGGGCGAGCAGTGCGTCGCGCTGGCCCGGGCGGTCGGCTATTTCAGCGCGGGGACGGTCGAGCTGATCGTGTCGGGCGCCGACACGACCGGCGACAGCTTCTACTTCCTCGAGATGAACACCCGCCTGCAGGTGGAGCATTCCGTCACGGAGGAGATCACCGGCGTCGACCTGGTCGAGCAGATGATCCGCGTCGCCAATGGCGAGACGCTGAGCTTCACCCAGGCCGATGTGCAGCTGAACGGCTGGGCGATCGAGAACCGCGTCTATGCCGAAGACCCCTATCGCGGCTTCCTGCCCTCGACCGGGCGTTTGATCCGCTATAATCCGCCCGAAGAAGGCGCGGACGAGACCGGCGCGAAGATACGCGTGGACGATGGCGTGACCGAAGGCGGCGAGGTCTCCATGTTCTACGACCCGATGATCGCCAAGCTGGTGACATGGGCGCCCACGCGGCTGGAAGCGATCGACAAGCAGATCGAGGCGCTGGACCGGTTCGAGATCGAAGGCCTCAGCCACAATGTCGATTTCGTCTCCGCGCTGATGCAGCATGAGCGGTTCCGGTCGGGGAACATCACGACCGGCTTTATCGCCGAGGAGTATCCCGAGGGCTTCAAGGGCGCGCCGGCATCGGCCGAGTTGCTCAAGCGGCTGTCGGCGATCGGCGCATTCGCGGCGATGGCGCAGGCGGATCGCGCGCGGCGGATCGAGGGGCAGCTGGGCCGGCGTCTGCCGCCGCCTACGGACTGGCAGGTGAAGATCGGAGACGCGACCCAAGATGTCGTGATCGACGGCGACGATGTGACGGTGGATGGCGAAGCGCTGGACATGGCGCTCGAATATACGCCGGGGGACCGGCTGATCGAGGCGGAGTTCGGGGACGAGATGCTGGCAGTGCGGATCGCGCCGGTGCGGTCGGGCTTCGTGCTGACCTGCCATGGCGCGAGCCACCGCTTGCGTATCCTGCCCGCCCATGCCGCGCAGCATGCCGCGCACATGATCGAGAAGGTGCCGCCGGACCTGTCGCGCTTCCTGATCTGCCCGATGCCGGGGCTGCTGGTAGCCTTAAACGTCAAGGAAGGCGACAAGGTCGAAGTAGGCCAGCCGCTCGCGGTGATCGAAGCGATGAAGATGGAAAATATCCTGCGCGCGGGGAAGGCGGGCACGGTCAAGAGCGTATCGGCAAAGCAGGGCGAGAGCCTGGCGGTGGATGCGGTGATATTGGAGCTGGAATAGGGTTGAGCCGTCTATTTTCCGTCATCCGGGCTTGCCCCGGGATCCCGCTTTTTGCCTTGGACTTTAGAAGAAAGCGGGATCCCGGCTTTCGCCGGGATGACGGATGTGGTGTGATAAGCATATGCACCTTGTTCATCACCCCGACGCGCCCGCCGCTGACCCGATCGGTTTCGACGATTTCCTGAAGGTCGACATTCGGGTCGGGACGATCCTGTCCGCCGAGCCTTTCCCGGAAGCGCGCAAGCCGGCGTTCAGGCTGCGGATCGATTTCGGTCCCGGCGTCGGCGTCAAGCGATCGAGCGCGCAGATTACCGAACATTATACGCTTGACGATCTGCCGGGGCGGCAGGTCGCCGCTGTCGTCAATTTTCCGCCGCGGCAGATCGGGAAATTCCTGTCCGAAGTGCTGACATTGGGCTTTGCCGATGCGGGCGGCGCGGTCGTGCTGTTTGCGCCGGACAAGCCGGTGCCGAACGGATCGCGGCTGTTCTGAGCAGAATTGTTACGGCGTCGAAAGCATGTTGGTGATCCTTGCCGGCAGGTGTAGTCTCCCCGCGTCATGGTGCGAAGGAGACGTGCGATGGTCAAGAAGCTGGTGGCGGAATTCATCGGGACGGCGTGGCTGGTCCTGGGCGGGTGCGGATCGGCGGTGCTCGCGGCGGCATTTCCCGATGTCGGCATAGGGTTCGTCGGCGTGTCGCTGGCGTTCGGCCTGACGGTGGTGACGATGGCCTACGCCATCGGCCATGTGTCGGGCTGTCACCTCAATCCGGCGGTGTCGGTGGGCCTGTGGGCCGGCGGGCGCTTTGCCGCGCGCGACCTGCCGGCCTATATCGTGGCGCAAGTGCTGGGCGCGGTGGCGGGCGCCGGGGTGCTTTATCTGATCGCGAGCGGCAAGGCGGATTTCAGCCTGGCGGGGGGCTTTGCCAGCAACGGCTTTGGCGATCATTCGCCGGGCGGCTACGCGCTGGCGGCTGCGTTCATCTGCGAAGTGGTGCTGACCTTCGCCTTCCTGTTCGTCATCATGGGGGCGACTCATGGCGCGGCGCCACGCGGCTTCGCGCCGCTGGCGATCGGCCTGGCGCTGACCTTGATCCACCTCATCAGCATTCCGGTCACCAACACATCGGTCAACCCGGCGCGCAGCACCGGGCCGGCGCTGTTCGTCGGCGGATGGGCGCTCCAGCAGCTCTGGCTGTTCTGGGTCGCGCCGGTTTTGGGTGGGGCGCTGGGCGGATTCGTCTATCGCTGGCTAAGCCCGAACGATCCCGCGCCGGTAGAGGTTTCCGGCGACTGATCGATGGTCCGGCAGGCGGTGCTTGCCTGCCGGTTCGGGCTTGCTAGAAAGCCTCTCCATCGTCCCGCTGTCGCGGGCGAGAAAGGGGCGGAATGAGCGAAGCGGTGGCGGGCGATTATGTCGTGGATGCGCGGCGGGACCGGCTGGTCATCGGCGCGTCGGCGCTCGGCACGGTGTTCGAATGGTATGATTTCTACATCTATGGGGTGCTTGCGCCGATCATCGGACGGACCTTCTTCCCCACCGACAATCCCACGGTCGAACTGCTCTATACGCTGGCCGGGTTCGCGATCGGTTTCGCGTTCCGGCCGATCGGGGCGGCGCTGTTCGGCTATCTCGGCGACCGGCTGGGGCGCAAATATACGTTTCTGGCGACCATCGTCCTGATGGGCGTGGCGACGGCGGGGGTGGGGCTGACCCCGTCCGCCGCGAGCATCGGCGTGGCCGCGCCGATCATCCTTATCGCGCTGCGGATCGCGCAGGGGCTGGCGCTGGGCGGCGAATATGGCGGGGCGGCGATCTATGTCGCGGAACATGCGCCGGTGGGGAAGCGGGGTTTCTATACCAGCTTCATCCAGGCAGGCGTGATCGGCGGCTTCATCCTGTCGCTGATCGTCGTGGTAGCGACCCGCTGGCTGGTCGGGCCGGCGGTGTGGGAGGCGTGGGGATGGCGCATCCCCTTCATCCTGTCGCTGGCGCTGCTCGGCATCTCGCTGTGGATGCGCCTCAAGCTGCGCGAAAGCCCCGTGTTCACCGCGATGAAGGCGGCGGGCGCGCAGGCGAAGAATCCGCTGAAGGAAGCCTTCACCTATCCCGGCAACGCCAAGCGGATGCTGGTCGCGATGATCGGCATCGCGGCGGGCTTCACCGCCATCGCCTATACGGTGATGTTCCAGGCGCTCTATTTCCTACAGAACGGGCTGCATGTCGAAGCGGGCATGGCGCAGCTGCTGGTGGGGACCAGCGCCTGCCTCGGCATGGTGAGCTTCGTCTTTTTCGGCTGGCTGTCCGACCGGGTGGGGCGCAAGCCGCCGGTGCTGATCGGCTATGCCGCCCTGCTGCTGCTGGCGCTCCCCCTCTATCAGTTTATGGGGCGGACGGCGAACCCCGCGCTGGAGGCGGCGGCGGCGCGCGCGCCGGTGGTGGTGCGGGGGCCGGATTGCCGCTTCGATCCCTTCGCCAAGGTGCAGCCGACGGCGTGCGGCAAGCTGCTCGATCATTTTTCCAAGCGCGGCATCGCCTATGAGAAGCAGGCAGGTGACGCGCCGGCGGTGGCGATCGGCGGGGCGGCGGTTGCAGACCTTACGCCCGAGGGGCTGGATGCCGCCTTGGCGCGGGCGGGCTATCCGACCGGCGCGGTGACGCCCGACTGGCCTCGCGCGATGCTGGTGTTCGGCGCGATGCTGCTGCTCTGGTGCATATCGGGCGCGACCTATGGGCCGGTGGCGGCGCTGCTGTCCGAATATTTTCCCGCGCGCATCCGCTATTCGTCGCTCTCCATCCCCTATCATGTCGGGACCGGCTATTTCGGCGGATTCCTGCCGCTCATCAGCCAATATCTGGTGGCGCGGACGGGTGATCCCTATGCCGGCCTCTGGTACACGCTGGCGGTGGTGGGGGCGGCGCTGCTCACTTGCCTCATTGCCTTGCCCGAAACGCGGGGCCGCCCTCTCGACGCCTGAGCGGCGGAGCGCTATCGGCGGGACGATGCAGGATTATGTCGCACCGTTGCGGCTGCGCCTCGACGGCGCGGCGCTCGTCGCCAACTGGCGCTGGCTCGAGGGGATGAGCGGCGGGGCGGCGTGCGGCGCGGCGGTCAAGGCGGATGGCTATGGCCTCGGCGCAACTGAGGTGATGCGGCGGCTGGTGAAGGCCGGATGCCGCGATTTTTTCGTGTCCAACTGGGGCGAGGCGGCGGTGCTGGAGCCGCTGCTGGAGGAGGGCGTCTCGCTTTCCGTCCTGCACGGGGTGCGGGCGGAGGATATGAGGCAGGCGCTCGCCTCAAAGACGCGGCCGGTGTTGTGTACGCCCTTGCAGGTCGCGCGGTGGCGCGAAGCAGGGGGCGGGCCGTGCGACGTGATGGTCGATACCGGCATGAACCGGCTGGGGCTGGACTGGCGGGGCGATGTCGCGGCGATGGTCGCGGGGCTGACGGTCGAGACGCTGATGAGCCATCTCGCTTCGGCGGACGAGGAGAGCGGGCTGACCGGGGTGCAGCGGGATCGGTTCGCGGCGGTGCGGGCGGCGGTGCCGGCGCGGCGCTACAGCCTGGCGAACAGCGCGGGGATCTGCCTGGGTGAAGGCTATCGCCACGATCTGACGCGGCCGGGGCTGGCGCTTTATGGCGGGGTGCCGAGGGGTGAGGCGGAGGGGCATATCCGCGCGGTGGTGCAACCGCAGGCGCAGATATTGCAGCGACGGCGGCTGATGGCGGGGGACAGTATCGGCTATAATGCGACCTTCACCGCGGCGCGCGATCATGCGGTGGCGATATTGAACCTGGGCTATGCCGACGGCTATCTGCGCGGCTTTTCGGGCAAGGGCGCGGCGATCGTGGAGGGCGCGCGGTTGCCGGTGCTGGGGCGGGTGTCGATGGACCTGGTCGCGGTCGATGTGGGTGCGCGGCCCGATCTGGCGGAGGGCGATTGGGTGGATATCGCTTATGATTTGCGGGAGGCTGCGGCGGCTTCGGGGCTGTCGCAATATGAGCTGCTGACGGGGCTTGGGGCGCGATACGACCGAGTTTGGGTGTGATGGCGGTGGTGCTCAGACATCCTCCCCTGTAAGGGGAGGTGGCAGGCCGCAGGCCTGACGGAGGGGTGTCCTGCTATCGATAGGGTGACACCCCTCCACCACTCGCTTCGCGAGCGGTCCCCCTCCCCCTATGGGGGAGGAATTAATCACCGCTCGATGCACATGGCGACGCCCATGCCGCCGCCGATGCAGAGGGTGGCGAGGCCCTTTTTCGCGTCGCGCTTGCCCATTTCGTAGAGCAGGGTGGTGAGAACACGCGCGCCCGATGCGCCGATGGGGTGGCCGATGGCGATCGCGCCGCCATTGACGTTGAGCTTTTCGGGGTCGAAGCCCAGTTCCTGACCCACGGCCAGCGCCTGCGCGGCGAAGGCTTCGTTCGCCTCGATGAGGTCGAGGTCGGCGACCGACCAGCCCGCCTTCGCCAGCGCCTTGCGGCTGGCGGGGGCCGGGCCGATGCCCATGATCGAGGGATCGACGCCGCAGGTGGCGAAGGCGGCGATGCGGCCGAGCACGCTCGCGCCGCGCCGGGCGGCTTCGTCGGCGGTCATGAGGACCAGCGCGGCCGCGCCGTCATTCAACCCGCTGGCATTGCCGGCGGTGACGGTGCCGTCCTTCTTGAAGGCGGGCTTCAGGCCCTGCATCGCGGCGACGGTTGCGCCGTCGCGGATATATTCGTCGGCATCGACGATGGTGTCGCCCTTGCGGCCCTTGACCGTCACCGGCGCGATCTCGTCCTTGAAGCGGCCCGACGCGCGGGCGGCCGACGCCTTGGTCTGGCTGGCGACGGCGAACTCGTCCTGCGCTTCGCGGCTGATCTGATATTTTTCGGCCAGATTTTCAGCCGTGATGCCCATATGATAGGCGTTGAAGGCGTCGGTCAGGCCGTCGACGATCATCGTGTCGACAAGGGAGACATTGCCCATTTTCTGCCCCGCGCGCAGGAACTGGGCGTGGGGGGCGAGGGACATATTTTCCTGGCCGCCCGCGACCATGATGCGCGCGTCGCCATTGGCGATCGCCTGGGCTGCGAGCGCCACGGCGCGCAGGCCCGAGCCGCAAACCTGGTTGATGGCGAAGGCGGTGCGGTCGGTCGGGATGCCGGCGGCGACGGCGGCCTGGCGCGCCGGGTTCTGGCCGAGGCCGGCGGTGAGGACATGGCCGAGAATGACTTCATCGACTTCATCAGCGGCGACCCCGGCCTGCTCCAGCGCCGCGACGATCGCGGTCTGGCCCAGCACATGCGCCGGGGTGGTGGCGTAGGCGCCGAGAAAGCTGCCGACCGGCGTGCGCTTGGCGGCGGTGATGACGATATCGGACAAGGCGGTGATCCTCATTACAACGGGGTCTTTTCGCACGCGCACATAGCATCAGCCGCCGTGGCTGGAAAGCCATTGGGACAGGGGTCGCCACAGCAGGTCAGGGGCGCGGCCGCCCACGACCATGCCGACATGGCCGAGCGACAGGCTACGCTGGTCCGCGAGAGCGGGGCCGGCGGCGGCGGGAGCGATGCGGTCGCTGGTCGAGACGATGGAAAGGGTGGGGCAGGGGAGAGCGGCGGGATCGACGGCCCGCCCGTCGATCCGCCATGCGCCCGATCCCGTGGCATTGGCGGCGTAGAAGCCCTCGAACAGGTCGCGTCCGGCGGCGTAGGTCAGCGGCGCGCCGCCATTGGCCCAATCCTCGACGGCGAGGAAGGCGCGCTCGGCATCCGAACCGGGCGCGGCATCGGCGAAGGCGGCATATTTGCGGATGGTGCGGGCGGGGTCCATCGCCCAGAAGCCCGATTGCAGCACCTCCATCGGCACATAGCCGAGCCGTTCGCAGGTTGCATTGGCCTTGTCCCAGAGGCCGGTGACGAGGTCGCGATCGGCCTGCGGGAAGCCATCGAAGCGCCAGGGGGCAGCGATGGTGGCGACGGCAGGGAAGAGACGCAGCGCCGCCGCGCCGAGCACGAGGCCGCCGCCGAGACAATAGCCGACGAGGATAGGCGGACGCGGCAAGGCGGCGAGCAGCGGCAGGAGACGGTCGGACACATGCCGGTCGAGGCCTAGCGCAGCGTCCTGCGCGCGCGGGGCGCCCCAATCGACCAGATAGGCGTCATGCCCTGCTGCACCCATGTGGCGCAGCATGGACCGGCTTTCCGACAGGTCCAGCACCTGCGGCGGATTGATGAGAGAGGGCACAAAAACAACGGGATGACCACCCTTTTGCGCGCCGTAGCGCAGCAATCGGGCGGGGCCGGCAGTGGCGACGCACGGCATGGATGACGGGCCGGGTTGGCGGACCGCCTGCTGATATTTCCGCAAGCCCGCGAAGGCGCGGCGGCGTAGCGCGGGGTCGCCTTCGGTTTCGCGCCATAAAATGTTGAGAAAAAGGGGCAATGGGCGCGGGCCATGTTGCGGTGCGGCAACGCTTTGTGCTAATGCGGGAGACGCAGGTGAGGGAGAGGAATCCATGCCCAAATCCAAGACCGCCAGTGAAACCGAACCGGTCGTTATTAAGAAATACGCCAACAGGCGGCTCTATAATACAGAGACGTCGAGCTATATCACGCTCGATCTGCTGTCGCAGATGACGCGCGAGGGCCGCGAGTTCGTGGTGGTGGATGCCAAGACGGGCGAGGATATCACCCATAATGTGCTCACCCAGATCATCATGGAGGAAGAGCAGCGCGGCAAGAATATGCTGCCGGTCAACTTCCTGCGCCAGCTGATCGCCATGTATGGCGATTCGATGCAGTCGATGGTGCCGCAATATCTCGAAGCGTCGATGGATGCCTTCCGCAAGAACCAGCAGCAGTTTCAGGAAGCGATGAAGGGCGCGTTCGGCGGCGGTCCGCTGGCCGAAATCGCCAAGCGCAACATGCAGATGTTCGAGGCGGCGGCAAGCGCATTCGGTACGACCATGCCGGGTATGCCGGGCATGACCCCACCGGCTCAGCCCGCGTCGGACGGCAGCAAGGATGACGAGATCGCCGAACTCAAGGCCCAGCTCGCAGCGCTGAACGCGAAGATCGACAAGCTGAGCTGATCCTCGCGCGAAGGGTCGACACAGGTGGCGCGTCTGGCCTATGGCGCGCCATCTTTTTTGTCTTCTTGCCAAGGTTCCGTCCCGTGAAGCACGCCCTTTCCGTCACCCGCGACCAGGATTTCGCCGCCTGGTATCAGGCCGTCATTTCCGAAGCCGACATGGCCGAGGAAAGCGGGGTTCGCGGATGCATGGTCATCCGGCCGTGGGGCTATGGCATCTGGGAACGGATGCAGACGCTGCTCGACGCGCGGATCAAGGCGACGGGGCATGAGAATTGCTATTTCCCGCTGTTCATTCCCTTGAGCTATTTCGAGAAGGAGGCCGAGCATGTCGATGGCTTCGCCAAGGAAATGGCGGTGGTCACCCATCACCGGCTGATCCAGAAGGACGGCAAGCTGGTGCCCGATCCCGACGCGAAGCTGGAGGAGCCGCTGGTCGTGCGGCCGACGTCGGAGACGGTGATCGGCGCGGCGTTCAGCCGCTGGGTGCAGAGCTGGCGCGACCTGCCGGTGCTCATCAACCAATGGGCCAATGTCGTGCGCTGGGAGATGCGCACGCGCATGTTCCTGCGCACCGCCGAATTTCTCTGGCAGGAGGGGCATACCGCCCATGCCACGGTGGACGAGGCGATGGACGAGACGCTCAAGATGCTGGAGGTCTATCGCGAATTTGCCGAGGATTGCGTCGCGCTGCCGGTGATCGCGGGCGAGAAGCCGGAGAATGAGCGCTTCCCCGGCGCCGTCGCGACCTATTCGATAGAGGCGATGATGCAGGATGGGAAGGCTTTGCAGGCGGGCACCTCCCATTTCCTGGGCACGACCTTTTCGGCGGCGCAGAATATCAAGTTCCAGAATGCCGAAGGTGCGCAGGAACTGGCGCAGACGACGAGCTGGGGCGTTTCGACGCGGATGATCGGCGGGCTCATCATGGTGCATGGCGACGATGACGGGCTGCGCGTGCCGCCGCGCGTCGCGCCCTATCAGATCGTCGTCGTGCCGATGCTGCGCGACAATGACGAGGATCAGGCGATCCTCGACTATGGCGGCGAACTGGTCGCATCGCTGAACGAGCTTGATGCGTTTCGCGAGCCGGTGCGCGCGTTGCTGGACAAGCGGCCGGCGAAGGCAGCGACCAAGCGGTGGGGCTGGGTGAAGAAGGGCGCGCCGATCGTGATCGAGGTCGGCGGGCGCGACGTGGCGGGCGGCAATGTGTCGGTGATCCGGCGTGATCGGCTCTATCGCGCGGATGGGAAGCTCGACAGCGCGATCGTCGCGAAGGGCGATTTCGTCGGCGGCGCGGTTGCGATGCTGGAGGATATTCAGGCGGCTTTGTTCGCGGACGCCAAGGCGCGGCTGGATGGGAGTATCGATCGGTCTGTGACCACGCTGGACGGCCTCAAGGCCTATTTCGACGCGAGCGCGAAGCCTGGCTGGGCCGAGGTGCAATGGGCCAAGCCGACGGGTGACGCGCTGGAGAAGGTGGTGCAGTGGCTGAAGGGCGAGAAGCTGACGCTGCGTAATGTGCCGCTGAATGCGGCGGCGGCGGATGGGGTTTGCGTGTTTACCGGCGCGCCGGCGGTCGAGCGGGTGCTGGTGGGGCGGAGTTATTGAGCGAATACTCCCCTCCTGCCTGCGGGAGGGGCAGCGAGACTTTAGCGCGTAGCGCTTTTAGTCGCAGCGGGGTGGGCTTACGTCACGTGGCGCTGGCCCACCCCCTAGCCCCCTCCCGCTTGCGGGAGGGGGAACAATTTACAGCACATATTTGCTCAGATCCGTATCCCGCGCCGCGGCGGCCAACTGCTTCTCCACATAGGCGGCGTCGATCGTCAGCGTTTCGCCGCGGCGGTCTTCGGCGTCAAAGCTGACGTCCTCCAGCAGCTTCTCCATCACGGTCTGGAGCCGCCGCGCGCCGATATTCTCGACTTCGCTGTTCACCTCGGCGGCGATCTTCGCGACGGCGCGGATACCGTCGGGCGTCAGATCGATCGTCACCTCCTCGGTCGCCAGCAGCGCGCGATATTGGGTGACGAGGCTGGCCTTCGTATCGGAGAGGATGGCGACGAAATCCTCCTCGGTCAGCGCTTTCAGCTCCACCCGGATCGGCAGGCGGCCCTGAAGTTCCGGCAGCAGGTCGCTGGGCTTGGCGACGTGGAATGCGCCGGACGCGATGAAGAGGATATGGTCGGTCTTGAGCGGGCCATATTTGGTCGAGACGGTGGTGCCCTCGATCAGCGGCAGCAGGTCGCGCTGCACGCCTTCGCGGCTGACGGAACCGCCGCGCACGTCGCTGACCGCGATCTTGTCGATCTCGTCAAGGAAGACGATGCCATTCTGCTCGGCGCTGGTGATGGCGACGCGCGCGACATCGTCCTGGTCGAGGCGCTTGTCCTGCTCTTCCTCCACCAGCTTGTCCCAGGCGTCGGCGACGCGCATCTTGCGCCGCTTCTTCTGTTGCTGGCCGAACGCCTTGGACATCATGTCGCTGAGGTTTATCATGCCGACCTGGCCGCCCATGCCGGGGATTTCCATCGGCATGGAGGGGCTGTCGGCGACCTCCACCTCGACCTCGACATCGTTCATCTGATTGCCCTCGATCCGCTGGCGGAAGGAGAGGCGGGTGGCTTCGCTTGCTTCCTTGCCGGTGAGCGCGTCGAGCAGGCGGGCCATGGCGGCTTCGGACGCGGCCTCGCGCACGGCTTCGCGGCGACGGTCCTTTTCGAGGCGCACGGCTTCCTCGACCAGGTCGCGGACGATCTGCTCCACGTCGCGGCCGACATAGCCGACCTCGGTGAATTTGGTCGCCTCGACCTTGACGAACGGGGCATCGGCCAGCTTGGCGAGGCGGCGGCTGATCTCGGTCTTGCCGCAGCCGGTCGGGCCGATCATCAGGATATTCTTGGGCGTCACCTCGTCGCGCAGGTCGGCGGACAGGTGCTGGCGCCGCCAGCGGTTGCGCAGCGCGACGGCGACGGCGCGCTTGGCGTCCTGCTGGCCGATGATATGCGCGTCAAGCGCGGCGACGATGGCTTTGGGGGTCAGGTTGTCGTTCATCTTCTAACTCCCCCCTCCCTTTCAAGGGAGGGGCAGGGGGTGGGTCGCGCGCATCGCGCGCGTTGCAATCTATCGAGATGGAGCAAGCTCGCTGCGCTCGCACCCACCCCAACCCCTCCCTTGATAGGGAGGGGCTTTTTTCAGGTCAGCTTGCGCTGTCCAGCGTTTCGATCGTCAGTTGGTCGTTGGTGTAGACGCAGATGTCGGCGGCGACGGCCATCGCCTTGCGGGCGAGGGTTTCGGCGTCGGCCTCATAGTCCACCAGCGCGCGGGCGGCGGCGAGGGCGAAATTGCCGCCCGATCCGATCGCAGCGACGCCGTTCACCGGCTCCAGCACGTCGCCATTGCCGGTCAGGATCAGCGTCACATCCTTGTCCGCGACGATCATCATCGCTTCCAGATTGCGGAGATATTTGTCGGTGCGCCAGTCCTTGGCGAGTTCGACGGCGGCGCGCATCAGTTGGCCGTTATGGCGTTCCAGCTTCGCTTCGAGGCGTTCGAACAGGGTGAAGGCGTCGGCGGTCGCGCCGGCGAAGCCGCCGATGACCGATCCGTCGTGGAGGCGGCGCACCTTCTTCGCATTGGGCTTCATCACCGTCTGGCCCATTGAGACCTGGCCGTCGCCGGCGACGACGACCTTTCCATTTTTGCGGACCGACATGATGGTGGTGCCATGCCAGACCGGCATGGAGGAACGGGCAGTGTCTTGCATGACGCGGCATATGGGTCGCGCGCGGCTGCTCCGCAAGCGGGGGGTAGCGCGCGCGGCGAGCCGTGTGCTTTGGGCGACCATATTCATGACAAAGGCTGTTGGAACAAAGGCAGGCCCGTTGACATTGTGCAGTGCACAACGGAAGATGCCCAACCACCTCTATGGAGTCCCGCATGTCCCTCAAGGCCAGAGCCCAGGAAAAGGTCGAGCGCGCCGGGATTTCCAATTATAGCTTCGATCAGGACATATTGGTGATGTGCGGCGTGCGCTATGCGATCGAAGCTTGCGATTGTGGCGAACCCGAGTGCGACGGCGTTCGCTTGCGCAAAAACGCGACGGCGATCGGGCGGATTCTCCAGTAGCAGGCGATTGATTCTCCGCAACAGCCGCCGTCCTGCTTGACAGAGCGCGCTCGCGATGCCAATGGCCGCCTCCTCCTTTCAGGGGGCGCGTAGCTCAGCGGTAGAGCACACCCTTCACACGGGTGGGGTCACAGGTT
>ERZ1292632.1356-Hain-H43-01um-R2-1356-length-24118-cov-8_pt2 | contig 21047 bp, 30 predicted proteins | sample MGYA00564407_ERZ1292632 | MGnify/ENA primary metagenome ERZ1292632 (study PRJEB36523, sample SAMEA6512637) | groundwater metagenome | collected 2019-01-08 | study: AquaDiva: Metagenomics assemblies of 32 groundwater samples | reverse complement strand
AAATCAGGACTTACGTCATGGAAACCACACACTTTAGTGTGTGGAGGATGTCATCTATTTCCTTCTTGTGAAGTTAACCTAAAAAACCTTAAATACTATTCTTCGACTCTTCGAAAAATGACGCAAATAAACTTCATTGAAAAACCGCATTCAGAGGAAGAAATAAAATTAGTATTGCATCCTCTTGTTAAAGAATGGTTCTTCAACAAATTCCAGGATTTTTCCCTTACCCAGAAATACGGAGTCTTGAACATATGGGAAAGAAAGAACATTTTAATCTCAGCGCCAACAGGCGGGACAAAAACACTCACAGCTTTTCTTTCTATATTAAATTACTTAATTATTAAATCTGAAAAAAATGAATTAGAAGACAAAATTTATGCAGTATACACAAGTCCCTTAAAAGCTCTCAGCAACGACATCCACAAAAATCTTGTTGAGCCATTGATGGAAATCTCAGACCTGGCAAAATCAAAAAACATAAAGCTTCAGGATATAAGAGTCGCTTTAAGGACAGGAGACACTTCAACTTATGAAAGAGCCAAAATGGCAAAGAAATCTCCCCACATATTGATAACAACCCCCGAATCCCTTGCAATAATTCTGACGTCAAAAAATTTTGTTGAAAAGCTCAGGGCTGTTGAGTTCTGTATTGTTGATGAAATTCATGCTCTTGACAACAAAAGAGGAACTTATTTAAGCTTGTCTTTAGAAAGGCTCAATGAAGTTTCAAAGACATGGCCTGTTAAAATTGGCTTGAGTGCAACAATAGCTCCAATAGAAGACGTTGCTAAATATCTTGTTGGAATTGACAAAGAAAGGAAAGTTCTTATCGCACAAGTTCCATTAATAAAGAAAATAGATGTTCAGGTTCTGACTCCTGTAAAGGATATTGTTGAAGATGCAGAGGTTCACTCAAAGCTTTATGAATTAATGTCAAGCATAATCAGTGAGCATAAAACCACACTGGTTTTTACAAACACAAGATCAGCAACAGAAAGAGTCGTCAATTATCTGAAGGAAAAGTTTCCAACAGAATACGGCGATGACAATATTGCAGCCCATCACTCTTCTTTAAGCAAGTCTTATAGGTTTAACATAGAAGAAAAACTCAGGGCAGGCAAGTTGAAAGTTGTTGTATGCTCAACTTCTCTTGAACTTGGCATTGACATCGGTTTTATTGATGTAGTTATAATGCTTGGCTCTCCAAAATCCTCTGCGAGAGCATTGCAAAGGCTGGGAAGAGCTGGTCACAAACTGCATGACACAGCTAAAGGCCGCTTTATAGTCATGGACAGGGATGATCTTGTTGAATCCTGCATAATTCAGAAAGAAATGATTGAAAAAAAGATAAACAGGATTTCTTTCCCAAAAAACTGCCTTGATGTCTTAAGCCAGCAGATTTATGGAATGACGATTTACAAAATATGGAAAATAGACTCTCTTTTAGAGCTAATAAGAAAAAGCTATTGCTATTCAACTTTATCAAAGGCAGATTTCCTCGATATAATAAGCTATTTATCAGGAGAATATTCTTTGGAGAAAAGCTTTGTTTATGGAAAAATATGGTATGACAAAGAATCAGGTGAAGTAGGAAAGCGGGGAAAACTTGCAAGAGTTTTATACATGACAAATATAGGAACAATCCCTGAAGAATCTTTTATAACAGTAAAATTGGCTTCTGGAGAAAGTGTTGGAATGATAGATGAAACTTTCTTAGGAAGAATGAAAAAAGGCGATGTCTTTGTTCTCGGAGGAAGCAAATACCAGTATAAATACACTAGAGGAATGAATCTTTATGTTGCTCCAGAAATAAGAAGATCTCCAAATATACCCTCATGGTTTTCAGAAGCTCTTCCATTAAGTTTTGATTCTGCGCTTGAAATAAACAAATTCAGGGGTTTAATGGCAAAAAAACTTGACTCAAAAGAGCCCGGGAAAAAAACTCTGGAATTCATCCAGGAATATCTTTACGTTCCAGAGCAAACTTCAGAAGCCATATATAATTATTTTTTAGAACAGCACAGTTTTCTTGAAATTCCTCATGACAAAAAGATCATAATAGAAAAGTTTGTAGATCAAGGGAAAAAATACTTAATATTTCACACTCTATATGGTCGAAGAGTCAATGATGTCTTGTCAAGAGCATTCGGGTTTTTGATTGGTGATTTGGGAGGAAGAGATATTGAGTTGGGAATTTCTGACAATGGATTTTATCTTTCAGGAGAAAATATGATGCTAAAAAGGGCAATTGAAAAGATTAATGAAGATAATGTTGAAGATATATTAAAGCAGGCAATTGAAAAGACAGATGTTTTATCTAGAAGATTCAGGCATTGTGCAGCGCGCTCTTTGATGATTCTCAGAAACTATAAAGGAAGAAGAAAAACTGTAGGTAAACAGCAGATGAAATCTCACTTCCTTTTGGCGGCAGTAAAAAAAGTCACATCTGAATTTCCAATCTTGAGGGAAGCAAGAAGAGAAGTTCTTGAAGATTTAATGGACATTGAAAACGCAAAGCTTGTTCTCAAAGACATAAAGTCAGAGAAAGTAATATATGAAATAGTGGAAACAGAAATCCCTTCTCCATTCGCCCTAAACCTCATAATCCAAGGCCACATGGACCTAATTAGAATAGAAGACAAGCAAGCCTTTTTGCGCAGAATGCATGAACTGCATGTGAAGAAGATTTTGAGTTCTTAGGCAAAAACCCCAAAACCAAAAGACATAAATACTTCAAAGATTTGACATAATAGTAAAATAGGATGATTTAGTTTCTAAATCTATTATATTTATTCTTCCTTAAGGAAGAATCATATGTGGGCTTATTAAGACAGATTAGTTTGTTCTTGCCCAATCATATTCACACAAACATTCATTGTATTATGATTATACTTGATTAAAAAAATCATTAATTAATATGCGGGCTTATTAAGATTGAATTCTTGCCCGATTATATTTATTTATTACTTCTTAGAGAGTAAAAGAAATTAAAAATAACTAAATCCTCCTTATATTATGGCTTATGTCGTATATACTCTTAATGTTTTTGACAAAGAGATGAATAAGCTTCCAGAATCAGATAAAGAGATCATTAATAAAATATTTCTGCAATTTAAAGAAAATCCTTATGTTGGCGATCAAATAAGATATAAATTCTTCCGTGAGAAAAGAGTAAGAGAGAAGAGAATTTATTATCTCATATATGATGATTTGAAGATTGTCTTAATTGTAGCTATTGGAGGAAAGAAAGCCCAAGAAGAGACTATAGATAAGATTGTAAGATATTTTGATGAATATAGAAAATATGCAGAAAAATTAAGCAACTCTTCTCACTCTTCCTGATTTTAAATCTTCTAATCCTTCTTCGAATTGCCTTACTAAATCTATGTCAATCTTTTTTATCACAATTATATCTTTCATTTTTTCTATTCCAATTATAGAGCCTTTTTCTATATTTAGCTCATTCCTTATTTTTTGAGGAATTACAATTTGGCCTTTTGAACTCATTTTTATTATTTCCATAATGTAAGAAAGTAAGATTTTCCTATTTTTAAACTTTTCTATTTAATTAAACTCCTCCAATCCCCCAAAACCAAAAAGTATATATACTTCAAGCACATTTAAAATGTATCAATATAACATACTATTCTATAGTTTTATGGTGATGTTTAAGCATTTCTGAGTTATTTTGTTAATATTTATTCTTCCTTTAGGAAGAATCATATGTGGGCTTATTAAGACGAATTAGTTTGTTCTTGCCCGATTATATTCATTATTCACATTTGATTGAAAAAATCATTAATTAATTGCGGGCTTAATAAGATTGATTTCTTGCCCGATTATGTTCATTCAATTCTTAAAAATTCTTCATAAAAACATTTAAATAGTATTAAATAATCTTAATTAAGATTAAATAAATCAATAGATAATCAAAATGGCAATAAAAACTTTTAATGTTGATGAGGAAGCTTATAGGAAATTTTCTCAATTTTGCAAGGAAAATGGCTTAAGCATGAGTAAACAGATTGAAATCTTTATAAAATCTCAATTAGAAGAAGAACCCACTGTTAGAGAAGAGTATTTGCAAAAACTTGATAGGATTAGAAAAGGAAAATATATTAAGTTTAATTCTATAGAAGAATTGCGAAAAGCAACTAGTTAAAGAGGAAAATGCGCAATTTTCATATAAGTGAAAGATTACAAGAGATATTAAGGAAATTATCTAAAAAAGATAAATCTCTTTATGAGCAAGTTCTTAAGAAAATTGATGATGTTAGAAATTCTTATGATATTGAACATTACAAAAACCTAAGACATGATATGAAAGATTCAAAAAGAGTACAAATAGGGCACTTTGTTCTTATTTTCAAATACGACAAACAAAAAGACGAAGTTTATTTTGATGATTTCGATCATCACGATAATGTTTATAGTAAGAGAACATAAAACTTAATTTCACTTCATCCTCTCACAATCAGTTCCATTATATTCAAACAGAGTTCCATAACCGTTATCCACAATTTCTTTATTTACAAGAATATTGCCAACATAAACCCAAGCAAGAGTTCGGTTGTATATGTCAAACCCATCTCTTTCAATAGTTATATTTTTTCCAAGAATAATTGATGAAAGATAATCTGATGCTTCTTCATAACCATCAGAACCAATTTCAGGAGTATCAACACAGAGAAGCCTAAAGACTTTGCCATCAACCGTTTCAAATGTGTCGCCGTCTATGATTCTTATTGAATTAAAATTGTCATTTGATTGATTATTCTCTTGATTATTATTGTTAAATGGGATAAGTTTGATTCCGAGGAAGATTACAACTGCAAGGAGAATAAGAGTGGCTGTGATTGTTATGGGGTTTTTTGGCATGATGAAGATAAAAGAGAGGGATTTTTATAATTTGGGAATGGGGGATTATAGGGATTTGGGAAGATAAAAAAAATAAAAAAAAGGTTTTCTTATATCCCTATTTAAATATTTTAATCAGAATTGCAATTACACTTAAAATTCCAACAACTAAAAATATTATCCCAATCCAGAACGTTACTCCTGTAGAATCTGAACTGCTTGAACTTAAGAAAATTATCCCTATTACTACAAGAAATATTGCCCCTATTAGTGTTATTTCTTTAGCTTTTCCTGTCTTGTTCATTTTAGTTATCCTCCTTTAAATTTTTTCTCCGTTTTTAAGGAAGGTGAGAATTAATTTAAGAGATCTTCCACTCTTTTTTTCATACTATTTTACAGATTGAATTATTTTTAAGCATTATATAGGAAAGATATATTATCGAAAACATTAAAAGATTAGGGATTTTAGTTTAATCATGATTACAAAAGAGAAGGCCAGAGAGAAAATAGAGAGATTGGTTGAAGATTTTAAAGCAATTCCAAAGTCTCATCTTGATTCTATGCCAGAAGAGGATATCAAATTCCAATTTATTGAACCTCTTTTGGAAGCTTTAGGTTGGGAAAGAAAAGAAATAACTAAAGAAACAAGAGTATTGAAAGGCAGAGCAGATTACATACTAAGGATAAATAATCAAGAAGCTTTAGTTGTTGAAGCTAAAAAAACAAATGTTTCTTTAATGGAAGAAGAGGGAAGACAAGCTGTTTCTTATGCCTATCACAGAAAGATAAAATTTGCTGTCTTAACTAATTTTAAGGAATTAAGAGTTTATCACGCCCTCTCAAATATACAAAGAATTGATAAAAACTTGCTTAAAATAAAAAATGATTACTTTCGATTAAACTTTGATGAGTTTTTAACAAAGTTTGATGCTTTATGGCTTTTATCCAGAGAAAGTTTCGAGACTGGAGAAATAAACAAACTTCTTTCTGCAAAAGATGAAAAATTAAACAAACCAATTGATGCAAGTTTGCTTGATGATTTATTAAAAATAAGAGAATGGTTGTCAAAGGACTTAAAGGCAAAGAAGAATTACCTTGAAAAAGAACAGATTGATGAAATAGTTCAAATAATAATAGATAGATTAATTTTCATACGTTCTGTTGAAGACAGAAATTTAGAACCAATAAACTTTTTGTTAGGTTTAGATTCTGATGTAAGAACACAGAGAGTTAAATTACAATTATTTCCCTATTTGCTAGAGAAATTTGATGAGTTTAATAAGAAATATGATTCTAAATTATTTGAGAAAGGATTATTAGAACAAGAGGGTGCTTTTTCAGATGACATTTTGCATAAGGTAATAAGAGCTTTATATTTCGGAATTGAAGATAATCAAGCAAAGTATATGTTTGATATAATTCCTGGAGATTTATTTGGTTCTATTTATGAGCAGTATCTTGGAACTATTTTGGCCGGAACAGAGAAAAGAGTAAAATTAGATTCTGCAAGCGGAAAAAGAAAGAAGATGGGGATTTATTATACTCCTTCTTACATTGTTGATTATATTGTTAAAAATACAGTTGGAGAGTATATTAGAGAGAAATCAATTGATGAAATATTGAGAGTTAACATTATTGATCCTGCTTGTGGTTCTGGAAGTTTTTTGACAAGAGCTTTCAAAGAAGTTTGCGATAGAATAGAATTATTGTTGAAAGAAAAAAAGTTTGGCAAAATTCCCTTCAATTCTTATTCTGGAAAATTGACACTTCAACAAGAGATAACTATTCTTACAAACTGCATTTATGGGGTAGATTTGGATGAGAAAGCTGTTGAGATGACTAGATTAAACCTTTTGTTAAACCTTCTTGAAGGAGAAGGTCCTGAAACAAAGAAACTTTTACTTCCTCATCTTGAACAAAATATAAAAAATGGAAATTCCCTTATTGACGATCCTAAAGTTTCAGATAAGGCTTTCAATTGGCATGCTCAATTCAAGGAAGTTTTTGCCGATGGCGGTTTTGATGTTGTTGTGGGAAATCCTCCTTATGTGTTTGGTGGCGGGACCGGGATTTCAATAAAAGAAAAAAAATTCTTCAGTAAAAATTTTGCTTCTGGAAAAGGTAAATTAAACTTATTCTCTTTATTTATAGACCAGTCAATAAGTATTTTAAAAAATAAGGGGTTCTTGTCTTTTATTCTGCCAAATACAATTTTAAGGGTAACTTCTTACGAAGAAGTCAGAAAGTTAATTTTAGATCAGACAGTCATTTTAAAAATTAATGATCTTCCAGCAGGAGTATTTGAAGGAGTTACAGCATCCACAGTTATAATTGTTTTAAGAAAAGATAAAGATAAGGATGTTTTAGAGAGAAATAAAATTCAAATATTTGATAAACTAGGGGATAATCTTAGATTAAAACAACAAAAACATTTTAATCAGAACCTTTATATTTTTGATTTAGGTTCTGTTAACTCAAATGAAGAAATTTTAGAGAAAATTAAAAAAAACACATTACACCTAGGCTCAATTTGTAAGGAAATGATTTTTGGGGTAGTTATTACTAAGAATAAATCCGAGATAGTATTCGATAAGCAAATAAATGGAAAATATAAAAGATTTCTAGAAGGAAAAGATATAGAAAGATATAGTATAAATTTTTCTAATAAGTATTTATTATATGAAAAAAAGAAATTACATAGAGCAAGGACTCCTGAAATCTTTGAAGCAAATGAAAAAATACTCGTGCAAAGAATTAGCGGTGGAAAAAGACCCTTAAAAGCAGCCTACGATAACGAGTGTTTTTATAATAAAGAATCTATCAATAATATCATCTTATCTGACAAAAGATTTAATGCAAAATATATTCTTGCATTGTTGAATTCTTCTCTAATTAATTGGATTTATGCTACTAAATTTACTAACTTTTCTATGCTTACTGTTAATGTTTCTAAAGCTTATTTATCCCAGCTTCCAATTCACCTACCAACTCCAACACAAGAACAAAAAATAATCTCTCTTGTAAATCAAATGCTTTCTCTTCAAAAAAAATATCACGATCCAAAAACTATTGGTGGTGAAAAAGAAAGATTGAAACAGCAAATCGAAAATACTGATTACGAAATAGATCAAGAGGTCTACAAACTTTACAACTTAACTCCGGAAGAAATTAAAATAGTTGAAGAGAGCTTGAAATGAATGAAGAAATAGGACAAAAAGTTTTCCAACAAGCAATAGATATTTTTGTAACACCTGAGATAGAAAGAAGAAAAAAGATGAATAAATTATCTTCAAATTTTAAATTAGAGCAAATTCAAATTATATTTTCTTCGAAGAGTGGTAGAAGCTATGTAAGACTAAATAAAGAAGTTAAAGCAATTATTAAATGCAAAGCAAATAAGCCTATCAAAAAAGGAGATGCAGTTTATGAGAATGATGTAGATCGGATTGAGTCCATTGAATTAACAAAAGGTGATTCAAATTATGGACATATTACCTTATTATATTTCAAAGGCAATTGGATAGTCTCATTCAATTTTATTTATAATAAAGAAGAGATTAAAAAACACGTCGAAGCATCTAAAGAGTTTTATGAAAGTGCAAAAGAAAACTTGAAAAAAGGCAGACTAAGACCTCTCTTTGAAAATGCTTTTGCTTCTGCTGAATTACTTACAAAGAGTATATTATTGTCTTTACCAAATAAAAAACTCTTAGGAGGAAAAAATCATAGGGAGAAAAAAGATTTTCTTAAAAATTGGGCAAATCTGGGAAATGTAAAAATTGAATATAGCACAACATTATCTAGGTTATATTCATTAAGAAGTTCTGCAAGATATCTTTCTTCAGATGATTACAAAAAAGAAGATCCCATAAAAATAATTAATAATCTAAAGAAAATGATCGATTTTGGAGAAAAATCAATTCAATTCTCATAAAAAAATAGCACTGGAATCTCGCAGATATTTCTTGTCTCGTTGACTTCCTCTAAATCCAAAAATTAAACCAAAAACCTTAAATATGGTAAAATATACCATAATATCATGGTTAAAAATAAGATAGAAATAAAAAATCATCAAAAAGGGATAAAATTAAGTCAAAAAGATAAATTGCTAATTCATCTAATTGAAAATAAAAATCCTCAATCAATTATGGCTCTTTCTGGGTCGATTGCTGTTGATTACAAAAATACTTACAATATAATTAACAATATAATTAATGTGTCCAAGCCGGAGATCATATCTAAAGAAAAAATAGGTAATACAAATCTAATCAAAATAAATTTAGTTCCCAATCAGGAGATTTATTCGGTTGAAAATAAAAGAACAGAACAATTTTTATCTAAACATCCAGCATTAAATGTAGTAAAAAAATATGCTGAAGAGCTGAATTACCCGTTTTTGGTTGTATTAGTATTTGGCTCTTATGTTAAAGATACAAAGACAGAAAGCTCAGATATTGACATTTGCATAATCTCCGATAACAAAGATAAAACAAAGGAATTGCATGAAAAATTAAGATTATTGTCTTTAAAATTGGAAATTCACGATTTTACATCAAAAGAGTTTATTTCAATGATAGAAAAAACTCAGAATAATCTCGGCCATGAAATAATTAAAAGCAATATCATCCTATACGGCATAGAGAATTATTATAATCTTATATCAAAATGGATGAAAAAAGAATAAAACAGGCAGAGGATAACTTTAAGAGATACATGCAGGAAGGCAAGATAAAAGAGGTGCCTAAAATAAATCCCTTGATTTATGAAACCTATTTAAAAAATGCAAGAGAAAGTTTAAAGGTAGCTAATCAATTATTTCAAAACAAAACTTCTTCCTTGTGGGTTATTGTAACCAGCTATTATTCTATGTTTTATATGGCCTGTGCATACCTTTACAAATTAGGATATAAACCAGGCCGGGAAATAGTCCATCAGGTTGTAAACGAGGCTTTAATTGTTAAGGGCAGACACAAGCTGAAAAACCACATTCTAGAGTATTATAATGAGGAAAAAGAAAAAGCATTAATTATTGTGGATAATTACCTAGATAATTATGAAAGGGAGAAAGCAAAAAGAGCAACTTTTCAGTATGAAACAACAGAAGATATAAAAGAATCTAAAGCCCAGACTTCTTTGAATAGAGCAAAAGAATTTTTGACTTTGATAGAGGAAATATTACAAAAATGACAACATTCAAACTCTCCCCCTCATCGCTTTCCCTTATGAAAGAATGCCCGAGATGTTTCTGGTTGACTCAGCACAAAGTATGGAAAAGACCTTCTGGACCATTTCCACAAATAACAAATGGTATGGATTCTATTTTGAAGAAACACTTTGATAGCTTCATGGAAAGAGGAATTCTTCCTCCTGAAATAAAAGATCATCATCATACGAAAGGATTGAAATTATTTGATAATAAAGAGTTGCTAAAAGAATGGAGAACTGCACTAAAAGGATTATGGTTTGAAGATAATAATGGAAATGTGCTTCATGGAGGTGTTGATAATATCTTAGTTAATGGTAAAAAGCTCATAGTTCTTGATTATAAAACGAAGGGCTTTCCAATAAAAGATGAAGATGAAGCCGGCAGTTATTCCCAAAATCAATTAGATATATACAATTTCTTGCTAAGAAAATCAGGTTATCAGACAGAAAATTATGCATTTCTTTTGTTTTATATTCCTAATAAGGTATTGGAAACTGGAGAAGTTGTATTTGACACTCTTTTAGCAAGAAGAAACATAGATGTAAAGAACGCAGAAAACATATTCAAAGATGCAATTAAACTTCTTAATGGTGATTGCCCTAAAGAAAGCTGTGAATGGTGTGATGGACGATGAAAACAAAAAAGCGAGAGCAAGTTAAATTATCTCTATTAACAGTTATATGCAATGCGACTCAAATATATAGGGGAACAATTCCAAAAGATAAAAAGAAAGTTTACACAGAAATCCTTAGAGAGTTGATAAAAAACCTAATTAACAAGATTGACGGCAATTCTCTAACTAATGAGGAGGTTAGAAAAGCAATAAAAGAACTATCTGAAAAATCAGATGTTTCAATAGGAGCTTCCCAAAAAGCAATTAATGTTTATCTAAAGTTTTATTGTATATTAGCAAATAAATCTGATGAGATTATCAAAGAGTTAGATTGTCCTATAGACAGTTTTGTAATAAAAGAGAATAAACTAAGCAAAGTTTCACTTAAAAATATGAACATTAAAAATTATGAAGAAATGCAGAATACACTTAAGGAAAAGTATGGGACAAGATTGCTTGCAGATATAGAAGCGTGGGATGATAAGAAAGTTTATTGAAATTCTATAAAAATTATTTATTCTTCCAGCTAACACTATGTCTTGTTGTAAACATAGAAATATGGTTTCTCCACCAGCCAATTAAAACCAAAAGTCCTGCAATAAATAAACCAATGCTTAATAAAATTGACCACATAAATACTTCTGAACTATTCAAGAAAGTGTTTGTAAAAGAAAGTCTAAATAATATTAGTGAAGCAATTATTAAAATTACACCTATAGTAATAGTATGCTTCCTTGAAAAATAAACTAATCTTTGGAATAAAGAATAACGTCTTCTAGGCTGAAAATGATGTCTTCCTCTAATATTTCTGTGTCTAAAGCGCCTTGCCATTTTAACCTCTCTTATATTGTTTATAAGAACTTATGGATTTTAAAACTTCCCTTTTGTTAATCCTCTCCACCTCCTCACTTCCCCTCCTCCCTTCCAAAACCCATTTAAACTCTCAAAAAATCTTATTTCTATGCCAAGAGCAGAAAAGCCTGAATCAGAAGATTACGAATTCATAGGCAAGAACTTATTTTTCCCAAAGCACGGAATCCTTGTATTCGGAGATATGCACATTGGCTACGAAACTATGTTAAGGCAGTCAGGGATTCTTGTACCGGAGCGACAGGTAAAAGATATAATTGAAGAAGTAAAAAAAGTTTTAGGAATTATAAAAAAGAAAGGGCATGAAACGAAGAAGATAGTTTTTCTAGGAGATTTAAAGCACGCTTTCGGGTTTAATTATTCAGAAAAAAACGAATTCCAGGAAGTCTTTGAGTTTTTAGGGGAGATTTTCCCCCAGGAAAACATAATCCTTATAAAAGGAAACCATGATACAATAGATTACACTTTTGAAGGAATGATGAAAAAATTCCATATTGAGAAAAACATTGCATTTATTCACGGTGATAGAAAAATAAAAGAGGCTTTCAATCCGGAAATAAAATTTGTTGTCCATGGCCATCTGCACCCTTGCTTGATTCTGGCAGAATCGCCAAAACAGGAGGCCTTCAAATGCTTTTTAGTGGGAAAGCACAAGAACAAGACATTTATTGTCATGCCAAGCTATCTAGACATAATTGAAGGCACGCCTGTAAATGAGTATGAAGAAAACTATGTAGAATCTTTCTCCGTTGTCCCGAAAAAAGACATAATGCATTTCAAGATTCATGCAATAGGCTCAAACAAGATTTATGATTTCGGAGAAATCAGAGATTTCAACTGAAATTTGTTTTTCAATAATAATTCTCATTTAAAAAAACTTAAAAATGTAAGGTTTCTTTTATATAAAAAGATGAACAAAACAATAGAGCTTTCTAAAAGAGCCTTAAACTAGCTAAAGCCTTTTTCTAAGAAATAAGTTCATTGCAGGAAAAACAGAGCACGAAATCTACAAAGCACTGGGAAGAAAATACAAAATGCCTGAGAAGAGGTGATTAAAGAGTTCCATACTAAATATCTTTTTTGGAATAATACTAAGTCTGCAAATAATCAAAAATCTTTTTTGACATCTTTATTATTGATGGAACTACCTTGAGATAGGAATCTTTTTTTAGCATATCCTCTTCAATAAATATTCTACCATCTTTTAGCACAATGCTCCGTGGTCTTTCTAAAGCTATAGCAGTAGCATCTATTTCAAAACTATCACTGTTATTACCATAAACAGCTTTTCCGTTTTCATCAATTGCTATACATTCATTAGGAAAAAACAAAGAATCAATTTTTACTTCTAATCTAGATTTATCATCTACTCTATCTACATTTTCGAAATCATTGGCTTTTCCATAAAACAAGAATCTATAATTTCCATCATTTATCAAAGAAACGTCTTTTGAAATCTTTAATGGAAGGGCCATGTACTGCAAATCACTCCAACTTTCATGATCTGTACCCTCAATAACTGCATTGGACCTTTTTTTAAAAATAAATCTTTTGATTCTCTTAAAAACCATAAACATAAAACTTAATTGTTATTTTTAAAGATTTATGTGCTAAATAATAAAAATGGGCGCGGAGGGAATCGAACCCCCATCTCCTGGGCACTCCGTTCCTTAAAACGCTGGAGCCAGGTAGTCTACCACTAGCCTACGCACCCAATAATAAATAAAAGAAACAGTTGATTTTTAACTTTATCTGTTGGCTTTCTTAGAATAAAAATGAACGTCATCACCATAATGCTTATTTGCTTCATCCAGAGTCATATCTCTAAAAATTTTGCCCCCAATAGATTACCTAAAAGTTGCAGACAAGGGGGTCTCCTTAGTTATAATTCCAACATGATAATCACTCCAAAAGAAGTATTCATTTTCTTGGAACCAAATAACCAAATCATTTAGAGAGGGTTTTGCTACATTATTATATCCAGCTTCTCTCAAACTAAGATCGTCAGAATATTTATCTTCTTCTTGCAATCCTAATAAATATCTAGCAGTGCCAACACAATTTGAAACACCTTTCTCTTGAACTTTATCCAATCTCTCACGAATAAAACGGTTTTCAACCAAATCAAACATTCCACTATCTAAACTATTAGGAAGTAGGGAAATAAATGATGTGACTAAATAAACTAAGCTTTTCTTCATAAAGAATCATAAAAAGTTTCTTTTAAATACCTTTCTTATCGATACCTAATCATTGTCCTAAATTCTATAAATTTTTTCATAAGTGCAGGAATCCATCCGCACCAAGAAATTTTCTTGTATTCAAAAATTCCTTTTTTTCTTCCAAGGCTTATTACAAAGGGCCTTTGCTTTGATACATATTCTGTCAAAGACTTATTATTTATTTCATTCAAAAGATTTTTAATTACAGCTCTTGCCTGTTTTTCAGCGCCTTGAGCTGTCTTCTCTTCCTTAATATCTGCAACATCTCCCGCAACAAAAACATTTTTCACTCCATCAAGCCTGAGATATTTGTCCACTTTAATAAATCCATTATCCATTTTATCGCTAAAACTCTTGTTCATAAACTCAGAATTGCATTTTATTCCTGTGCATAAAAAAGTCATGTCTGATTTTATCATTTTCTTGTCCTTTGTGAACACAGCTCCATTTTTGATATCAACTGTTTCATTCAATTTAATTTCAACTCCTTTTTTCCTGAGATGCTTTTCAACAATTTCAGAAGAAGCGAGATTATTTCTGGGAATGAGCTTTTCTGATGCGCTTATAAGAGTGATTTTTTTTCCAGGATAAGCTTCTGAAATCTCTGAAGCCAGCTCAATTCCAACAAGCCCTCCTCCAATAATAAGAACAGACTCCGCTTTTTCAAGGCATTTATGGCATTCCTTAAGATTCTTAGCCCTAAAATTTATCACAACATTTTTTTCTTTAATCAGAGATTCATATCTTGACCCGGAAGCTATCACAAGATAATCAAACTGAATTCTCTGGTTATTGACAAGCACTGATTTTTTCCCAACATCTTTCACCTCCCCAAGAATAAAACCAGATTTTTTTAGATAATCTTTATGTTTAATCTCAATTTTGCTTATCAATTCTGGATATACTATAACTTTTAGCACAGAAGGAGTAAACTCAAAATAATCTTTTGTATCTATTAGCGTTACATTAAACTTATTCTCAAGTTTTTTAGCAATCAATGCTCCCGAAAAGCCCCCTCCTATAATCACTAATTTTTTCATGTTATCATAAAAAAGAATAAAAAGAAGAATAAAAAGAAGAATAAAAAACTATCCTTTTCAAAAATTCATTTCCAGTCTGGACAACTTAAGCCTATAAAACCCCATATAGCAATCAAATGAAGGAAAACATTTGACCAGCCTGTAGATCCAATATTGCTCCAATTAATTCCCATAGTGATTACTGCAAAGCCTAAGATTATTACAGGAACCCAAGCAGTGTATTTAGTCTGCCAGTTTGCTAGAATCGCAATACCTGAAAGGATTTCTCCAAATATAAGCACCCAAGCCCAAAATGCAGGCGCCCATGAAAACAAAAAGTTTCCAGAGAGCATTCCTGTAACTCCGCTAGAACCTACTACAAAAAGCTTTAATAAACCTGCAACTAGCATAAGCAATCCAAGCAAAATTCTGTGAACTAAATTAAAATTTTTCATAATAAAAACCTCCTTTCATTTCCTCAATATAGGAGAATTTAGAACTCCAGAAGCCGAGTTTATTTTATAAATCTTTCCCATGAATGGCTACTCTTAGACATTCATTCTTACTTGCTTCTTTCATGAATGACCAAGCCTGGGCGAACTTGAATGTTTTTATTGATGGAGATTTTCTTCCCAAGGATATTCTATCCAGGAATCTTTTTCAGTTTTCATTGCAATATACCAGTCAGGCTTTGTTTTTGTCCATGCACTTGAATGAATGCACGCAATCTTCTTTCCTTTAATCCTGCTTAATGTATTCCCCTTGTCAGAGATATCATCTACAATAAGAGAGTTTTTAGTTGGGACGTCAAGCAATGGCAGTTTTAATTTGTGTGAAAGCGCAACTCCTGCAACTAGGCCTCCTCTTGGGATAGCATAAATCCCATCAAATTCCCCTTTAATTTTAAAAGCAAGCTCATCAATAAGAATGCCAACTTCTGCCCATGTCAGTTTTATGATTTTCATTTTTTGTTCTTGATTAATCCTCCTAAATAATTTCTAAAACAAATTTTATTCTCCTTGAAGTAAATACTCTCTTCTCCTACGAATCCTTCAATGCTTCCCTCCCAATTATTCTCATATTTCCAATCTCTCTCTTTAATCAATTTTGGTCCTCTTGCAGGAAAGTTTTTTGGCATTTTACTTATGCACTTTTTAAGAAAATTAAATGCTTCCTGATGGAGATGTTTGTATCTTTCAAAGACTCCTCCTCTATAGGCCATAACCCAGATTACTTTTCCTTTAAGGTAAACTCTTTCTTGTCCAGAATCAATAATGTTGCCAAAATAATTATCCGTATAAACTAAGTCTCCTTCTTTTATGGTATAATTTTTTCCTCCATCTTTTGTTTTTTTAGGTTTAGCACTTTCAGAAGCATAAGCCTGTTTCTTTGCTTTTGCAATAAAACTGATTACTTTCTCATCCATGTTACTTCATCCTCTTAATTTCCTCAATTTCTTCATTAGAAATTGCACAGCCCTTGAACTTGACAGCATAGAGAAGAGCATCAAGAAGATCTCCATTTCCCAGCTTAATAAGATTCTTCTTATATGCAACATAAACCAATTCGGCGCTTCTTACAAACTTAAGACTTTTGAAAAAATTAAAATTTTCCCTGTTCGGCTTTATAGATGTGTGAAGCTTATCGCTTAAAAGCTTGCTTAAATTCTCCGGTTTTTCTCCAAGCATTCTCATCGTTCTCTCATCAACAGCCATTATACTGCTTATTTTCTTTTCATCTAGCATCCTGCTCAAAGCCATGCATGAAGCCTCTCCTAAATCAAGAATCTTTATGTTCTCTCTTCCAGAATAAAAACTGCTGTTCGCGACTTCAAGGACTTTCTGAGTTCTGTTTGATATCTCTTTTTCATCTATTCCAAGAGAGCTTGGAAGCTCAAAAACCTTTTTCTCAATCAACTGCTTCAAATAAAGAGCTTCAAGCTCAAACTTCTTTATCGTTATAGGCCTATCAATAATCTCATACCTGACCTCTTTAGTTATGAGGAATTTCCCGTCGAAAATTCCTCTGAGTTTTTCAAGCACGTCATAAAGCCCGTTCATTGAAAAGCTTATAAGAGTGCTCGCGTCGAAAACGATTGATTTCATTTTATATTTTCTAGTTGTTTAACTAACAAATCTACTTTTTTGATTATTTGTTTAATTGCTATGACTTTTTCATTAGTTTGACTCTTTTCAGCATCTTTAATTTTCCAAACTATAACTTTTTTACCATATTTTTTATTCTTATCAAAAACTTGAGAAGGAACATTATCTGCCACAATAATTGTTATATTTTGCCAAGCCATTAGTTTACTAGTAAGCCCATGTGGTGGACCTTTTAATTTGATTCTAAATCTTTTTAATTCCTTAATTGATTTTCTTGGATTTCCTTTTATTAACCCTGCACTTTTTACATGAATGCTCTTATTTTTGTTTATCTTTTTGAAGTAAGCTTCAGCTACCTTACTTCTAAATCTATTATATCTACATACAAAAAGAATATTTGTCTTTTTCATCCAAACATCCTCCTAATTCGACCACGCCTGGGAGAAATCCGGAATTTTTTCATTTGAAAAATTCCATTGCAAGTTTAATTCTGTCTTTTGTGCTCATTGTTCTTCCCAAAGGAACGTCTGAAATTCCTGTCTGCCCCGCATAAGACGCAAGCTCCCACATTGATATCCCTAAAAGCTTTGCTGTTTTTTCCATGGAAATCCCGTGCTCATAAATTCTAGAGGCCTTGTTTATGCTTGCCTTTGAAAAAACCTCTTGAATGTATCTCCTTAATCTCCCAGAAACACCCTCAATCCTGGTCCTTAAATCTTCAATGTGCTTTTTCAGATGTTGATCATCTTCTTTTTTTAAAGATTCAACAGAATGTTCAATCCCATAAATTATATTTTTGTAAAATTTTTCCCAGCCAGGCTTTGTCATGTAATTGCTTTTTCTTTCAATTATCTTGCTTAATGAATAAACTATGACTGCAATTGCAATATTATCCGGGTCCTGCGCAACAGAAGCAGTGTGAATTGTCTGGTTGCTTAGCTCCTTTAAAGCTATGCTGTCCTCTTTTTTTAGTGCTTCCAGAGACTCTTCAAGAATCCTTAAAACGTTGTCACGCTCTTGCATTCATTAAAAAGAATAAATGAGTTAATAAATATTTTCAAAAAGTTTTTAAACTATAATAAAGAACAGGGATAATGGCTAAAATTTCCTATTCTTCTCTGGAAAGGTATACATTAGGCCTTCTTAAAAAAGAATTATCTCCTAATTTGCTTTTCCACGGAGTGGACCATACAATAGATGTTCTTAATTCAGCCATAAAACTTGGAGAAATAGCAAAAATAAGCAAAGAGTATATGCTCCTTCTGAAAACAGGTGCTGTTCTTCATGATACTGGTTATCTGACTAGATATGAAAACAATGAGGAAATAGGTGTAGAAATGGCATTAAAAATCCTTCCGCATTTTAATTATGATTCAGAACAAATTGATATTATAAACAACTTTATTTTAGCCACCAAAATCCCTCAAAGGCCAAAAACAAGTCTTCAGGAAATGCTATGTGACGCTGATTTAGCAAATCTTGGAAGGGATGATTTTTTTATAAAAACAGAATTGCTAAGAAGAGAGCTGGCTCTTATGACTAGTAAAGAAATTTCTCCTCTAAAATGGTATAAAAGTACTGCAGGATTCCTTAGCAGTCATTTTTACCATACTCAAGAAGCGAAGAATTTATGGCAGTTGAAAAAAGAAAAAAATTTGTATGAAATTAATGAGCTTTTGGGCAGAATGCCTCCCCCATGAATTTTTATACCCTTTCGTCTTCTTTAAAAAATGGAAGTAATTTTAGACACAAGCTTTATACTCACCTGCATAAAGCAGAAAATAGATTTTTTTGAAGAGCTTTCATTTAAAGGATTTAAGATTTTTATCCCAAGCCAAGTAATATCAGAATTAAAGGGATTAGCAATATCTAAATCAGAGGCAAACCTTGCTTTGAAAATTTTACATTCAAATTCATTCAAAAAGTTGGAATTAAATGGGAGAAAAACAGATAATGCAATAATAAATTACTCAAAAAAGCATCCAGAAGTGTATATAGCTACGCTGGACAATGAAATAATAAAGAAAACCAGAAACCGCAAAATAGCCATAAAAGGAAAGAAAAGACTAAGTGCAGCCTAGGACAATTAATTTATTATATAAAACATTAAAAAGGAAATTCCATTAACTTTAAAAACCATTTTTTACTAATTTTCATATGTTCTATATAAGTGAAGTTCAAGATTACATAAGAGTAGAACCAAAGCTCTTTGGCCTACCTACTGCAGAAGCTGTTGAAATGCAGTTGAGACAGACATTTTCCAATTATTATGATGAAGATCTAGGAAAAGTTGTCTCAGTAATTAAGGTAATTGAGATTGGCGAAGGGATAATAATACCTGGCGATGGAGCTGCATATTACAATACTACTTTCAAACTGCTTGTTTGGAAGCCAGAACTTCAAGAGATTGTATTTGGTGAAATATCTGAAATCGCAAATTTCGGCGCCTTCATGAATATGGGAATTATGAAAGGGATGATCCATATAGGCCAGACCATGGAAGACTATGTAAGTTTTTCAAAATCCAATACCCTTAGCGGAAAAGTTTCAAAAAGAACTATAAAATCTGGGGACCTATGCCTGGCAAGAATTGTCGCCATATCTCACAAAGGCGACGAGCCAAAAATAGGGCTTACAATGAGGCAGCCTGGCCTTGGAAAACTAGAGTGGGTAAAAGAAGACCAGGTCAAAAAGCAGAAAACAGTTGAAAAAACCGCGCGAGCAGAAGAAAAAACAGAAAAAGGAAAAGGAGAAAAAAAGAAGAAAAAATGAAATTTTTTAATCTAGATTTAAACAAAGGTAGGATGCTTGATATATCTCCTGGTTATGGTGCAACGGGAGCTAGTGATGTTAAAACTAATAAAGATTTGTGTATGTTCTACTTGGAATTATCCCCAATAAAAATCTCATGCAGAATTGATGGAAACAATTGCCCTAAAGAATATTCAACCAATCCAAATTTATGTTCAAAATATAAGCAAAGAATGGAGGAAATTTCAAGTTAAAATGCACGCCAAAGCCTGTAAAATATGTCGCACAATATATGAGTCTGGAGAAAAATGCCCAAACTGCGGATCAAAAGATTCAACAGATTCATTTAAAGGAAGAGTAATAGTCTTAAATCCTGAAAAATCTGAAATCTCTCAAAAACTAAAAATAAAAGGCAAAGGGAATTTTGCAATAAAAAATAGATAATGAAAGTCATAAGCTCACACGAAAAAGAAAATCTTCTTTTTAAAAGGAAAGAGATTATAATAAGCATCAAAGCAAACTCAATCCCGAGCAAAACTGCCGCGGAAGAATTAATTTCTGAAAAATTCTCTGCGTCAAGAGAGAATATAAGAATAAAAAAAATAAAAGGCAGTTTTGGATCAAACAAGTTTAATATTGCAGCTAATGTTTATCACTCTAAAAGAGACAAAGAAGCAACAGAGATAATATCAAAGAAAGAAAAGGAAAACGAAGCTAAATCTCTTGCAGCCGCAAAAACCGCAGAACAGGCGAAAGAGCAAAAAACAGAGGAGGAAAAATGAATAAAATTAGCCAAGTTGATTTAAGATTATCTCGTTTTAATATAGCTTACTTAACAAAAATCCTGCCTTTAGAAGAGGGAGGTTTAAAAATAATAGCTTATAATTTAGAAGGAATCAAAGATATAAGAAATAAATATAGAGGTTTGATAGGATCAAATGAAGATTTTAGTTCTGGTGACATTTATTTAACCCAAATAAACAATCTAATAGAATCAATTCAAAATCCTAATATAAATTAACATGGGAAAAAAAGACAAGAAAAAAGGCAAGAAACCGCACAAAAACAAGCCAACGAGCAAGAAATATTCAAAATACAAGATTGTAGGCGATAAAGTAACAAGAGAAAAATTCTGCCCCAGATGCGGACCTGGCGTCTTCTTAATGTCTGCAAAGGATAGAGTTTATTGCGGCAAGTGCCATTATTCCGAGTTCGCTACTAAGACAAAATAATTAGCCATAATGAGAAATAAATATGATTGCGTGGAAGCAGATACTAAAAAATAAATGCTTGTTCCACGGCTTTTCTTCGTATTGAATATCAAGCGAGCAAGAATAATCTAAATTATCTTAATAAGCCCGCGCATTAATTTAACTCTTCTTTAAGTTAATATGAATATCA
>ERZ1292632.1025-Hain-H43-01um-R2-1025-length-29273-cov-6_pt1 | contig 21074 bp, 33 predicted proteins | sample MGYA00564407_ERZ1292632 | MGnify/ENA primary metagenome ERZ1292632 (study PRJEB36523, sample SAMEA6512637) | groundwater metagenome | collected 2019-01-08 | study: AquaDiva: Metagenomics assemblies of 32 groundwater samples | reverse complement strand
GACCCCAACATTCCTGCGGGCGTGAAACTGGCCCTAGCCGATCTCTTGGGGGTTGCCCCCAAGAAGCCGTAGATGCCGCAAGGCACCGATTGGCTTGCCCCGTATCGCACGGGTCAGCCCAGCCAATCCACTATAGCCAATGACTGGCTGGCTCCTTACCGCAATGAGCCGGCACCCATTGACACTACGGGAAGTCCTAACGGAGCTGGCCCAGGCCAGCCATCCATGTGGGAAGTGTTCAAGACCCACCCCATTCGCTTCCTTTGGGAAGGCGTAAAGCAGCAGGCTCGTGATGTAGGTGTATTCGCCAAGTTCTCCCTTGAGCACCCCGAGATGTTGGCTCCCGGGGCAGCGGCTACGTCCCCCAGTTTGACCATTCTCCATGCTACTGATCCCGAACGGGCCGCCGCTGTCCTCCGAGGAGCAGCTAATGTGGCTTCGTTTGCTGTCGGTGGTGCGGCGGGGACCGCAGCAATCCAAATCGCGGGTCGGGCTCTCTTACCCAAGGTGGGGGCCTTCCTTGCTAGTGAGGCGTTGGGTGGCGCGACCTACGGTGCCATCCGACCGACTGAGGAAGGCGAAAGCCGAGGCCAAGCAATGGCCACCGACGCCGCTCTATTTACCGCCTTCGGGTCAGTCACAATGGGCGTGGGTGCTGGTGTCCGAACTGGCGGCCGTGCTGGTACCCGTGCAATAAAGAGTCTTTTAGCCAAGAGCCTTGAGGGCGGAATGGCCCCGCCATCACTAACAGATGCACCACTAGTCGAATCGGCTATGGGCGAACCCCACCCCCGCATTGAAGCCATTGCCCAAATGAACGATGCGCTAGATCAGGCGGTAGCCGAAATCAAGCCTTTCGATCTTACTCCACCTGCTCTGCAAGCAGAGGGTGAGCGGGTAGCCCGGTCATCGGGTCGGGAACTGGGGCAAGCCATTGCCCAACGGCAACCCACGAGTGATCTCTGGGACCGCCTACTTGAAGGGGCTGGCACTCTTGATGACTTGGTTCCCGAATCACCCAGGGGGCCAGGACCAGCATTCCAAGGATGGGAGGGTATCCGTCCCCGGGGTGATGGTGGTAGTGCCGCCGCTCCGGGCTTCCGTGATATGGAAGTTCTGAGCAAACTGCCAGAGGAACAACTTAAAGAACTCGGTGCCGCCACGCTCCGCTTGTTCAACCGAGCTGGCGCTATACCTGCTCGCACCCTTATGGGTATGACAGGGACTGGTCTCTACCTCTGGGGTGAGACCGGGGACGAACTCCCTCGTGGCCTCCAAGCCGGGCTCAAGGGGTTTGGCGCATTCCTCGCCTTGGCTTCCGTAACAGGTAGCCCGGGAATGCGCCGCGTCTTTAGTAAACCCGGTAAACTCCACGACCTTGCGGTAACGCTGAACCCTACTGCTTGGATAAGCGGCGAAGCCCAAACGGCTCTTGGTCGTAATGTGGCTGGACCAATGGCCCAAGGGACATTCCTGGGCGCTGGGGTACGGCGGGATGTCCTCGAAATATTCCCTGGGAAGAACGGTACGGCCAAGCTCGCTTTTGCCCTTGACGCAGGCCCCACTTCGGAAGCGTGGTCGGTTTTGACCCCGGCACAGCAAGATTTCGCTTTACATATCCGGGGTCTGATGCAGCACATGGGGAGGTTAGGGAAAGACCAAGGATTCATTAGTGGCTTCTTAGAGGACTACTACCCCCATGTCTGGCCTCGCATCCAAGGGGTGAGTGGAACCGCGACTGGCTCCATGACGATGGGCAACCTCGTTAAAGAACGCCGAATGAGTCTGGTAGACGGACTCGCATGGGCCGAGAGCCGCAAAATCCAAGGCCCGCGACTTGATGCCGAGAATGTGATTGGGGACTACTTTGAGCGGTGGCACAAAGCCTACGCTACCCACAACCTCACCAACTGGCTTACCGATGCCGGGATGCTGATGAAGCCCGAGGGCATCCCTTCTGCTACCCATCCGCTCGGCCAGCGCATTACCCAGGACATGCCAGGGTGGCGCTTCGTCCGAGGAGTGCGCGGTCTTGATGGCTACGTTGCACCCGAGGGTCTAGCGCAGGTACTAGAGAACCTGACTGGATCGGGTCGCTGGAGTGGTAAAGCACTCAAGGCTGTGGATGAAGTTAGAAGTTACATGATGCGGGCTATCATGCTCTGGGCTTGGGAGCATGGCAGTAACGTCGTACGCGGCTTGGTAACAGCGGTGGGTAATCCCTTGACATTGGGCAAGGCGTGGCGAGCCGTGCGGGAGGCTGAACCGGGATTACTTGAAGCCTCTCGGCACGGACTTTTAGTTGGCGGGCGGCCCGATTTTGCTGGTGCTGGTCATCTTACCCAACTGCTTGATCGGCTGGTAGAGCGTGCTAGCAAGGCTCCTGGTGGTGCTATTACTGCTCCAACCATTGCTGCACTACAACAGGCTGGCTATAAGGTCTGGGAATGGAACGAGCGAATGTTGTGGGACCGACTGGTGCCGTCAATGGGCTACGCCGCTTACACTAATGAAATGATGAAGTGGGCTCGCCGCACTAAGGGACGGTTCGGCCCCGAATCTGCCGAATATGCGGCAGCTGGTCACCGTGCGGCTCATTTCGCTAATACCGCAATGGGACTCGTGCCCAAATACCTCCAAGACCCACAAGCGGAACAGATCATGCGACTAGCCCTGTTCAGTCCTAGTTGGCTACGAACTCGGGCCACGTTGACGGTACGGGCTGCTGGTGAGGCCGGCCAAATACTCTCAGGCGAAATGCCCCTTCGGGAACTACTGCACCCCGATGGGCAGGCCAGTTACTTGAAGGCAAAGGTGCGTCAAGTGGTATGGGGAGTGGGCGTGACGACAACTTTGTCTTATGTACTGACTGGGAAACCGCCTGAGTTTAATCCTAAGACGAACAAGTTCTATGCTCGAACAGGAGCATTTGATGAGCGCGGTCGGGAGATAGGGCTAGATATGCTGGGGTGGTGGCAGGATGACCTACGGGCAGCGGATCATCCGTTACGATTCCTGTGGTCTAAGGTCAATCCAGTAATCCCAGCCGCACAAGCTCAATTCGTCGGCAAGGATACCCAAGGTCGGGAGATGAGTGCGCCTGAGCAGGTGGAGGACTTGGTGGGCCGGTTTGGTCCCGCAGCGGATGCGCTCAAATTGATTGGTCGGGTCGGAGAAAATCAAACCATGACAGCGGCGGATAAGGTGCGGGCCGCGACTGACGTACTGGCGGTTGGGAACGCCGCCATGCTGCCGCGTCCGATGGATGCCGCACTCGGGAAGCTGTCCGAACGCCTGTTGCGGCAATTCGACGTGCCCGCAACCAGCGACCGGACCCGCGAACTTGCCCAGATCCTGCGTAGTAACGTCTTGCGTGGTCAATCTGTGCTGACTGATGAGGCAATCCACTATCTCCTCTACCAACAGGAGGCCCTAAAGAAGTACAACAGTTGGACTTGGAAGTGGCAGCGGGCAAAGCGGGAGTTGGCGAACTGGTGGCGGGATGCGGTAGCAAGCAACTCAGTACCAGTAACCCAGCCAGAACCGGGTCCAGCCCCAATGCCGTAAGGATAAGGCAGCAGCCGACGCCTATCCACAGTCTGGTCATCCCTCGAATACCCCTACCACGTCAGCTTGCGGGACCAGGTACTGGCCCTCCCGGTCCGTCAGGACCCAGGTCCGCGGCTTGGTTAGTATCCAGCTCCCCACCGTTATCCGGTCGTCCAGCGGGATGAACCCACCCTCGGTCAGGGGTCCGTCGTAGTCGTCGGGTTCGTCCGACACGGCAAGCGGGCCGATGGCTACCACAATGGCCTGGCCCTTAGTCCAGACCTCACGGGTACCGGGCAGGAGGGCGATGGAGCCGCCGGCATAGGTGTCGGTAGTCATGGGCTGGCGGACAAGCAGGAGCCCGCGAGCGGGGATGGTCACGGGGTCCGCTCCGGTGCGGGCGGCTCTTGCCAGGCACTCCAAAGTTCAACAAGGGCCCGCGCAACGACCCTTGCTTCTTCGCCCGGCTCCGTGCGGACCGGGGAACGGGTGTTCCAACGGCCCAACGCCTCTTCCTCTGTACTCCCAAGGACATGGGGCCTCGCGCCACAGGCTAGGTTAGGGCAACTCACCGACCAAGACCACGGTGGGGTAGGTTTGTGAAGCCGCCCGAGTGATCCACACCAGGGGCACGGCAGCGGTTCCGGTGCTGCGCAGCGCGAGGGCGGGTAAACGCACGACCCTCCGTGTCCCGACCCGCCATACGACAGGTGAAGCATGAAGGTGAGGATGCCGTGATCCTCGCGTCCGAGCATCGTACTCTCGATTCGGGCGTTCTTGGTTTCAGGCACCATCTTCTTTCCCTCCCTCGGTGCGAGCGGCGTAGCTCTGGACAGACGTTGTGAGGATACGTTGCGCCTCGCTAAAAACTTCGTCAGCGTTATCCGCGTGGAGAATCCGCATCGCACATTCACCAGCAAAGCGTAATGCCTCCTCTAGCCGTTCCGCGTCGGCTCGGAGCCGTTCGACCTCGGCGGTCAGGGCACCTACTTGCGCCTCTTGTAACTCAGCGGTCAGGGCCTCCACCTGAGCCAATACGTAGAGCGCATCGTCAGTACCAAGCCTGCGGAGGATGGCGGCCAGCCGGGCCGAACGGTCCGCGTCTGTCATGGTGTCGGCTCCTTTAGCCACTGGCTGGCTAGGCGTTTGGCCTTCCTGTTCCCTCCGTACAGTTTGTCCGCATAGAACCGGCTACGGTAGAGCCGGGGTTCCCCCGGTATCGGGAGCCGAGCTTGCCAACCGATAGTGTGGCGGTCGGGCTGTTCAATCCGCACGAGGTAGCCCCGGCGTCTAGCGTTCAGCTTTGACATCACGTGACTTGTCCCGGTCAGGGTGACGACGGAGGGTGAGCACGTCCTGTAAAGCCCAGACGAGTCGTTTGGTCGGGTTCGGCTGGTCGAGGGCGGCTTCCAGCAACTCCTCGGCGTAGGTTTTAGATAGGATCATCGTCGGGTTCCTGGCCCCGGGCCGCCACAGCGGCAATCTCCCGCCCAATCAGTATGTCCTGGTTCTCGTCGTTGATGTGCATACAGGCCGGGAAGGTGTACCTCACGTCCTCGGCGTCCCAAGTGTCAATTCCCTGCCCGACCCGCCAGCGAATGTAGACCTGCCGGGCCTCTTGCTCGCACTTCTTGCACCAGAGCGAGATCCAACCTGCCGCACCGACTTTCATTGTGTCCTCCGAGGTTTCGGGTCCATGAGCCGATAGACCCACTCACGGCCACCCATCCGTTTGAGCCCGATCAGGTGGGAACCGTACTCCCGCTTTCGGAGTTGCCGCAGGAGTTGAGTCACGAGCCCAACCGGGAACCCGATAGCGGCGGCCAATTCCTCACGGGTACGCCAGCCCAAGGCAAGCTCATACAGGAGCTGGATGCGGGCGGCCTCGCTAGAAAGGCAGATCTTGGTCGTCATTCTGTCCTTTCCTGATAACCTCGGGGAGTTCGGCCATTTCTTCTCGTGACGGCGGGGGGACACTCGGGATCGCCCGGAGGCCCCGCTTGTCAGCGGAGATCATGAGCGTCGCGGTCTGAGCAGTCAGACCCTCAAAGGTCGCGCCGTCGGTAAGGTTAGTCACCTCCACAAACCGCTGGGCCCAGACCCGGAGTACGATGTCGGCGCATTTGGCTAGGGTCGCCTCCAGTACCGCCCACTGATCCAGCGTGTCGGTGGGGGCATCAACGACCGTGGCCCGCTTGGAGGGTGGAGCAGACGGGGAGGTAGGCTGGAAGCCGACCAGTTGCTTCGCCAGGCTAACCATGTCGGTCTGTGGTTTGGCTACCCCGCTTGGTCCCTGCCCCACCTCGCGCCAGACGGTCGGGATGAACGGCTGCCCGTTGATTGCTACGTCGGGCAGCTTGCCCCGGTCCCGTCTGGTGTAGGTGATGCGGTGGGGGTTGGCGACGGTCCAGGCGGGATCTCCGAATCGGCTGAGCCCGGCGGGGGTGAGCACTCCGGTCTCTACCAGCACCGCCGCCATATCGAGGGGGAGGTAGAGAAGCTGGCCTTCAGTGGTCTTGACGCGGATCTGGTCCCCGAACCCCTTGAGCGACTTCTGGTAGTCCACGTACTGGGGGGTGAACGTAACGGGGATATTGATTTCCACGATCACGCGCTGGTACTCACGGGTAGTGGTCACAGTTGCCTCCCTTGTGGGCTACCCCTAATCTACGTTAGGGGCTCGCCTGTGTCAACCGTTGTCGGTGCCCACCAGCTCATAGATGCCGCGCCCAGTGCGTCTAACGGCCCCCTTGCGGGCCAGGCGATAGAACCCCGCCGCGATGGTGCCACCCGGCAATCCGGTCTGGGAGTGGATTTGTTTGGTAGTGACAGCGTTCCCGTTCATGGCCGCCAAGATACTCGCTTCGGCTGGGGTGTAGTGGACACCGTTTGAGCCGTTGGGCTTGGGGATCGCGTCCTCCGGGTTGAGGGCAGCAGCGGCGGAGCGGTACTTCTGGGCCTTGAGGTCACATTCAAGGGCGAGTTCAAGAAGGTTGCGGGCCATTGTGATTGTCGTGTCGGGGGACATGGGGTACTCCTTAAAGTTGAACGGGTAAACAGCGAGGCGAGCCGCCGCTTGGCCCGGGGCCGTACCCACGGCCTACGCCACTCGGCGAGCAGGGTAGCGTAGTTCCAGCGCCAAGCACTACGGAGCTGGATCAGGGACTTGGGAAGCCCTACGATGACGAGTGCCACAACCGAGAACCCGACAAGCCAGAAGGCAAGGTCGGCGGTATCCCCAAGACGGTCGGCTATGGTAGGCATCGTCTCAAGTCTCGTGGTCCAAGACGTAATTTGCGGGCTCTACGTCGAAGGTAGAGGCGATAGCTGCCCCCACGTCATTCTTTACTGTAGGTCGGACCCGGAGCCAGTATCGCTTGAACCACCTGTTGCCCCGTACCACATGGTCGCCGTGGGGCTCGAAGTTGAGGGGTTCGGGGGTGGAGTTCACCACCCGGACCAGGCACAGATCGGAGTCCTCGGCTCTTGGGATGCGGTACAGTTCCTCATCTCCGCGCACCGCAACTGGGGCATGGCCCAGATCCTGGGCATAGCGAGCTGCCCCGTATCGTTCCAGCATCACACGCCGGATCTCGGCGTTGGGCTCATTGGTGATCTCGGTGGGGGTGAGGGAGTCGGGGGCTTCAATCACCTTAGCCGGTACTTGGGTACCGTGCCAGGCGTAGACCCCCCAGCCGTCAGGCCAAGCGGCAGCGGGACCGGTATCGCAGTGTAGTTGATGGGAACCCCAACCGCGGAGTTGACGAGGGTTACGGAGTTCGCGGTGGATCACGGTAGGTCGTTCACAGACCATGATGAATTGTCTATGAGGCCACCACCAACAAGCGGATTCGCAGGTGGCTTCATAGGCTCGGCCCCGATCCCACAGGTCGCCAGGCAGGTCCAGTTTACAGACTTCACGGAAAAAGGAAGTGAAAGCCGGTCCCCAATACCACGGACCTCCAACCCAGAACTGGCCACCTAGATAGCTGTTCCATCGCTGGCTGATTGCGGTACGTAGTTGACGACTAGTGATCTTTCGCACCACGTCATGCACCGCGCCACGCACCGCGCCATGCACCGCGACATGCACCGCGCCATCCACCGCGCCATCCACCGCGCCATCCACCGCGCCATGCACCGCGTCATCCACCGCGCCATCCACCGCGCCATCCACCGCGCCATGCACCGCGACATGCACCGCGTCATGCACCGCGCCACGCACCGCGTCATGCACCGCGCCACGCACCGCGCTCTTTTTGTTACCCTTTGACGGTTTGGTATTTGGCAGGTGTTCCAAGATGTGAGCTGCGATGGGGGCGGCTAGAGCCAGGACCAGCGGGGAGGGCACCCACACAATTACCGGGGGCTCTGGCAATCCAGCATAGCGGTAGCAGGATCGGGAGCCGGCCTCGAACTTGGCTCGGTCGGCTGGGCCAGTCCGTAGGCCGACCTTAATCCAGCGGTCGGCCCACGACTCCATCTGGGCTTTCTGGGTGGCGGTGAGCGCCGTGATTTTGACTTGGCCCATGTTGAGCCTCCTAGTCCAGTACCTGTCGGGGCTCGTTCGCGTCGGTCCACTCGGTCTGCCGCCGGACCTCGATCAGCTTGTCTGGGTTGAGTACCGCCGGCGCGTGCTCCTGGTGCTTGATTTTGGTAAGCTGGTCGAGGGTGAGGTAGGTCACGCCGCCCTCATCCAGCTCCATGACGCCGACGCGAGCGTTGAAACTGTGGTGATGGCCGGTGGCCTCGCCACGGGCCACGATACAGCGGCCCCCCTTGGGGGCTTGGCGGGTGAGCTTCCCGGTGGGCTTCCGATAGCTCGGATCGCCGGGATAGATAAACAGCAAGTCGCCTTGCCGCACGGGGTTAGGGGCTTGGGGCTTTTTCATGGTCGTTGCTCCTTGTAAGGGTTTGAGTGTCAACGTTAGGGCAATATACGTTAGGATACCGGGGCTGTCAAGTAGGGTCGTAGTCGTAGGCCCAGCCGGGGGCACCGCAGCATTCGCTCAGGGCTTCGGAGGTTTCATCGAACTCATGCTTGCCGGATGGGCTTTCTGGGCAAGTGGTATCATCAAAGAAGCCAGCGCAGTGGCGGCACAAGTAGTAGGCGACACAATGCTCCCGGCATCGGGAACAGAAACCGCACCAGACATGCGAGGTGTCGGAGCAGAGGTTACACATGGTCGGCCTCCAAGGCTTGGGTAATCTCAGTGTGGGTCGGCTGCTCGACGCCGGGCTGCAAATCGCCCCATCGCTTTCGCGCGTCAGCCTCCAGGACACTAAAAAGGGTTTCGTTGCTCTTGCCGTTCAGGGCCGCAATCAATCGGGTCTGGAGGTCATCGTCGGTCAGGTCGGTAACGTCGTCGGGCCGTTCAAGGCGGTAGAGGATCTGGAAGTCTCCCCGCAGTTCACGGCGTTTGGGGTCATCGTGGTTCAGGATCAGGTATTCCTCGCCGTCCGGGGTGTAGGCAGCTCCCAGCGCCCCATAGATGTATTGGGGGCCGTAGTGGAGGGCGAGAGTGGAAGCGGCCTCAAAGGCTGCGGCGAGGGTTGGGGTATGCCGGGGCTGGACGATAGGGGCCTTGGCGCAGTCGGGCGCATGGTTGTCCCGACCATCGGAGGGGCAGCAGGATCGTTGCCAGGATTGGGGTTCCTCGCGCATCACGGACACGGGGCGATCCTCCTAGTAGGATGCGACAATACTGCACGGCTTCCCGGTAGCGGCTTCTTTCTCTTGGCACAACAGCACAAAATCCACAAAGGACCGAACGGGGCCGCTAAACTCAGCGGCCCGCTTGAGGGCGGGCGGGTCTAGCGGCGGGAAGGACGGTTGGTCGCCCTTAGCGGCGGGTATCTCTTGAGTGAAGATACGGGCCAGCATCGGCAACAGTCCACCCGTGTCTACGTCAACTTGGGCAAGTCGGCGGGTGCTGGGTTCGATCTTGACCTCAGCGGCTAGGAAGTTCCTAGCGTTGGCGTTGCCGTATACTTGGGCTAGACGGACTAGGGCCGCGGTCGCGACGACAGGGAGCCGGGCGCGGAGCTTGGAGGCTCTAATCCGGGCGCGCCCGTTCTTGGCGGCGAACGCCTCCGGTACAAGAATGCGGGTAGCGTAGGGGGAGCCGTGATATGACTCTCGGAGATAGCCAAGGTGGCCGCGCTCGGTGTCGAAGGCGGTATGCTGGGCCTCTTTCTCGGCATCGGTTTGGCCGGCCCAGCTCGCGTAGATGTCAATTCCCATGTTGGTTACTCCGCGCAAATGGCTAGGCCGTGGCTGGACCACTGGGCTTGATCCAGGCCGGCAACGTCGGACTTGCGAACGAGGTAGAGCGCGCACCCTCTGGGGTCGGTCTGGTAGACGGCTTGCAACTCGGGGTATCGCTGCAGGATCTCCTCGACCCGCCGAATGGCTCCGGCCTCACGGTCGGGAATCTTCTCCCGGCGGACGTTGTTGGAGTTATGCGGGTAAACGCAGCGGTAAGGAATGCCGGTAGTCTCGTCCCGTTCGATGGCCCATGAGTTGTAGGCGTTGGAGTCGCCGCATTCCTGCTCGTACCAGCGGTGCAGGGTCCGTTCAGCGCGGAGCAGGACGCGGAGATCAGGCAGGGAGATGCCGTACTTGTCAGCGGCCAGGACGAGCTGTGCGAAGCGGACGGTTTTGGTAATGGTGGACATTGTGGGGTTCTCCTGATTACAGGGTTAGGCCTTCAAACCAGGAGGCCATTAGGGCGCGATCGAATCTGTCCCACGCAGGGGTTACAACATCAAGGTACTCTCGCCAAGTGGCGTCGGTAGGATTGGCCGAGTAGCGGGAAAGCTCAACGTCCCGGACCTGTCGCCACTGAGCCCAGAGGGCTAGGACATCATTGTGGGGCTGCATTTTTTTACTCCTCCTGATTACAGGGTTACGATCTGGGCGAGCCGTTCGGAAATGGTTCCTTCGCGGGCCAAGTAGTCTACAAAGTCCACGAAGGCCACCCGTACATCGGTGGGGAGCTGGTTCTGGGACTTGCCCCAGTATTTGCGGGGTTTGCCCTCAGTGCAGAACGTCAACCAGAATGCGTCGCGGATCTGGGTTTGGTTAGTCATAGGACAGGACATTGGGAGTCTCCTGTTTACAGGGTTAACGGAAATCAACGGGCTGCCCGTTTTGGGGTGGCTCCGGGAGTTCACGATCATGATCGTGAACCGTCAAAAGAGTGAGTTTCACTAAGCCGACCGGGGTAACCTGCATACCCATACTGCCAACCGAAACCGTGAAACCGGCCTTGCGAAGTTGGCGAGACCGAATCGTGGCGGTAGAGGCTGCGGTCTCATGCCATTCCTGATGCCATGCCATTGTGAGATCTCCTGTTTTACAGGGTTAGACTTCGCCTAGTCCTAATCTACGTTAGGGGGGTGGGTTTGTCAAGAGCTGGCATTCCAGCCCGGAGCCAGGCGGTCCGGTCCCGGCACTCGGATAGGTAGAGATCCGCCTCTTGCCGGGTCCCGAATAGTCGGAGGGGCACGCTAAGACTGGGCCGTTCGGCTAGGACTTGCCACCGGGAGCCGCGGGGCTCGAGGCGGTAGGTAGTGAGGCCGTGAGGCAGCAGGGGACGGGTCATGCGACAACCACTAGTCCAGCATTCCAGGCGCGCCAAGCTGGGGTAGAAGAGGTAGAGGACTCGCCTGCCTTGCCTTGAGCGAATCCATAATCGTACCCAGCGCAGTAAGCGGGGTTTTGGGGGAGGGCAAAGAGGCTGCCCAGCTTGATGTATCGACGGTCTCGGAGATGATTGATCGCGTCGCCGTAGGCATCCCAATAACCCCAGTTGAACCGGATGCGGGGACCAAATGGGTTACGAACGCTGGCGGCCATAGGTCAGGGCTCCTATCTAGGGGTTAGTCGGGGGATGGGAGGTTATAGGTACGTTCTACCTTGCGAGCCACAGCGAGCCAAGTCCTAGAGCTGTTGCCATTGGGGTCCGTGGTGCCAGACTTGGCGAGGCGGGCGGCAATGGCTCGGGCTGATTTGGCATTGGCGGGGGCACGTTCGCGGGCCAGAGTCTCAAACCATGCACGGGCATCAGCGTCAGTGTAGACCTGCGAGATGGGGGAAACCAAGTCAAGAGCTCCTGTAAAGGGACAACCCCAAGATACCGCTTTCAGACCAAAAAGCCATAGGCCAGTGTAACAGTCGTGTAACAGTTGTGTAACGGAGTTCTCCACACGGCTGGGGACTATGTGGATAACCTGAGCCGCGACGTGATACACCGCGAAAAGCAACTGCTTACGCATTTAGCAATCCAAGCAGACCAGCCAGTATCCTGCCTCTCTGGCAGGTTGCCTATCTGTCTATTTGACATACTGTTATGTCATAATGACAGGTAACCAATATGTATATATATAGATGACTGCTATGGGTAACTGATCTCTCCCCTGCCCGACCCCCTTTGACAGCCTGAACTACTGATACAGGCCCTATTAATTAACGTGTAGCCAGTTTCTGGTTGGGGGTTTCAATGAGGAACGATGCAGGTAGGTGGTGGTGGTATTGTTGGTGGTCTTGGCTTGGGCACCCTCTGGGTAACCCAGCGATTTATCTGTTGAGAGGGACTGGGAGTGGGGTGTGATGGTGATGGTGAGGTTGTTACTGGGGGTGTAGGTGCGTGAGGGATCAAAGCGTCTGTCAGGCTGGACCGGCAGAACAAGATAACCTGAGTAAAAATTACAGAGATTGTGAAATATTTCACAAGCATATGGGGTAAGGACTTACGGGTGGGTGGGGGGGGCTTGACAAAACGTTGTTCCCAACTATGGGTATAGTATTTCACTTGGGGCAAGTGGTCGAAACCCAACATAATGTTGGGTTTTTAGTGCTACCGAGCTGACATTCGTTCATCTGATGGTCGATTTGCTATCATGTGGCCTAAGTTGATGTGCTGGTTGGGTTTAGGTGGGAGTATTGCGCAGAAGGGGGTCATGTGCTACATTAGTGGTTCCTTCCTCGTGGTGTTGTGCTCGTGGCGATAGACATGGCTCGGCGGTGGGGGCTGGATTTCTCCAGGGATCTTTATCTCTGTTCCTTCTCCCCTCTTTTCCGCAAGTGGGCTGTTCGCCGTAAGAGATGGTTCTATTATGACGATCTCTGGCCTACTTCAGACAAATACCCCATCCTTGGCTACCATACCACACCTAAGGAGTGGGATTTCCTAGATCGGGTGGCTAAGGAGAAGAACGCCGCCCGAGCCCTCAACCAAGCCTATCCCCTATTGCAGAGCCACGCCTTGGCATACCCCTCCAGCTTGGGACTAAGCTTGGGACTAATGGGCTCGACCACACCATTCCAGATAGCTCTTGCTGCTGCGCAGCAGCGGGGCCTATCTACCCCGACTCATATTACCCACCGGGTCGTAAGCCAATTCAATGCCTATCTGGCCCAGCAGCAGGCTCGTGGAACCCTGCCCCCACTCCTAGCCCCTATCCCATTCGCCCCTACCCGTGAGCTGGGTAGCCCACCCTTTCTCGGCTGGCGCGCTTGGGGGATTATAGGTATTGATGCCGGACTCTCCAGACGTGATACCGGTGGCCCCTTCCTTAAGTCCTACAACCAAGACTTCTATTGGCTCGAACCAGCGGCCCATGCCGCGAACCCCAACCAGGTGGGGACTGAGGGTGGAATTCACTCGTTCCGGGATATTGCCACCGCCTATTCCCAGTTCTTCCCCAACCTCATTAACCCCTACCTTGTTTTAGGACAAGTCGAGAACTTCGGTATTGTCTGGGAATATGACCACGGCTACCGGGCTCGGTCCGCCGTTATCCGCCTCCTCGCCGTGCACGATGCCTGGGATGAGCACTTCCGCCGTTCCCTCGCCGACCGATACCAGTGCGATGTCGTCACCTTCAAGGAGCTGCCCCAATGGACCTTGGTAACCTGATCCAGATCCACACCAATGTCCCGGCCCAGCAGCCGCTGCCAGCCGCCCCAACCCCCATACCGGCACCCGAACCTGCCAAGGAGCCCGTACCGGCATGATCTGGTTCTGGATTGCGGTTTGGCTCGTTGTCGTGTGGCAAGTTGGCTGGCTGGTTGTCTTTAGCGATAACCGGGGCCAGCGCTGGCTCCGGGTTCAGTACGTCTATGACGAGGAACTGTTCTATGTGCGGCTCCGGTTCGCGCCCCGGCTCCCGCGACTCCTGGGCCGCGATTACGTCACACTCGGTGGGTCAAGTGGAATCATCAGAACCCGGCTTCCCGATGCGCTGAACAATCCGCTCCACCACCTGCCAATCCTGAAACACGAGGTCTGGCACCTGCATCAGCAGCGCCGGTGGGGCTGGTGGGGGTTCTGGCTCTTCTGGTACCTGGTGAACCCGAGGTTCAGGAAAAAGCAGGAGGCAGAGGCGGCAGGCATGCAATGGGCCGACTGGCCAGTAGTGGAGTTGGTATGAAAGCCAAAGAGTACCATGTCCTGCACCGCGCCGTGGAGGAAGGGCTACAGGCCGGTTGGAATCGCGCCCATAAGTACGTTGCCGAGGATGATCTTCCCGAGATCGACGCGATCCGCGAGCACCTGCTCATAACTATGCATGACGCCGTGATGCTCGTTATCACCGAGTGGTTTGACTTTGATGCGGTCCCGGAGCCGGAGGAGGAAGGCTGAGTACCAACGGTAAACTTGATGGGCTCGCTACCCTCCAGCCCCGGTCCCATGAGTCCCGTACCGATCTGATCCGCCGGTACTGGGAGATAGGCCGGACCATGCGGTGGATTGGCAAAGCCCTCAATATCAGCCGCCAGCGGGTCGGGGCCATCCTCGACGCCCCCACTACCAATATCCCACCTGGACAGGAACATCCCCGCTTCCGACGCCGGCTCGCCCGGCTCCGGGCGCTGCTCCGTATCCTCCCCGCTCGCAGCTACCTGCGCCACTCCCACCAACTCGACACCATCCTGGGCTTCTCGGCCCGTAAGGCTCTGATCCAGGTAGGCCAGTGGGAAACGGTGAACGCCCTCCTAGCTCGCCGCCGCCGTGAGACAGCCCGGGATCGGGTCAGGATCAAGGTCAGGCGCTACGCGAAACACCTGGGCCACACACCCACAATGCGGGAACTGACGAAGGCCGGGCTGGTGAGCCCCAAAACGGCGATGGACCTGTTCGGCTCGGTGCGGCAGATGCAGCGTGAATCGGGTTGCCTACCCACACGGCATGGCAGTTGGGCTCGGGCGCGTCCCCGCCCCTTCCGGCCCGAGGACATAGCCGATCTGGCTATTGCGCCAGTGTCTGCGCTATCCGTTCCCCGGCCTGGCCGTCACCAAAGCCTTGAAAACCCTCCCGACTCAACGTTGGATGCCGCAGTTCCCGCATGACCGCCTCGGCGGCCTCCTCTGGGTCGGCCCCAACGACCAGGGTGTGGCCGCTTGTCACCGACTCTGGCCGGTCGCTCACTGGCCGCACCACGCAGCAGGGCACCCCAAGGGCAGCCGCCTCCTCCTGGACCCCACCCGAGTCTGTCACCACGAGTCGCGCCCGAGCCAGTGCCCGCCGGAACTCCCGGGTACCCATCGGTGGACCAATCTCGATGTGCTTGAGGCCCACCGCCGCCTTCTGGATGATGGGATTTGGATGCACCGGCCAGTACCACCGGAGCCCCGGCACCGCGACCGCAGCTCGGTCATCCAGGGCGCCAACGATCTGTGCCAGCCGCGCCCACCGCTCCCGGCGGTGCATGGTGATGAGGACGAGTGGCAGCGGCGTCTGGACCAGGCCGGGCGGGTCTACGTCCCACCAGAGCGTGTCTATCCCCGTGTTCCCCGTCACGGTGATGGTGTCCAGCACCCCTTCCCCTTTGAGCCGAGCTTCGCACAGAGCCGTGGGGGCGAGGTGCCAGGCGGCAATCCGGTCAATAGCGACCCGAAAAGTCTCCTCGGGCCAGGGATCTTGGGGGTCGCCGCTCCTGATCCCGGCCTCGACGTGCGCTACCGGCACCCCGGCTTTCTGCGCCCCCTGGGCTGCGCCGTAGGCGGTGGCGGTATCTCCCTGGACGATGACACCCGCCACCGGAAAGGTTACCTTTCCGAGATAGGCGGCAAGCGTGTCTGCGACTTGCGCCGCAAACTGGCCCGGTCCCGGGTGGGCCACTGTACCGAGCGGGGTCCACTGATCGAGGAAGGTCTGCATCCAAGGGCTATCGGCGCTGGTGGTGAGCAGGTCGGTATGCTGCCCGCTCCCCAAGACCAGAGTGGGCTGCCCTTGGTATTCCAGGCCCCGTACCACGGAGGCGAGTTTGGTGGCTTCGGGCCGAGTCCCCGCCACCACCACCCACACCGGACGCCCCATTCGCCACCTCTATGGTTGGTTAGGTGAAAACTAACACGGTGGAGTGTTACTACAACGAATGGGAACCCTACGCTGCCCAATGGCTCAGGAACCTCAGCGCCGCCTCCCTCATCACCCCTGGCACGGTGGACGAGCGCGATGTCCGAAAACTTGAACCCGACGAACTCCGACCCTACACCCGCTGCCACTTCTTCGCCGGACTCGGTGGTTGGGACTATGCCCTCCAGCTCGCCGACTGGCCCCTCTCCCGACCTGTTTGGACGGCCTCACTCCCCTGCCAGCCGTTCTCGGGAGCCGGGAAACGGCAAGCCCAAGCCGACGACCGACACCTCTGGCCCCACTTCTTTCGGCTCGTCCGCGAGTGCCGCCCTGAGCTGGTCGTTGGGGAACAGGTTAGCGGAGCGATTGGCCTCGATTGGCTCGACGGTGTATGCACAGACTTGGAAGCGGAAGGTTACCTCGTGGGGGCGGTTGTATTGGGCGCACACAGCGTCGGCGCGCCGCACATCAGGCAACGGCTGTACTGGGTGGCCCACTGTCAAGGCGAACGAAACCAGTCGGATGCACCACGACGTTCACGGCGGCAAGCACCACAGCCTAACAAGTGCGGCACGTCTAGCGGGATGGCCCATACCGAAGGTGACAGACACGCACGGGAACAGGCCCCACGGGGAAGGCGGGCAGGGGTTACACACAGTAGCGGGCTGGAACAGTCCTCGGGGGACAGACGGGACGAACGGGGGACCGAACCAAGCGGGCGGAGCGCTGCCAGCGGACGCAGCAGTAGCGGGTTGGGCGACCCCGACGGTGAACGACGCGACGGGCAGCCAGTACGCCTACCCGAACGGGGACCACACGAAACGGGTGTTGAAACTTCCTGGTCAGGCGCAGACCTCATCCCCTGTCTTGACGGGAAAACGCGGCTCACTATCCCCGCTGCTCTCCTGCTGGCTCATGGGTTTCCCGCTGACTTGGGTATCCTGTGCCCCTCGGGAGCGTTCCCGCAAAGGGCGGCGATGCTTGCCGGGTTCGGAAATGCAATCATCCCCCAAGTCGCCGCCGAGTTCTTGAGAACCGTCATGGAACTGGTGCCCGCCTGATGCGACCTGCCTCCAGCGTTTCCCTCGCCCTCACGGCTCAAGCCACTATTGAAGTCGCCGCTATCCGGTCTGGCCCCATGCGGCCCTGGATGCAGGCGCTGGCCGAGTGGCACGCCTCCCAGCCGGGTCGGCTCACCAAGGACAACCTCTGGCACATGGCCTGCGAGTTGTCGGGTGTGGGATTCACCAAGAAGGACGTACAACTCCTCGTCACCCGCGACGACTGGATGCAGTACCGTGAGGAAGTGGCGCTCGACTTGCTGCTCCAGAGCCGGAAACGGCTGGAACGCCGCACCGGCGAGTATGTGGACGGACATTACGCAGCCTTCCAAGCCGCCCTATCCAACGTGACCGAGAACCCGATGGCGGTGGCCAAGATCACGGAGCCGGTACTGGATCGGGTCTGGCCCAAGCGCGAGGATAAGACCGTGACCAGTCAAACCATCGTGGTCAACCTGACCCAACCAGCGAACCAACCTGACCCATTCGATTACGAGCCGTTGCCGGTAGAAATCGTACAATCCGACCTGAGCGAGTCCCCGTGACCGGCTTCGGCTGGCTTGCTGCTGATCCCTCTATCCCCCGCACCCATATTGCGGGTATCGAGCTTGAGCCCGGCCTGCCGACCCGATGGGAGGAATACACCTGGGTACGGAACCAGGTGGCCCGAATCGCCGGTTCTACTACACTTGATATACTGGATGCCGGTACTGGCATAACGCCAAAACGTCACATCCTGCCTGAGATCCTGGCCACGGATGGGCACTATATCATCGCGGTTGACTCGGACCCCGAGACCCTGAAACTGCTGAGTGGGCCGTTCATTCTCAGGATAACTGACGACATGACCGACTTCAAGAGACTTCGCCACGTGAGCGTTGACATCTACGTAACAGTGAGTGTGGTGGAGCACATCCCGTTCGAGAGCCGGGCTTTGGCCTGGGACGAGGCATTCCGTATCTTGCGGCCTGGCGGCACTCTGCTCGTCACGGCTGACGGGCTGGTCCCGCAGGAACTGGCGAACGAGGTGGCAGCAGCGGGGTTCCTCGTTGGGGGCCAAGATCCGTTCAGCGGCCAGCACCTCACTCCTACGGTCGCCTACCTCATAGCTAAGAAGCCGAGCGAATGAAGCTCGCGTTCCAGCCCGGTGACGCCACTTGGACTAAGATGCGGGACAAGGGGAAGTCCGACCTCTACTTCCTCGCCCACACCATCCTCGGCTATGCCGAGAAGATCCCCATGCGACGGCACGCGCACGACCTCCTCTGCCGCGTTGCCCAGGGCACCACCGGCTGCACCGAGATAGATACCGCGCCCGTGCTCAAGCTCCTCCTCCCCCGGTCGTGGGGGAAAACCAGTTTAGTAACTATTACCCTCACGCTCCAGTACCTGATCCAAGACCCGGAAACCTCCATCCTGATCTGTAACGAGCGGGAACAGAACGCCAAGGACTTCCTCACCGAGATCAAGCACCACATCGAGAACAATGAGCTGTTCCGCTCGCTCTATCCCGAACTCATCCCACCCTCCTTTCAGGATACCGAATGGAGTGGTACCCGGATCACCGTGCCGCGGAAGTCGGGCCGTAAGGAGCCGAGCGTCTTTGTCATTGGCGTTGGCGGTACCGTGACGGGGATGCATCCGGATCGGATTGTGGTTGACGACATGATCTCGCGGGAAGCCGCCGAGAACGCCCGCCGTGGGGCGTGGCAGATCATGGAGGAGGTTAGCCGCTGGACCCACACCCTAGAAGCCCTGCTTTCCCACCGGAAAGAGGTGCGGGGTCACAGAATTTGTTTTATAGGCACCCGCTGGTTTTTTAGCGACTGCTACGACCACATTGACGAGTACTTCGGGACCGAGGGCGAGGAGCGGGAATGGCTACTGTCGGTGCCGGTGGAGGGGGGGAAGAAGCAGACTATCGCTGTCCGCCGGAAGGGTCGGCTGGCCACATTCACCCGGAGTGCCATCGAGGACGGTCAATCGAGTTTCCCCGAAAAATGGTCGCTGGACGACTTGGCCCAGCTCCAGGCCGGAGACCCTATCCTCTTTAGTGCCAACTTCTTAAACAACCCAGCCAGTAGTGAAACCGCCACGTTTAAGCCCGACTGGCTCAAGGTCTACACCTGGCTGGACCAGCACTCGGTGAAGTATGTCAATAGTACGGGTCAGTCTACGGCGCTCAGTCTGGCACAATGCGATGTCGTGATTCTGGTTGATCCTGGTGGGTTTGGCATCCGCAAAACAGAGGACCGGGCACGAGCCGCTATCTGGGTCGTGGGCCACACCCCGAATGGCGAGTATTTATTACTCGATTGCTGGTCTGACAAGGACACCTATGTTGCGGCACAGCAACGGGTTGTGTCGTTTGTCAAGAGGTACCGGCCTCGGAAGGTTGGAATCGAGGTCGAGGGCCAGCAGCGGGTGTTCTACGACCAGACAAAAGAGATGATCCACGGCACCGGATTGGCGGTGTCTGTTGAGGAACTACACACCGAGGGGAGGAGCAAGGACGACCGCATATTGCAGCTTGAGCCATACTTCCAGCGCGGAGTGATGTATATTGGGACGGGTGCGGTGTTTACGGAGTTCCGCACCCAGTACAGCCAGTTCCCGCGCTCGGCCCGCCGCGACCTCTTGGACGCCCTGGCCTATCTGCCCCGGCTCATCAAGCCCCGGCTCCCCGGCACAGGAACTGGTGGCGACATCTGGGCGAGGAAACAGGCCCAGTTGACCGCCTACTACCAGCGTCGGGGCTTGCAGCCCCCAGGAGGCGTCACATGGCCCAGCCAGTCACCCACAAGCCCGGTACCGAGAACACCCGCGTCACAACCGTAGTCAAGACTTCCGGCAAGGGCCGGTAGTCCATGATGGGCGCGAAGTGTCACCACAAGCGGAAGAGCGCGACCGTCGTGGTCAAGGGGCCAACCAGCATCGCCGGCAGCCCCGCGAAGTTTGATGGTCGTGAGAACAAGGGCGGCCCCCCGCTCAAGAGCACGGCCAGTCCCATACCCAAGGGCGGTCCCCAGCAGGCGACCCGCCTCTCCTAGCTGTGGACGAGATCAAGTGGGGTAAGGGGCGGGACGACGAGTTCCGCGGCTGGTTCCGCGCCGAACTCCAGCACGCCACCGACGCCCGGCTTGGTCTCGAACGCCAGTGGATAAGCTGGCTCGACCAGTACCGCACTACCCCCCCTCGCGTTGTCAGGTGGCCCTTCGAGGGAGCTAGTGATGAGACAATCCCCACCATCGCTACCGATGTAGACCAGCTCTACGCCAAGTTCATGCAGACGGTACATGCGGCCCCGAATATCTGGTCCGTGTCGCCGCTCAACGAACGCTGGGTCCATACCGCCAAGCCACTCCAAGATTTCCTGACCCTGCTCGACACGCAGGTACTCAGGATGTACAACGTCAACAAGCGGGCACTTCTAGAGCTGTGCAAGCTCGGTACCTGCATCTACAAAAGCGGCTGGACCTTCGAGCGCCGCCGACGACGGATGCGGGATGTTGACGGCAGGACCGTAGATGCGCTGGTTACCCGCTCGCTTCCCTTTGTTGACCATGTGCGGCTCGCGGATTTCCTGCTCCCACCCGAGGCATTCGCCATTGACCCCGACGCGCAGGGCGGGGCGTCGTGGGTAGCGGAGCGAGTGCGGGTAACGCCGGACCGGCTGCGGATGCTGGCGCAGGCCCAGGAACCCAACCTGCCCAATGTGGACGAGGCGGTACTGCGAGAGATCCTGGCCTACGAGGAACGCACCCTCACCCCCTATGACACCGCCGTTGTCCAGCGGGACCATCAGCGCCGGTACCTGAACGAGAAACCCATCGAGGAGCCAATTCAGCACGAGGTGCTGGGTACCGCGACTGGCGGGGCACGGGTACGCCAGATCGAACTATGGGAGACTCATGTACGTTTTCCGGCCCAGAATAAAGAGGTGTACGACGATCTGGTAGTGCTCTGGCACCAGCCCACGGCTCGGATTGTTCGCGCCACTTTGAACCCCTACGACCACGGCCAGCGGCCCTACGAGGCGGTGCGCTACTTCCCTGGTGAGGGGTTCTACGGGATTGGGGTCTGCGAACAGAAAGAGATG
>ERZ1292632.1631-Hain-H43-01um-R2-1631-length-21078-cov-6_pt1 | contig 21078 bp, 22 predicted proteins | sample MGYA00564407_ERZ1292632 | MGnify/ENA primary metagenome ERZ1292632 (study PRJEB36523, sample SAMEA6512637) | groundwater metagenome | collected 2019-01-08 | study: AquaDiva: Metagenomics assemblies of 32 groundwater samples | reverse complement strand
GGCGGTCAAGTACTTGGAGCCAGTCGGTGAGTCCTGAGTTGGTCCGCGTTCCCATAGTGTGTCGGTGTGGTGCCATGTGGGAGGGCTACGCCTTCACACCGCTGGATCCGGGGGAAACACGACGCTATGGATACTGTGACACGTGCGCGGATCGCGAGCACGCGAAGTCGCTAGTGGATCATCGAATAGTGTCGGGCCCTCCACCTGAGCCAGAACTTGAGCGACCCAAACGGGCGGCATGGATTGATGACTGAGCGCGAGACGGCGAAGCAGCCGGAGCGCCAATGCTCGGCGCGGCAGCTTGGGCGTCGGTCCTTTCCATGCCAGCGGGCCGGTACCGTGCTAGGGCCTGACGGCAACTGGTACTGCCGGAAGCACCGAGCGCCGGTCCAGCCCTGCGGTCGCTGTGGCGGCTACCGCTGTACCTGTGGGAGGGCGGCGTGAGGGACTTTCTGTGGACGTGGTGGCGGTTCTGGGACATGGGCTACGGCCTCATGCGCGGCTGTAGGCTCGCCTGGGTCGCGACGCAGCGGGCACCGTGACCCGTGAGCGGGAGATCCGGGCGGAGGGCGTCAAGCTGCTGCGGGCGCTGGGGTGCCGGGTCTACACCTTCAGCGAGCCGCGCCCGGCCCGGGTGACGCCTGGTGTCCCGGACATGTACGCCTTCCTACCCCAGGGCCGTGGGGTGTTCTGGTGGGAGGCGAAGGCTAAGGGAGGGATCATCTCGGATGGTCAAGCAGAGTTCGAGCGCCGATGCCTGGCATGTGGCCAGCCCTACGTCCGTGGGGGCCTCGTGGAGTTGCGGCACTTCCTGGCCGGTCTCGGGATCGTGGATGCCGCACTGTCAGGGCAACACCCGAACATCAGCTTCCGGGCTGCGCTAGGAGGCTGCTTCCGCTGCGGGCATACTGGCTTTGTCCCGAGCAAGATGACAGGGAACCTCGCCTGCCAGCGGTGTGGGTGGGTGCGGGTGTGAGCATGACGCGGCCGCGCGCCTTGGATTCCCGGCAAGTCGTGGATGCCACGTAGACCGCCGCCACCGCCGGCCTCGGCTGGGACGCCGCGCAATATCTTCGCGCACCGGCCCGGCCGGCCCCGGCTCCAGGGCCGTGCGGATCAGGACCGAGAAGCGGACGAGGGCAACCCGGTGGACGGGCTCCCGTGCGAGCGGTGCGGTGGGACCCGCTACGTGCGGCGGCTGACGGGGCTGTGGGCCTGCCGGCGCTGTGCCTTGGAGCGGGTGACTTGACGGGCGCGTAAGCCCGCCCTTAAGTTGGGGGTGTGCGGTTGCCCGTCCTCGTCTGTCTGCGTTGTGCGCATCGCTGGGTACCCCGGAAGCCAGTGCGGCCTGAACGCTGTCCCGCTTGTCGGTCCCGTCGCTGGGATGGAGGGAAGCGGCGATGATCGGTGGGTTGACGTGGCTCATTACCGGCGGGACGGGCTTTTTCGGTCAGCACTTCACCCGCTATCTGCTGGATCAGTGCCATCCCCAATCTGTCCGGATCTTCTCGCGCTCGGAATCAAAACAAGCAGCAATGGTGGAGCGGTTGTCCGATAGCCGATTGCGCTGGCTGATTGGCGATGTGCGCGACGGGGACCGGCTCAGCATGGCCTGTCGTGGCGTCGATGTTGTCGTCCATGCGGCGGCCTTGAAACGGGTCGATACCTGTGAGGCGCAGCCGTGGGAAGCTCTCGCCACGAACGTCATGGGGACACGGGAGGTTATGCAGGCGTGTCTCGACCAGCAGGTGCAGCGGGCGGTGCTGCTCTCAACGGATAAAGCGCCAGGGCCGGAGACGTTCTACGGGATCACGAAGCTCTGTGCGGAGCGGTTGTGGGTTCAGGGCAACGTCTACGCGGCTGGGCGGCCGACGCGGTTCGCGGTGACGCGCTACGGCAATGTGCTGGGCTCGACGGGCTCGGTCGTGGAGCTGTGGCGGTCTCAAGCAGCGGCTGGCGGGCCGGTGACCGTGACGGACCCCGAGGCAACGCGGTTCTGGATGACGGCGACCGAAGGCTGTGCGCTTGTGGCGCGGGCGCTTGAGCGCATGCAGGGGGGCGAGACCTACGTGCCGATGATCCGGGCGGCCAGCCTTGGGCAATTGATGGCGGCTTGTGTTCCGCCCGATATGCCGATGACGGTGACGGGCCTGCGGCGGTCAGAAAAGCGGCACGAAGTCTTGCTGACGGAGGAAGAGCGGCGCCGGGCGTGGGTGAGTGGTGGGGATCTCATCGTCATCGAGCCGGTAGAGCGGTCCTGGTCCGACCGTGCAGTCCTGCGATCGGGCGAGCTCTTACGGGTGATATGGGCGAGTGATACGGTGGCGCGGTACAGCGTGGACGAACTCCGGGCGATGGTGATGGCATGCGTATAGGGCCGGTGGAGATCGGGTCGGGCCATCCCTGCCGGGTGGTGGCGGAGATCAGCAACGCGCACAACGGGGACCGGGACCGCTGTGGGCGGTTGATTGATGCCGCGAAGGCAGCCGGGGCTGATCTCGTGAAGTTCCAGGCGTATTCCCCGGATGAGCTCGTGGCGTTGCGTGGTGATGGGCCGGCACCGGAGCCCTGGGGCGGTAAGGGCTGGACGATGCGGGCGCTCTACGAGAAGGCGCGCACGCCGTTCGAGTGGTTCCCGAAGATCGCGGCGCACTGCGAGCGGATCGGCATGCCGTGGTTCTCGTCGGTGTTTGGCCCTGAGAGTCTGGTGCTGCTGGAGGGATTGGGCTGTCCTGCGTACAAGATCGCGGCACTAGATAACCATCAGCATCGCTTGCTTGACTCGGTCGCCGCTACAGGCAAACCGATAGTGGTGAGTGCGCTGCGGGACAACGATGTCCGCTGGCCGCCATCACGGTTACCGCGCCAATCGGTTCTGCTCTATTGCCCGGCGGGTTACCCAGCCCATGATGTGCGGATGCCCCTGTTTCTGTCCTTGGAATGTGGGATCGCTGGTGAGACGAGTTGGCTTGAGGGGGTCTCGCTGCATTCCAAGGATGCCGACGCAGTAGCGGTGGCGGTGGCGCGTGGGGCAAAGCTGATCGAGGTTCACTTCCACTTGCGGAGTGAGCCGTCCGAGTTGGAGGCTAACGTCTCATGGGATGAACTGGAGTTGGCGGCCATGATCGATCGGGTACGGCGTACCGAGGAGGTATTAGGATGATGGTCCTTTATGGCTTCCTAGGCGGGGTGCTGTGGGTCCTCCTGCGTGAATGGTGGAATAACCGTCAATACAGGCATATCTGGACGGTAGAAGATGAAGAGCGGCTACGCTTCATTCTCATGGCTGACTATCCACAGTGGAAGCCATGATCTGGGTACTGAAGGGGCCGGGCCCGGAGATGGCGGAACGGCACACCCTTGCTGGTCTTACCCGAGTGAGGATAGGGGAGCCGGTGGGCAAGAACACAGCGGAGGAAGCGGACCACATCGCGCAACATAGCTGGAGTGCCGAGGTCATCTACGTGGTCACATCCGCCTACCATGTGAGCCGCGCCTATCTCACGATCCTGCGGGCATGTCGTGCCTGTGGTCTATCGCCAGTGCTTCATGTCTGGGGTACGGGGACGGTCACCAACCTCCAGATGCAGAGCGAGGCCAAGAAGCTGGCTGAGGCGCAGGTCAAGGGCCACGCGCTGCGGTGGGAGGACGTGTGAGTCTCGGGTCCATTCCCGTATTGTGCATCATTCAGGCGCGGTGGAATAGTCAGCGGTTGCCGGGCAAGCTGCTGCTGAAGCTGGGTACGGAGACGCTGATCGAGCGGGCATGGCGGATTGCCAGCGAGTGCCAGTGGGAACTCTATGGGTGGGTATCCGTGGTCGCTATTCCGAAGGCTGATGAGGCGAGCCCGCTCGGTGACGAGTTACGGCGGATCGGGGCCATCGTGTTCGCGTGGGATGGTCCGGAATGGGACGTGCTTGGACGGTTTTACCATTGTGCCCACCGGTATCGCTGGCACCCCGACACGGTGATTGTGCGCTATACGCCGGATGATCCGTTCAAGACGCCTGGTGCGCTTCGGGCTGCGGCACGGGGATTTCGCTTGCCTGTCGAACAGGGTGGCGAAGCTTTCACGCTAGCGCAGTTGGACGCTGCACAGCAACGGGAGGGCGACGAGTTCCGACGTGAGCATATCACGGACGCGCTCTTCCCGTCACGGGTACCGCTCTTGCCAGTGGGTGAGGGCTGGACGATTGACACGGCGGTGGATTACGAGGCGGCAGTGCGGAGGTACGAGCGTGGCGAACGGTGACATCGTGCGGGCCTTCGAGGGGGAGTTCGCCCGCTATGTCGGGGCGCGCTACTGTGTTGCGCTCTGTAACGGCACCGCGACGCTGCACACGGCGCTCGTGGTGCTGGGCGTGAAGCCCAGGGATCGCGTAGCAGTGCCGCCGCTTACGATGGCCAGCACGACGATAGCTGTGCTGCATGCGGGAGCGGTGCCGGTGTTTTTGGATGTTGAACCAGATACCTGGTTGATGCTTCCCATTCATCCTGAGGGCGATCCACGCTTCGGTGTCGGTGTGTCTTTATTTGGGCTGCATGGTCCATATCACGAAGCCACTACCGTAGACGATGCGGCCCAGACGCTCCGGTCGCATGGCGGGGCAGCCTTCACATCGTACAGCTTCCAGAGGTCGAAGATCCTGAGTTGCGGGGAAGGCGGGGCGCTTGTCACGAACGATGAAGACCTTGCCCGCAAGGCGCGGGAGTTCTCTAGTCTCGGGTACCAATTCGGTCCGGATTCATCACAGATCGATTCACAGCAGATCAGGAGCCCGACGTATGCGCGTCACTATTCCCTGGGTTGGAACTATCGAATGGCGGATGCTCAAGCAGCCGTCCTCCTCGAAAAGCTGGGCCATGCTGATCGGCTACTCGCGGACCGGCGCGAAGCTGCGGCTCTATACCAGAGGGCCATCGAAGGATGTGACTGGCTTACGCCGCAGTACGTCCATAACGGCTACACTCACGACTACTGGACCTACGCCGTGGCCCTTGACCGATCGGACCGGTGGGAGCCCCTCGCCCAAGCTATCGTGAGGCACAGCGGGGAACGACCGTATGCGGCGTGGCGGCTCACCTACAGGGAGCCCGCATTTCGGTACCTCGCCCCTGACGGGACGTGCCCGGTGGCTGAGGGCCTTCAGCCGCGGCTCATGCAGTTTCAGACCAACGACTTACACGCGGCAGGCCGGAACAGCATGGCCTTGCGGCGGGCGATTGAGGAGATGGGATGAGTGCAAGGAATTGCACTCCCAGCCCTGTTTCACGTGCAACATCTTGCACTAGTGCAATAATCTGCATAGGTTTGGCCCACTGTGGCCGAGCCAGAAAAAACCCCGCTCAAAAGCCCACCTGAACCACGTAGGCGGCTGTCGGCTCACCTGGTCCCAGGGAACCCGGGCAACTCGGGCGGTAAGAAGGGTCGCTCAGGTCGGAAGCCGCTAGAGTTTCTCGCCCTCTGTAAAGCCTCCGCAACCGATCCAACTCTGTGGGCCGAGGCACGGGAGAAGCAGCCGTTCAGCGTCCTGGACATGGCGGCCGGCTACACCCACGGGAAGCCCAAGTCTACCACGGAGCTGACAGGCGAAGTCACGGTCAGGGTCGTGCGGGTGCCCCGCAAGTGACCGAGATCACGGTTGAGCTGGACATCCTCCACCCAGGTCAGGAACGGCTCAAGGCCAGCCCCGCACGGTACCGGGTGGCGATGTTTGGCCGGCGGTGGGGGAAGAACGTGCTCGGCCAGGATGAGGCGGCGGATGTTGCGCTTGATGGCGGGTCTGTTGCCTGGATTGAGCCGAGCTACAAGAGCCTCCTGGAAGCGTGGCGGGAGATCGTGACCCGGCTCCAGCCTATCACCAAGCGTATCAGCGAGCAGGACAAGCGGATAGAACTCATCACGGGTGGCGTGGTTGAGGCATGGTCAGCGGACACACCCGATGCTGGCCGTGGCCGGGCCTACGACCTGTTGATCATCAACGAGGCGGGCATCATCCGGGACCTGCGGACGTTGTGGGAACAGGCCCTGCGGCCCACACTCACCGACCGTCAGGGCCGGGCGCTGTTCCTCGGGACGCCGAAAGGTCGGACGCACGACTTCTCGCGGCTTCATGCGGAAGCGGGTGGCCGTGAAGGATGGGCGGCGTTCCGCGGGCCCACGTCGGAGAACCCGCACATCCCAAGTGAGGAACTGGAGGCCGCCAGACGGGAGCTTCCAGCAGCGGTCTACGCCCAAGAATACGAGGGCATCCCGTCCGATGACGGTGCCAACCCGTTCGGCATTGACGCTATCCGGGCCTGTACGGTGCGGGAGACGCCCAAAGGTGAAGTCCTGTGTTACGGCTGGGACTTCGCCCGCTCCCAGGACTGGACGGTTGGTATCGGCCTGGACAAAGCCTATCAGGTGGTGGCTGTCCACCGCTGGCAGGGTGTGCCGTGGGGTGAGCAGAAGGCCCGTATCCAGCGGCTCAATGGTGCGGTCCCGGCATGGGGTGATGCGACACGCTCACGGGTAGACGACGTGATCGTGCAGGACCTCCAGCGGCTGGGTGTGCCCATGATCGGGGTTCCGTTCAGCCAGCCGATGAAACAAGCGCTGATGGAACGCCTGATGGTCTGTATCCATGAGCGGAAGCTGAGGATCCCCGAAGGGCCGGTCACGAACGAGCTGGAGACGTTCACCTATGAGTACGGCCGTGGTGGGGTGCGATACACCGCTCCCCAAGGTCTGCACGATGACTGTGTGATGGCGCTGGCGTTGGCCGTGTTCGGCCGGGACCAGTTGCCAGTGATGGCTGATCCTACCGCCCCGGTGCCGGTAGACCGTGACCGGCATCCGGGCTATGACTACGAGCACAAGGAGCGCAAGCCATGGTATCCCGTCGAGGAGCCACCCGAACCCCGGTGGATCCACACGAAGGACACCGTACCCGCAGGCTGGTAGGCTGTCCCAACTGCCAGCAGTGGGAGACACGCTACCATGCACTGGTCGAGCAGACGCTGGGCTTGGCGCGTGAGCTGGCTGCCATGCAGCGGGATGGCTTCAGCGTGGGTCGGGTGCCACCGAATGAGCCGGTGAAGCTTGATGACCTGCCGGCAGTGATCCGAGAAGCGATCCTCGAGGTCGCGGAGCCTGGGAGCCTCACCTACCGCACGGAGGAGCGCCAGGCGTGGCAGGAACTGAGTCTGGCGCGTGACCCAGCTGAGATCGCCAAGGCGATCAGGCAGGGCCAGGTGATCGGTCTATGAGCCCGTCACGGATTGCCGGCCTCGGCGATGATGCCGCGATAGACACCAGCAACGATACCCGCACGTCCCAAGCGCAGGACATCGGGAGCGATGAGGATTCGTTCCTGGTCATCGCACAGACGAAGCCGGAGGAAGCCGCCCGCCGGATGCTCAAGGCGTGGGATGACTCATGGAAGGACATTCAGGACATCAAGGAGCAGTGGCGGGCCAACAAGGCAAGAGCGCAGGGCTTTACCGGTGTACAGGTCGTCAAGCGGCAGGACCGCAATGAGGCGACCGTCCCGCGGACGGCGAAGAAGTCCGTTGCTGCACTCAATAAAGCCGCCCGGCTCATGCGCCGGTTACGTGCGGTCCTGTTCGCTGACCCGCCGGTGCCTGAGGCCACGCCGGCCGGTGACGATGACGAGGCGCGAGATGCAGCGGAGACCTCAACCCGCATTCTGCAAGATCAGGTCGGCGAAGGGAATCTCAGCCTGACACTCGGGTTTGGGGATGCGTTCGACCTCGGTGGGGTGTACGGATCAGGCTTCGTGCGGTTCTGGGTTGATCCCTACGGCGGTGGCTGGGTACCGAAACAACAGGTGGTCAAGGGTGAGGGTGGGGACTCGGTACTGCAGTACGTGACGAAGGATGGCCAGCCTACCACTGAGCGCATACAAGCTGATCGCCAGTGGCTGCCGAAACTGAAGCGCGAGATCCTGACAGGCAAGAACGTCCGGTTCATCCCGTGGCAGGTACGCGATATCTGGGAAGCCGATGGCCTGATGATCGGCTGCGCTACCACACTTGGGGAGGTGAAGCGGCAGTTCCCGTGGGTGGCGGACTGGCCCGAGGCACGGTTGGCGCGGCTCGTCGCTACACGACCCCAGTATTTCGCCGACCTCTTGCCGGCGGGGAAGCGCGACTTCGCGCCGAACCGCAGTACGGATGACGACGCGCTGTGTTTCCTGCTTACGCGGTTCCATGCGCAGAGTGCCAAGTACCCGGAAGGTGCCTACCTAATTGCGGCGGGTGCCGACGAACTGCTGTATCCGTCTCCGGATGATCCCAATGGTGGCGATGGGACGTGGTTCGATCAGGCGCATGTCCAGCCGTTGGACATCCCAGTGACCCAGATTAAGCAGTTGAATGAGGAGGACAACCCCTACGGCAAAGGCGTGATGGAGGACCTGGGGCCGGGGAACGAGATCCGGAGCCAGATGCTAGGGTCGATGCTTGAGCACCTGGACCGGTTCAACAACCGGCGGCTGTTCGTGCCGCTGACCTCGACATTGCAGGCCCACCAGTTGCAGAGCCCCACGGGGACGCCGATTCCCATCCTGCCCGGTGGCGAGCCGATTGTGGAGCCGATCCCGGACTTCCCGGAGATCGTGGAGAAGATGCTGGCGTTCGTCAACACCGACATGGACGACGAGTCCGGCTTGCAGCAGGTGGGCCAGGGCTTGAACCCGCCGTCGGTGAAGTCGGGTCTCCACGCGAACGTGATCCGGGAGCAGCTCGCTCAGGACCTGAGCGACCTCCGCGAGAACTGCGTGCGCGGTATGGTCCGCGGTTGGCGGATCATGCTGCAGCTCGACCGGGCGTATTTCACCGAGGAGCAGCAGTTCCAGTTCCAGCGCACCGATGGGGCGTTCAAGGCGAAGCGGTGGCAGAACGCCGACCTTGGGGATACCCGTGACGTGCGGCTGACCCGGGGCAGCTTTAGTCAGATGACGCCCTATGGGAAGGCGCAGATCGCCAACGAGTACGCGCAAGCGGGCTTGCTCCGGCCGGAGGACCTTGAGCACGTCATGGAGCAGAACATCGGTGGGGTGTTCGGGCTCCAGGACAACCCACACCGGCAGCGGGTGCGCCGGCAGATTGCGGCATGGGAGGAAGGCCCACCCGAGGGCTGGTTCCCACGACCGCCGGTACCGAATCCTGAGACGGGCGAGCCGATGCCGGCGCCTGATCCTGTGCTGGAGCGCCTCTTTGCCCCGCGGCCGGTGGATACTGAGCCTGTCGTGGCGGGTATTCGGCTGTACGAACTGGGGCGCACGATGGCGGGTACGGGCTTTAGCCGCTGGCCACGGGAATGGCGGACGGGCCTAGTCCAAGCCTACAGTGCAGCGCGGGAAGCTGCTCAGGTGCCGGACGCCAAACAAGCCCAAGGCATGCAACAGGAATTGCAGAAGGCGAAAGAGGAGCTGAACAAGCCGAAACTGAGCGTTGCGGTGAAGCTCGCCGAGCTCGACCAGCAACAGAGCGCAGCCGTACTCGCCCAGAGCGGGCTTCAGGTGCCGCCACCGCTTGAGATGGCACCGAGCGCACCTGACCCGCGGGCCGTCTTGCAGACGCAGGCCGAGCTTCAGGGTCAGCAGATCGCCGCGGACATCGAGAAGCACCGAACGACCGAGACGGCGGCGGTCGAACGCGAGCGGATCAAGGCCGGCTTGCGGGTGGCGGAAGCCGACCGCCAGGAACAGGGCTCGCTCAATATGGCCCAGCAGATGGCGAGCATGGTTGGCATGATGAAACCTGAGATCCCGCCCATTACCGTACAGTTCCGTGAAGGGAAACGCGAGATTCTGCGGGACGCCGAAGGTCGGGTGATTGGCTCCGCCCCAGTCGAGCAAGAAGATCCGGTAATTGCGGAGAGCATGGAAGAACGGTTACGGCGGATCGCGCGGGAGGAGACCAAGCGGATAAAGGTTAGCGTTGTTGCAGGAAACGAAGGTCCGAGGCGTATTGTGCGGGACGAGACTGGCCAGGTCATCGGTTCCGAGCCGGTTGATGCAGGGACCGAAAGACCGAGGCGTATTATCCGCGATAGGAATGGCCAAGTCATCGGCTCTGAGCCGGTTGAGGGGGACTGATGACCACGTTCCATCGCCGTCCGTCCGGGCTGTGGGTGCCTGAAGCGCGGGGCTTCCGTCCCGGTGGTGGATTGCGCGGCGGGCAAAGCGCATTACGGAGTGCAGGACCGAGTGTTGTTGTAGCTGTCGGAGCGCCGACCGTTACCGCAATCAGCCCGACGCAGGGTGTGGCGGGCGGTGGCACGTTTGTCACGATCACCGGCACGAACTTCGTTTCGACCGGGCTTGAGGTGAAGGCGAACAACGATGCCGGAGCGGCGTTCACGTCTGCTGTTGTTATCAACGCGACTACCATCGAAGCGTACACACCCGCAGGCTCAGGGACTATCGGCATCTACGTCGAGACGGTAAACGGGAACGGTACGCTCGCGGCGGCGTACACCTACGGTTCGGCGGTTTGTAACGAGGAACTCGCCCTCTATCTCAACACCTGCGAAGCGACGGACGCAAACACCCAGCTTGCCGACGATTTTCATAGCGGGGCGTGGTACGTGACGAACGCGGACCAGGGCGGCGGATCACTTGCCAACAAGGGATGGTACGGGACTATCTACGCGAATCCGATCACGCCGGCTGGTGCCGTTGTCGCCAACAGCCAGTTTGGCGATAGCGCCTACGCTGCCACCACAGGGGTCCGTACTGGTGCACCGAGCGCGAACTCCAAGAATATGGCGGAGCACAGTCTCAAGAACGGCTCGGCAACCGAGCTGTACCTTCGTATCTACCTCAAGCTGCTCTCCGCGGGATATGTGAACGGCCATGAGAAGATGTTCGACTTTCTACGGGGGGCTGGTGGTACTGGTCAGATCATGTCCCTGTCATACGACTATTTCGGCAGTGGAGCAATCCGGCACATTCCTTACCTCCACCAAGACGATGGGCGACAAGGGCAGCCGAACGCTTGGATGGGCAGCAACATCGCTTCTGAAATCGTGATGGCGAAAGACGTCTGGTACTTCTACGAAATGTACATCAAGCTCAATACCCCCGGCGCGTATAACGGGATTTTCCGTCATTGGATGGACTCGTGTGGAGCAGATGGCCAGAGTCCTCCGGGGAGTCCAACCCTGCGTGGTGAGTATACGGATGTGCTATTTCGCAACGGCGGTGCAGAGGCAGGCTACACAATCAACGGCGTCTGGCTTGAAAGCTGGGCCAACGCAGGAACGAATGGAGAGCGCATCATGAAGAATCTCATGGTCTCCACGGTTGGGCCGATAGGACTCATGACATGAGATTGGGTAAGCACAACCGGCTCTGGGCGACTAAACCAGTCCTGCTTGCGCCGCAGACTTCGCAGTTGGTGCTGACGCTGCTACATAGTGTAGGTGCTCCTGTCAGGACGCGCATCGTGCTCGACGTGGACGGTGTAGAGTATCGCGTGTCGGGTTGCACGGCAGTCCATCCCAACCGAGTACCCTACCGTTTGTGTTACACACTACCGCATGGCTTTTTTGGTGATCGTGCGTTCACGCGGCGTTTGGGGGAACAGTACAACCGCGTCCGGGCGTGGCTCGAAATGGAATGGCTCGGTGGTGTGGTCTCGGCCGTGCCGCAGCTACGGCAGTTGCTGGCCCCAGCACCGCCGTGGGCCTTTCACTCGTCCGTGGCGTTCGATGCAGCGACCGATGCCCAAGAAACTAACGGTGATGGGACGCTCAGTTTAAGCCACACTGCGGCGGGGGACAACCGTGCAGCGTTTGCGCTGGGTGGGTGGACCCAGGGAGCCCTTGCGTCCACCAGTCTTACTTATAACGCAGTTGGGATGACGGAGTTGTGGGACATCCTCCAGGCTGATCGCATTGGCAATGCCGGGTATCGACTTGCCGGGATTCCCACAGGAGCGCAGACCGTCACGCATGTCGTGACCTCTACCAGCGGCGATCAAGCACTTGCCGTTGTCTCGCTGACGGGGGTGGACCAGACAACGCCAGTAGGCACACCAGAATCGGCCAGTGGAGCTGCGGCAACCAGCGCAAGCGTCACGGTTGCAGGTGTGGGAGCGGACGACCTGGTTGTGGATGCGATTACCACGGATAACGGTGACGGTGTCGCACCAGTAGTAGGCGCGAACCAAACGCAACGCACGACAGAGCATCCCGCCTGGGTCGGCTCGTTTCACGCTACCTCAAGTCAGGCTGGTGCAGACGGCGGTGTGATGTCGTGGACGTTCAGTTCGCGGCGATTTTGTCTCGGCGCGGTCAACTTTATAGCGGCGTCGGGTATTCCTGCTGGTGTTCTCGCTGCCCTCAGTTCGTGGGTTGACGACTAGGAGAATGATATGAAGATCAAAGTTGAAGTTCCCTACGGACAGGCGACAACGGTTCCCTTGGGTACGCTGCGTGCGCGCGCCACAGGGCTGCGGATCGCCAATCCGACGATTGCGGCGGGCGATTTCAAGATCACCCAGGATGACGGGGTCGGTGAGGACAACGTAGACAACATCCCCACGGTTCCCGATACCGCGACTGGACAGCTTGTCTGGACTATCTCCGCTGCTGAGGCCACGGCTCCCTCCGCAAACGGCAACTATCGCGTCATGCAGTGTGTAGACGCTGCTGGCGCTGAGTGGCTGGACGTGGACGTGATTATCGTCACGACTGACCACCAGAGCGCCGTGAAACGTAACGGTGTGGTGCGACAAGTAACCTCAGACGCAACCCCCGGCGCGAACTCATTCGCCGTGACTGACGCTGCGCTTCCAGCAACCGCCCTCGGCGCGAAGTTCATCAACTGCGCGGCGATTGTGGTTGCCTCAGACGTGTCGGACGACAACGACTGTCACGCGATCATTACGAACTACAGTAAGACTGGGAACATAGGCACCTTTACGTATGCCGGCGGCTGGAACCGTGTACCCACCGGCACCAACCCTAACGTCAAGATCAATCTCTACGCAGCAGCGGTTGGGGTCGTGGAGAAGCTTGGCTCACAGGCAAAAGCAGAAGTGAACACTGAGGCGGACACGGCGTTGACGGACTACGACGCACCGACGAAGGCAGAACTGGATACCGCCCAGGCCAATGTCACGGTGGTCAAGATTGGGACAACGACGCTCAGCCAAGGCGGGACTGGCGGCCAAGGGTACGGAGCGTAAGCAGTGGCCGGCGATGGGAAGACTGTCTTTGCGGCCGAGCTGTTTGCTGAGGGGTTCTGGGCAACCAGCTTCTGGGTTGGTGATGAATCTCCAGGTGGTGGGACGGTTACGCAGAGACGTGCACCTGCCGCGTGGCCGTACCGCGGGAAGACGCGATTTGAGAAGGGCGTGCCGGTTGTTGAGGTGCCGCCACCGGCTGAAGTGCCTGAGGCCCCCGCAGAGATCGTTGCCCCGGCAACTGCACCAGCGAAGATCGAACGGCCAGCCCCACCGGGTCGGGTCGTCATGGCGCCAGCCGTACCGGAACCCGCTGCTAGGCCGCGAGCCCCGCAGGCCCCCGATCCCATCCTGGCCCTGCAAACCCAGATCGTCCTGCGTCAACGGCGCGAACGCGAGGTTGCCCAAGCCCTAGCAGTGCAACAGGCGAAGGCCGAAGCGGAACAGATCCGGGCGATGCAGGATGAAGAGGATGCCATTATCGCCCTCCTCCTATGACGAATCCCGATCTTCCGTTTGCCATCATGCTAGGCCTTGGCGAGAACGACACCAGCCTCTACGACGCCATCAAAGCTAATGCCAAGTATGCCATGCAGATGGTTGATGGCGTGGGCTCAAAGTGGGGCCAGAAACTAGTCATCTGCGGCTCAGGCCCGAGTGCGCATGGCCTGGTGAACGAATCGCCCCGGTGGCTGGCGGATGAAGTCTGGGCATGTAACGCGGCCGTGCCGTTCCTCATGGAACGCGGCGTGCCTGTCACCCACGCCGTAGCGATTGACCAGACACCGGGGATGCTCGATGACTGGAAGCGGCCGTACCCTGAGCTGGACTACTGGGTGGCATCCTCAATTCATCCGCGTCTGCGGGATCACCTGCTCCAAGCGGGGTGTCGGCTGACGTGGTTCCACAACTTCTTAGGGATCAAGAGCCCCGACGGCTGGACTGGCGGGCCGCACTGCTGGTGGTGTGCCCACCTACCGGAAGGCCATGCGCCAGCCGCAGAGATCGGCCACGAGTACCAGCCGATGACCTACGAATCCTATCTCTACCGAACCCTGTTTCCGCAGAGCTTGATGCCGCCCTACGGACTCAACGTCACAGCGCGGGCGTTGAGTTTGGCCCTCTGCCTCGGGTACACCGAGATCCGGCTCTGGGGCTCGGACTGCGGGGCGATTGCACCCTCTCGGATGCCGCCCGCTGATGATCCCGGGTATGCGGCATGGCTTGAGAGTGTTGTGATCCATGCGAGCGGCCGGACGGCGCTCGATATCTATGGCCCTACGGCTGCGATGCTGGAATCCCCCCGCATCTGCGGCCGGCAATGGATCACGCGACCCGACATGGTGATGACTGCCCATCAACTGGCCCTCATGATCCAGTGGATCCCGGGGCGGGTACGGATCATGGGTGACAGTCTGCCCGGTGATCTCGTTACCGAAGGGCTGGACTCGTTCACCGGAAGCCGGGCCTTGCCGAAAGTCGAGGATGGAGCAGTCACGGGCATGATCCTGCATCCCGAAACGACGGCACGGCTGCAACTTGAAGCGGTGAGCAAATGACGACCATCACCCAGGTCCAGAGCCTGGAGTTCGTCAATCCTGCCTGGGCACACCAGCGAAAATATCTCGACGCCAATGCCGTCCGCTGCCGCCGGACACTCCACGGTGGCGAAGGCCGGGGACTCACCGTCCTGATCTGCGGGGCGGGGCCCAGCTTGAAGGACACATTCTTGCCGACCTATGCCGAGACATCACCCGATGCCGTCTGGGGCTGCAACTCAGCCCTACGCTGGCTGTGGCAGGAGAAGCTGCCTGTCTCGCACGGCTTCGCCTGTGCGGGTGAGGAAGGCTTGCTCGATGACTGGAAGCCATTTCCACCCGTCCAGTACTACGTGAGTTCGGGTATCTGGCCCGTGATCCCGCAGCTACTCGACCGCCGGCATCGGCGCGTGTGGTTCTATCACGTCATCCTGAGCCGGAAAGCGGGATTCGCGGATGAGTCGGCAGAACGGACCTACTACGCGAAGCATTATCTGTCCGCGTTGTGTGTCATGCCCACGGGTGGGTTCAACGTGACCAACATCGCCGTAGCCGTCGCGCTTGGTATGGGCTTCGCCCGCATCTTGGTGGCTGGGGCTGATTGCTGCCTCGCTCTTTCCCCTGAGCCGCGGCCGGATCAGGAAGACGGGACCTTGGATGATGCCGCCTATGCGGAGGCTAATTTGGCCTGGAAGGGGCGGCAACGCATGTACGTCGACGGCCGGGATCCCGTGACGGCATTCGGGCCGAACGTCGTGATCCCTGATGGGGTGATCGCCGGCCGACGGTTCGCCTCAAGGCCCGATATGTTGTTGTCTGCCGTACACTTAGTTCGGCTGGCCCAACGGTTCCGGCACCAGGTTGAGTTGGTGGGTGATACCCTACCCAACTGGTTGCTCCGGGTCCCGGAACCTGAATGGATAGACCTCATGCCGCGGGTTGAAGGTGAGACCGTCGGCAACTTCAAGCCGGTCCTTGCGAACCCTAGCGAAAAGGCATAGTATGAACACTGACGTAGCGGACCCCACGACCCTGCTTGATGCCGATAAGGCGTTGGAACAGGGTAGCGTGCCGGCCCCTTCGGTCCCGGAGCCCTCGGTAGAGACCGCTCCACCACCGGAACCAGGCAAGGTACGTGATGAGCGGGGCCGATTCACGGAAGCACCTCCGTCGGAGCCTGGACCATCGGCTACGCCCGAACCTGGCGCCCCACCTGAGTCTCCCGCTGAAGCCGCAACACCTGAAGAAGCAGGTTGGCAGTTCCAATCCGAAGGCCAACCGTTCGGACTTGATGGTGCGCTGAAAGGTGAGGATGGGGTCTTTATCCCCGAGCCGCAGCGTACCCGGGCGGAAGAACTCATCCGCCACGGTCTGTTGTATGAAGGCCGCGTCCAACGGTGGTTGAGTGATCGGGATCAGGAACGCCAGCATCTGGAAGGCCGACTGACGGCCGCCGAATCCCGGATCCAGGCTGCCGAGGCCGAGAAACAGCATGTGCTCGGCCATTTCGAGCAGTTGATCGAAGCCAGTGCCATCCAGATCGAGCAGGGCGTGGAGGTGAAAGACACGCCCTTGGGTCAGTGGTTGCTTCGCGCAACCATCAACTGGCCCGTGCTCAAAGCCCAGGCGGAAGCCAGAGGCATCGAGCTCCGCTCGCAGGCGACGGAATCCGAGCTTCGCACTATCCGGGAACGTCAGCAGGAAGCGGAACAAGAACCGCTGATGCTGGAAGCGCTGAGCGATTGGGTGTTGCACTACGGGCAGCAGGCGGGGTTGGACCGGCCGGTGCTTGAACAGATCTACGCCGACCTCCAGCAGCCGCAGTTCCGGTCGCAGTTGTTCGTTCGCGCCCCACGGGATGACGTGCGTGCGGGCATCCGGAAAGGTGAGCTGGTCATCAACCACGCCGTGGTAGAACAGGAACTCCAGCGGGTACGCCGTTGGGTTCAGCCCAAAGGTGGAGCGCCAATGGCAGCGGCGCCTGCCCCGAAAGCGGAATCCCAGGTCCCCGTGAGGAAACCGACACCGCCTCCAACGGTCAGCGCAACCCGCGGCCCAGCGCCGCGCAAGCCTGTACCGGAACCCAAGACGCTCGCAGAAGCTGATGCGCTCTTGGAGGAAGGAGGCTACGACCTCTAGCATGAAAGGATAGCCAGCAATGGCTACAAGTACCTACAGCGTCACCAAATCCGATACCGACGTCAAGGAAATCTGGCGTAAGGTCCAGTACGGGATCGTGGTGGCGGCCAACTTCGGCTATGAAGAGTGGGAATGGCTCGATCGACTGGAGAAGTTCGACGTCGATTGGTCCGCCCGCGAAATCACGGTCGAGTTGGACATGAATGAGGACCGGAACGTTGCCTCCATTCCCGAAGGTGGGTATGAGGCCATTCCGTCCACGCAGACCATGGTGACGGCAACGGTCACCTGGATCCTGCTCAACAAGCGATTCACCCAGTCGAAGACGGCCGAGTACATCACGCAGCAGCAGGGGAATGCGGGCCAGCTGGAGAGCCAGCTCCGGGTCCAGTCCCGCAAGGGCGTCGAGGCTATCCGCCGGAAGTGGGCGGACATGTTCTACGGATTCTCCTCGGGTACGCAGGCCGTCGTCACGTCGGCCTCGAACGAAGTCATCAGCATCGAGGACATGTATTCGGTTGACGGGCTCGGCGCCGCGACCTCGCCCGACGGTGTGACCTCGTCCAACCGCGGGGTAGGCGATCTGTTCCGCACGGGCGAGCGAATCGCCGTCATGACGTCGAGTGCGACGTTCCGGGCAATCAGCACGGTCAGTGCCATCTCCTCCACGGCGGGCACGTTGACCGTCGTGACCACCATCGCCTCGGTGACCACGGGCGATCTCATCAAGTTCGGCAACAACCTGGAGAACACCACCACGGCCGCAGGGACGGAACACAACCTCAATACCGTGGGCCTGCTGGACGGAATCACCACGACATCGGTGCATTCGGTCTCAGGGACGACGTATCCCGGCTGGACGAACGCTATCAACAACTCGGCCGGTGGTCGGTTCACCACGGTCAAGTTCCAGCGGTTGCGGGATGCGATCTACAACGGCTCAGGGGCCGAGATGGACCTCGCCATCTTCGCCGATGGCGTGTGGCGTGACGTGCTGTCGCAGCAGACAGCGGCGTTGCGGTTCAGTGACGCCTTCCAGCTTGAGCTGTTCGCCGATCTCAAGGCGAAGGGCGTGCGGCTCGAGCGCAGTCGGCGGGTGCCGGACGGCTACGTGTTCGGGCTCGTGACGAAGGGCAAGAAACCGGCGGTGCGCAAGATGCTCTTGCTGCCGAAGCCGGAGCAGGTGCGGCAGGGCCAGGGCTACAAGCTCCAGGACCTGTCGGGCAACATGTTCAGCATCGATTTCCCGTGTCAGATGGTGTGGACGAACCGCAAAGGCGCAGGGATGTATTCCGCCCTGACGCAGAGCTGATCGGGGGCGACCATGTCCGATTCTGCGGTTGTAATCCGGGGTACGGGACGAACGGATTCCGACGTCGTCGAACTGGTCACCCAAGTCAACAAGGGTGGCCAGTACTGGATCCTCAGCAGCCCCGCGTTAGGTGTGGCGACGGCTGCGGCGACGTTCAGTCTGGACAAGTTCTATATCGCCGGCACGAACAAGGTCTACCAGCAGGCCACGGCAACCGGTGGTGGCTTTACCGCCATCACGCTGGCGACCGGTAACTACCTGCTGGTCGGGGCGTACCGGACGGTTGCCGGTACGTTGGGCCTGGCGGCTGGGACGGCTGGTGCGACGATTGGCGCGGCAACGATGCCAACGGTGCCCGCCACGGCCCATGCTTACGGCTTGATCCTGTTGAGCACCACCGGTGCCTCCGGATTCACGGGTGGCACAACGGAGTTGGATGGCACGAACGCCAACGCCGTGTTCTTCAACCTTCTCGGGGCGGCGCCGTTTGCGGTTTCGACCAGCCCCATCACTACGGTCCCCGGCTAAGCGGGGAGGAGTAAGTCATGACCGACCTGCAAAACCCGTTGGTGGCGGCCTATCCCGCTGCGGACGGGAATGAAACGCGACTGCGGAGTGAACGTACCCGTGGCCTCGTCATGCAAGCAGCCCACGCCCCGCTCTACGAAGAGACGAACCAGGGCAACTCCTGGACGATCTCGACGGCGGTGGCCGGCATCACAACCACGGCGCTGATGGTCGTCTCCACGGCTTCCGCCATCCCCATCGTGGGTCTGTTCAATCCCGATGGCTCGGGCAAGAACCTCATCGTCCATCGGGCAATCGTCTGCCAGGTAACCGGTACCTCGACCGGATTCATTTGGGGGGTGGCAGCCGATCCCGCCATGACGGCATCTGATGGCGTGGCCACTGGCAGGAACAACAAGACGTTCGCCAGCGGTGGGCATATCGGCCGGGCCTTCGCCGGAGCAACGGCGATGGTCGGGACGGGTGTCACGTACCGGAGTCTCGGAGAGCCCGTCGCGGGCATTGCGTATGCGGCGGGTCTCGATACCACGTTCCGGGATGACGTGGATGGCGAGATCGTCGTGGTGCCGGGCAACTTCGTGGGTGTGTTCGCCACGGTCGCCATGGCGGCCAACATCGTCCGGGCGTCACTCACCTGGGCTGAGGTGCCCATCTAGTGGTGCATGTGAAGCATAGGATTCGTTCGTCATCGCATGGGCCTGCGAAGGTCCATGCGGTGATGGGCGAGTTCAAACGCGGGACGTTGCATAGCGGCGGTGGTGGCAAAGTCACGTCACCGAAACAAGCGGTGGCGATTGCCATGTCCGAAGCTGGCATGTCACGCACGATGCGGGGCCGGATTCACCGGAAACGATGAAGCGGCCCCAACCTGACGCCGCGTTCCGGTGGACCCGCAAAGTCCCACCGGAATGGCAGGCGGACCTCGACCGGCTAGTAGCCGGCGAGAACGTCAGTCGGCTGGTGCTCGTCTGGCAGCCGGGTGTTGAGTGGAACCCCATCCAGCGATGGGAGATCTACGAAGTCGTCCCCGCCAAGACCATGGAATCGATCTGTGCCCAAGAAGCGATCATGGGTGGCGATTTCATGGATTCGCTGTGGGGCCCGCGGACAGGCGTGCGGGGTCCTGATCCCGCGAGCGTTGGCCAGTGGGTCTATGATGGGGATGTGCCTCAAGGCTACGGGAACAAACGCTGGCGCTCGAGTTCCATGGTGAGCCGTACCCAATGGCTCCTCCACCAGCAGACGGGCGGGATGCCACACCGCTGCTGGATCATCGAAGGGTCAACGGGCGGCCATGCGTGGAACCTTGGGCAGTTCGAGCGCACGTTCCTTCTGGCTGCCGGGAGTGATCCGCAGGACGTGCAAGCCTTAGCCGATACATGGCCTGACCCCGGCTCCCTGCCCTATGCGGAATACGATCAGCGGGTATTCACCATGCTGACCGAACGCGACCAACTCCGGCAGTGGCGGGAATCCCTGCGCTGGCAGGATCGCACCGACCGTGGGAAGGCGGCAGATCATGTGCTGGTCGGCATGGCGCAACGTCGGCGGGCCATGATGGAGCGCGTCATCCGGTTCATCGATAACCAAGTCGGGGCGTTCGCCAGTGACGTGCCCCGAACCATCCGGAGCCGGATTCCTGGGACGGCACTGAGTGGGGACCATGACGCGGATACTCCAGGCCAACGACTTCTGGAGGGATAAAGTGGCCACTCCCAAAAATCAGGCGGATCAGCGGCGTGACCTCGTACTGGCTGATCAGTTCGGCCGCCGGTGGTTCATGAGCATCGAGATCCTGACGGGCGAGCCCACGGGCGCGATCACGCGCGCGGGGAGCTGGCTGGACCCGCTCAAGACGCCGCAGCAGTTCATCAAGGTACCGCCGACGGACATTGCGGGCGGACAGTGGCGGGTCGAGATCGACTTCCCCAACTGGATTCAGCAGCAGGAAGCGGCGGAAGAGTACTGGGGCCAGATGATGCGGCGAGCGGCCTTGGCGATCTACAAGAAACTCGATCCCGAGGACCTGCCGCACCTCGAGAACGACGTGCTGGTCCGCGAAGCGGTTGGTCGCAAGCCCTGGCCCTCAAGCCTCGTGCTGCGAGCGGCACAGGGCGGGGACCGTCAGTACCTCGGGCTGGAGCCCCTGGATGGCGAGCACCGCAAAGGTGTGGGTCTGCCAGTGCTGATGACGCAACAGGCTGCGGCGGCGGCGCCGGCGGTGGTCGAGATGCCAGCGGCTGGTCATGTGCCTGAGCCGCCGGATCAGTACCAGCCCTTCGTGTCGTGGGCGTTTCGCTACGGTGGGGCGAAGAGCATCGCCGAGGCGGCGAAACAGTGGAAAGACCTGCACACGGTACC
>ERZ1292632.1213-Hain-H43-01um-R2-1213-length-26058-cov-11_pt2 | contig 21081 bp, 21 predicted proteins | sample MGYA00564407_ERZ1292632 | MGnify/ENA primary metagenome ERZ1292632 (study PRJEB36523, sample SAMEA6512637) | groundwater metagenome | collected 2019-01-08 | study: AquaDiva: Metagenomics assemblies of 32 groundwater samples | reverse complement strand
GCTTTCATTAATCCGACCAACTCTTGTGTGCCATCGGGAGAATTGTCATCCACAATCAAGATAGAAATATCTGTCATTAATCTGAAAATTGACGGAATCAGATCTTTGAGATTTTCCCTCTCGTTAAGAGTCGGGATTAAAATTATGCTTTTCGAATAATCTGTCATACAAAAATAATATTATACTAAGATAAAGAGGCAGTAGATAGACATAAACACTCGACCAAAATGACTGACCGAAATAATTCCAAATCGGCAGAAACACAAAAAGCGAGTCAATAAACACTAAAACCATCAGCCATTTATATTTTAAAAGGTAGCTAACCGAAGCTAGGGCAAATAATGTCGTCATTGGCAAAAGATATTTTGAAAAAGAGAAGGTCAAACTCCCGACTAATACAAAATTAAGAATTATTGCCAAAATTATTTCTTTTCTTAATCTTATCCTCTTGTTAAACAATAAGGCGAGGGCACCTAATATAATAACAAGCGGTGAAATCATTATTTTCCGGAAGTGCAAAAACAAATTAGCGCCAACTCTTAAGTATCCCTTGGCACTTGGAACAAAGCTTCCCACCAAAGGAGGCGGATTGCTGATATCAAAATTTCCCTGATACGAATTAATAGCTGCATTGTTTACAAGATGACCGGTTTGGTAATAACTTGCACCCAAATATAATCCGCCCATAAGCAAGGGGGGTAAAAGCCAAATCCATTTTTTGTTCCAAAAATCTTTCAGAAATAACGGAAACAAAACCAGCGCAAATGGTTTGACTATACCCCCTATTGCCCAAGCAATCGGAATCCATATTTTTTCGTTAATACTTGCCCAAATGATTAAAAGTACAAAAAAGAGTAGCGCCGCTTCTTGGAATCCCCTCATCATGGTTGTGTAAGGGTAAGGCGTTAATAAAAATAAGATAAGAAAATAAATGCCGGCCCGAGAACTCTGATAAAACTTTTTGCCGATTAAATAAGCCAACGGAATCGAAAGCAGAGAGAATATTGCAGATGTGATGATGATTGAATTATGAGAATGAGTCAGCCAAAATACAGGAACAGCAAAGAAAGAAAGACCCTGAAATCCATAAAATGATTTAAAATCCAATTTACCTTTTGCCAAGGATTCTGCAAAACCTTCATAGTGAAAACCGTCATCGTTCATAATAGGCGTGGCCAATAAAAAATAAGCCAGCATCCCTACTATTGCCAAAATTATAATATAATATTCTTTTTTCATGAGCTAAATTTTAATTTTCGCAATAAATAAGCAAACGAGATTAAATGAGAAACCGTGAACCAGATTGTGACCATAATCACCGAACCCCAAAGGCCATAATTTTTAATAAGCCAAAGACCTATGGGAATTCCGGCTCCCAAGATAATTAAATTTATCATTATAGAAACCTTAACACTATTTATGGCCCGCCACATTGGGCCCAGGCCCACCCCTATGCCATACAAAGCACCGTAGACAATAAGGCCGGCCACATAAGGCACGCTCGGCAAGAAATTTTCTCCATAAAGAATCTTGAATGCTATCGGAGAAACAATAACCGCGGCAACGGTCAAAAGGACAGAAAGTCCAAGGGAATATAAAGAAACTTTTTTGAAATTTTCAGCTAACCTTTCTTTGTTTTCAATCTGTAACTTGGGAAACTCAACATTCAAAAGCACCGATATCGGGCCGAGTAAACTTAAGGAAAGATTAACATATCCGAAAGCCAATCTAAAAAAAGAAACTTCGGATACAGTCACATAAATACCGGTAAGGATAACAGGTAAAGCCATAAACAAGTTGCCCATATTCCTATCCAAGGCGACCCAGAAAGTAAAGCTAAAATGTTTTTTGATATTAGCATTTTTCGCGTTTCTAATAAGGCAACGCAAGCCCGGAAAAAGAAGGTCTTCTTTTCTTAATTTTCTGAAAAGCAAAGCGGAGGAGATTAAAATTACAAAAGCGCCTATCAAGTGACCACTGACTGCGCCAAAAACTCCCAAGCCGGCAAAAACCAAAACCAAAGACAGGCCAGATCTTAATGATTGATCTGTCACAATTAGATATGTGAGGGCTTTAATTCTGCCGGTAACCTGAAAGGCGGAATACGCGAGAGTAAAAAAGAATGATGACAGAACCACTGCAACGACAATAATTGAGGCATAAATACCGATGAGCGAATTGCCGTATAACTTTCCCGATATGCTTGGAAGGAAAGCGCTAAAAACAAGGACGATTAGCGCGGCAAAAAAAGTTATCTTAAACATAAAACCGAGAATGTTTTCTATTTCAGTCCCATCTTTTTGCGCGTAGGCCCTGCCGAGCAAACTTGAAACCGCTTCCTGAATCCCCATGCCGATTATTAAAGAAGTCATCGCCGCCAATCCGAAAGCAAGCGAATAAATACCTAAAAGCTCCGGCTGTAAAAGCCGGGCAATAACTATTCCAATAACGGCCTGGATAATCGTCCCGCCAAAACTCCCAACTTGCAGGGTGGCGACATTTTTGACAAATGAACGCTGACGAAAATAACTAATTTTTTCCATTAGATCAGGCATTAAATTATTCAAAATCCAAAAATATGGGTAAGTGATCCGAAACCGAATAGTTCATTACCTCAAATTTGTTTATCGTAAGATCTGGTGACACCAAAACATAATCAGCAAACTTGTTCGGATAATCAAAATAAGAACTGCGGGTTGAGAGAATGCCATATTTTCTTATTAAGTTTAGCATGCCTATTTCCAATATTCTCAAGCTCTCCGAATTCGGCAAAAGATTAAAATCGCCGCAAAGGATTTTTCTGCCTTCTGTATTATCTAAAAATTCTTTTACTCTCCTGGATTGTTCCATGCGATTTAAATTGTCGCCCTTGTTTGGCCCATCAAAAAGGCCGTGAAAATTGGCTACGGTATAATTCTTACCATCACGAGTAAGTTTAACGAACTGTAGATTCCTCCATAATGATTTCGGGTCATCATTGCCTAATGAAATAATTTCTGGATTATATACGAATATTTCTCCTCTATCGTTAACTTTTATTTCTTTTCTGATAAATATCGCCAAGCCCTCTTTATTATAATCGCCCGGAGCAACATAATCTTCAAAATATCCTTCAAAATCCGGCAGTATTTTTTTAACTTCCGTAAAAACAAGATTCTGGTTGCGGCCAGCATCCGCATTTTGAAAAACCTCCTGAAAACAAAAAATATCCGTTGACTTAGAATATTGTTCTAAAAAATAAACAAGTGGCTGGTAAATTTTCCCTTCCCATATATTTAAACTAATGAGTTTCACCAATCAATACTAACATATCATGTTGAGATAATACAATTGACAAGATGGTAGTTATTTAATAATATTAACGCATCGATATGAAAAAGTGGATAGAAAAAAGACCAGAGATAAGGAAATTTAAAAAGGTGGAAGCTAGTTGGCTAGCTGGTGTTATTGACGGTGAAGGATCGATAGGTTTATATGATTACGGAAGAGAAGGTAGAAGGGTATGTATTCAAATGAGCAATACTAGCGAAGATTATGTTAATGAGATGAGAAAAATTATTGGTTGCGGTTCTCAAATCAATAGAACAAACTGGCATAAAAGCCACAAAGGAAGAAAGCAACTATATTTATATAGTCTCAAGGGATCTAATAGGTGTTTCTGGGTTTTAAAACAAATAATCCCATACCTTATTATTAAAAAGGTCAAGGCCTTAGATATTATCAGGGAGTTGGAAAGCAAGCCATTCGGGAGATGGGCAAATTGTACCAAAGAATATAGAAGATTAAATTCGGAAAGATTAAAAAGAGAATGGCAGGATCCAATAATTAGAAAAAATAGAATTAGTGGAATGAAAAAATACCATGAATCATAAAAATAAAATTGCGCTTCTTACTGGAGCAACGGGACAAGATGGAAGCTATTTAATTGAATTCCTTTTAAAAAAGGGATACGAAGTCCATGGCATCGTCCGCCGAGCCTCAACTTTTAATACTTCAAGGATTAATCACCTATATCAAGACCCCCACGAGAAAAATAAGAAATTGTTTTTACATTATGGCGATTTGGCCGACGCGGGAACAATAAGAAAAATTATTTATCAGACCAATCCTAATGAAATCTATAATCTGGGAGCTCAATCCCATGTTAAGGTCTCTTTTGAAATTCCCGAATACACAATGGACATTACCGGCAACGGCGCCTTGAGAATCCTTGAAGCAATACGCGATTTTCAAAACAATACCGGCAAAAAAATAAAATTTTACCAGGCATCATCCTCTGAAATGTTCGGCTCCTCTCCCCCGCCCCAAAACGAAAAAACACCCTTAAGCCCCCGGAGCCCCTACGGCGCAGCAAAAATCTTTGCTTACAATATGACCAATCTTTATCGCGAGGCCTATGGGATATTTGCCGTGAACGGAATTCTGTTCAATCATGAGAGCCCACGTCGTGGAGAAACATTCGTCACCAGAAAAATTACAAGAGCCATCGCCCGCATCAAAGCCGGTCTGGATAAAAAGTTATACCTTGGCAATTTAAACGCTAAAAGGGATTGGGGCTACGCGCCGGAATTTTGCGAAGCAATGTGGCTTATGATGCAGCAGCCAAAGCCGGATAATTATGTTATCGGCACCGGTGAAACACACACAGTCAAAGAGTTCGTAGAACTGGCCTTCAAAGAAGCCGGCCTCGGGAACTGGAAAAAATATGTGGAAATTGATCCACAGTATTACCGCCCCGCCGAAGTAAATTATCTTGTCGCCGACACAACTAAAGCAAAAAGGATATTAAAATGGCAACCCAGGACCAAATTCAAAGACCTTGTGAAAATAATGGTCTGGAACGATATTAATGAATCCCGTACGAAGTAGCCCTAACGGGTCCGAAGATTATGATTATCAATAAAACAATTAACAATAGTGCATGGCACCCAACTGGTGATGCTACATGCTTTGCACTACTTCGTACGGGATGAACTTAAAAAATGAGAAAATTCTTGTTACTGGTGGAGCTGGGTTTCTTGGCTCTTTTGTGGTCCAAAAGTTGCTGGAAAGGGGCATACTGAAAAAAAATATTTCCATTCCCCGCTCAAAGGACTTAGACCTGCGTAAATGGGAAAATTGCGTAAAGGCGGTCAGGGACCAGGATATTGTGATACATCTTGCCGCAATCGTCGGCGGAATAGGATACAACCAAAAGATCCCGGGCAGAATGTTCTACGATAATCTGATGATGGGCACTCAATTAATGGAAGCGGCCCGCCAGGTCGGAGTAGAAAAATTTGTCGCTATTGGAACGATTTGCGCTTATCCCAAATTCACTCCGGTCCCATTTGCAGAAACGTCCCTTTGGCACGGCTATCCGGAGGAAACAAATGCGCCTTACGGCTTGGCTAAAAAGATGCTTCTTGTCCAATCCCAGGCATACCGCCAGCAATACGGATTTAATGCCATTTATCTCCTGCCGGTAAACCTTTACGGGCCGGGGGATAACTTCAACTCTGAAAGTTCCCACGTCATTCCGGCTCTTGTCAAGAAAGTGGCCAACGCCCAAAAAGCCGGACAAAAATATATTGAGGTCTGGGGCACCGGCAAGGCGTCAAGAGAATTTCTTTATGTGGAGGACTGCGCCGAAGGCATTATTCTTGCTACGGAAAAGTATAATAAACCGGAACCAGTCAATCTCGGCACCAACAAAGAAATTAAAATAAAAGACCTCGTCCGACTTATCTGTAAACTTATGAATTTCAAAGGAGAAATTCGCTGGGACAGCACGAAACCCGACGGCCAGCCAAGGAGAATGGTTGACGCAACACTGGCCAAAAAAGAATTCGGATTTAAAGCAAAAACAGATTTTGAGGAAGGATTAAGAAAAACCATTGATTGGTATTTGAAAGAAAAAAACCGCTAAATGCGGTTTTATTTTACAAAGATTTTTCTATCTGGCCGCAAAGCATATGAATAATTGCCAGATGAACTTCTTGGATTAAGGCCGTACTTTCAGCCGGAACAAGAATTGCTACGTCAACGAGTTTAACAAGATTTTTTGTCTTAATACTGAATAATCCTATTGTCTTAGCTCCTTTCATCTTAGCCATTTCAAAGGCGTTAAAAATGTTTCTTGAGTGACCATCTTCGTATATGTCACTCGTAGTCAAACCGATAACCACATCTCCTCGTTGACATAAGGCCTCTATTTGCCTTGAAAAAACAGAATCGAAGCCGAAATCATTGCTTTGAGCAGTTAGAATCGAGCTGTCAGTGGTCAGAGCAATTGCCGGTATGGCTCGCCTTTTCTTTTCAAATTGGCAGACCAATTCTGCCGCAAAATGCTGGGCTTCAGCCGCCGAACCGCCATTTCCGAATATGAGAATTTTGTTGCCCGCGCTTATGGCTTCCAGCAGAATATCTCTTGTCTGGTAAAAGCTTTTGGCTAACTTCTTATCTTTTGCCAGTTGAGCATATAATTCAGCGCGAATCTGGAGGCCTTCTACAAATAATTCTTTCATAGAATTTATTACATCATAAAACGACGGAAAAAACAATCGACTATATAGTTCTTTTCTTGACTGTTTTGTTTGGGTGTGTATAATATTCATACAAACCTTAGTTCTTTAAAAAGGAAAAACATGATTACCGTTTCAAAAACATCTCTTCAGAATGTTCTACTGTTTCAGTTAGATCACCGCGAAGATCATCGCGGCACATATACCCGACTATATCACAAAGAAGAACATACGATGGTTATTAAAGAACATACTGGCCAAACAATTGAGTTCTTGGAGGATAACTTTGCCGCTTCCTCCAGGCACGTGCTTCGCGGAATTCATGGAGACGATCGTACTTGGAAGTTGGTTACTTGTTTATTCGGCAAATTCTACCTGGTGGTGGTCAACTGCGACGAGGATTCTTCTGATTTTGGAAAGTGGCAGAATTTTATTTTGACATATGAAAACGGCAGACAATTATTGATCCCCCCAAAATATGGCAACGCCTATCAAGTATTAAGCGACCATGCAGTTTTTCATTATAAGCAATCATGTCTTTATCGAGGCAAAGATCAGCAATTTACTTACAAATGGGATGATCCGCGCTTTAATATCTGGTGGCCTATAAAAAATCCTATACTTTCACGAAGAGATGAGCTTGGACGCATTCCATGAAAAACAAAAAAGGTCCTTCTCAAATGAAGCTGGTTATCATATATGGTCCTCCGGCAGTTGGTAAACTAACCGTAGCAAAAGCTCTTGCGGAAGCTACCGGCTTAAAACTTCTGCACAATCACTTAGTTTCTGATTTGGTTTTGTCGGTCTTTGATCGCAACACTTCAACTGCGATGAACCTTAATGCCTATATTAAAAACTTAATTTTTGAAACCGCCGCAAAAAGAAAACAAAAGGGCGTTATTACGACTTTTTTATATGATAGTAATAAGAAAAATCATATAGAAAAATGGTGTAGAGATTGTTTCAAAATAATGCATAAATATAAAGCGAAGGTTTTTCTTGTGAGATTATCATGCGATATTGAAACGCTGAAACTAAGAGTGGTTAATCCTTCACGAATTGGAACAAGAAAAATTACATCTACTGAAAAACTTATTCAGATAGTCAAAGAGGAGAACTCATTTGGAGAAATACCAGAAAATATTGCCGAAAGCCTGCACATCGAAAACACCAATATTGATCCTAGCGATGTCGCCCGGATGATAAAATCACGCTATGGCCTGTGATTGTATGCCTCATAAAATAATTTTGGTTGACCTTGACGGTCCGCTCGCTGATTTTGAGGGCGAATTCTTAAAACAGTGGAGGAAACAATTTCCAAATGAATTTTTTATTCCTTTTGAACAGAGAAGGACATTCTTCTTTAATGATGAATATCCGGAACATCTTCGAAAAGAAGCGGCGCGCGTTATCGCAACGGCAGGATTTTTTGCCGACTTATCTCCTATCCCAGGCGGTATGGATGCCATCAAAGAAATGATCGCCCTAAACCATAAGGTTGTTGTATGCACCTCGGACATTTACACGAACACGACCGGCCTGGCTGACAAAAGAATTTGGGTTCAAAAATATTTGGGACATGATTTCGCCAAAACTATGATATTCACACGGGATAAAACTTTAGTACGGGGAAATTATCTAATTGATGATAAGCCGGAAATTACAGGATTGCTCGCGCCCGACTGGACGCAAATTATCTTTGATCAGCCATTCAACAGGCACATCACCGATAAAGCTCGGATAAAAATGGACTGGTCCAACTGGAAAGAAACCATTATCTCGGAAACATGAACTGGATTTATAAATCCAGTTTTTTATTACACAACATTTAAAATAACTAATCAAGGTGACATTTTTTTAAAAAGGTATTAGATTAAATTAATGATTATTACCCGAACCCCACTTAGAATATCTTTTTTCGGCGGAGGGACCGATTATCCTGTTTGGTATAAAAAAAACGGAGGCGCGGTATTGTCCACTACTATAAACAGGTATAGCTATATTACCTGCCGGTTCGTGCCCCCTTTTTTTAAATATAAGTATAAACTGTCCTACTCCAAAATTGAGGAGGTAAATAATCATAAACAGATAGACCACCCGGCCATCAGAGAAACTCTTAAATTTTTAAAAATTGATAAAAATCTTTCTATTCAATACGACACCGACTTACCGGCTAAATCAGGCCTTGGCTCTAGTTCAACTTTCACGGTCGGACTACTTAACGCGCTTTATGGATTAAGGGGGGAGATGGTAACTAGAAGACAACTAGCATTAAACGCAATCCACGTAGAACAAAATCTGATCGGAGAAAACGTGGGATCTCAAGACCAGACAGCGGCCGCTTTCGGAGGATTTAACAGAATAGAGTTCGGAGGGGCCAACGAGTTGACCGTTTATCCGCTAACTATCGGACAAAACAGGTTAGCGGATCTTAAAAACCATTTAATGATGTTCTTTACCGGATTTTCCCGTACCGCCTCCGAGATAGCTGCCGAGCAGATACGGTTAACACCCCAAAAGGGCAACGAGCTCAATGCCATGAAAAAAATGGTTTACGAGGCTCAAGACATTCTTTATGGCAAAAATAAAAACTTGGATGATTTCGGCAAATTGCTTCACGAGAGCTGGCAATTAAAACGCGGCCTTAGTTCCAAAATTTCAAATTCGGCTATAGATAAGATATACGATGCCGGTCGAGGAGCCGGAGCTTTGGGAGGCAAACTGCTTGGCGCCGGGGGCGGAGGATTTATTCTTTTCTTTGCCCGGCCGGAAAACCAGCCGCGCATTAAAGAAAAACTTAAAAAATATCTCTATGTTCCATTTAATTTTGAAAATTCCGGAAGCCAAATCATCTATTATTCACCTTATGATAATATAATCGACGAATCCAAAACCATATGAAAAAAATAAAAAAACGGGCGGTTGTAATAACCGCTGAAGGATTTGAGGATGAAGAAGTGATATATCCCGTCATACGGTTGAAAGAAGCCGGTTTTACGGTAGACATAGCGACCAAAGACGCAAAGTTAGTTAATGGCCGGCTTAACTTTCCTCTTGAGCTGATAATCAGATATTACGGAACTTTGGTTAACGCAAAAAAGCTTGACCCAAAAAACTATGACCTCGTTTTAATTCCTGGCGGATTTGAAGCGCCAGATAGAATGAGACAAGTGCCCGAAATCTTAGAATTTATCCGGCAAATGCATAAACAAAACAAAATCGTCTCGGCTTTCTGCCATGGCCCATGGGTTCTTATCTCTGCCGGAATCGTCAAAGGGAAAAAAATTGCCGGATATATCGGGATCAAAGACGACATAAACAACGCCGGCGCGATATATACCGACCAACCCGCGGTTATTGACGGCAACATTATTACCGCCAGACATCCAAGAGATGTCGGAGACCTGATGAAAGCTATATTATCAAAACTTAAATGATTAAGAAAATCAAACAATCAATCCTTGACCAGCAATATATCGCCTCTCGCCCTTATACGGTTTCGCCTATTAATGTTGACTTTAAAACCGTACTTGTAAATAAACCTTGGGGAAATGAATATCTTATGTACAGTAATCCGGAAATAGAAATTTGGAATCTTTTCTTAAGACCCCAGCGGTCTACATCAATGCATTGCCATCCCAACAAAAGAACATCTCTTCTTGTGCTTGACGGGCGAGCTATTTTCTCATCCTTAAATGAATCCTGGGAATTGATGGCGATGGATACAATGGTAATTGACCAGGGAGTTTTTCACACAACCCAATGCATATCCAAAGAAGGACTTCAGCTGTTGGAATTTGAAACCCCTCCCATGAAACATGACTTATTACGATTGGAGGATAAATACGGGAGGGCGCAGAAAGGATATGAGGGCCCCGAGGGAATGACAATAAATTATGACAGGATAAGATTTTTTGATAACAAAAACCACAATAAAATAGAAGATGTCTGCAACAGTAAAATGTGTATTAAGTATATAAAAAACGCTAATGATGTGGCTAACATGGTAGCAAAAAATAATACTCTCGTTGCCGTATTGAGCGGAACAATCAAATCCAAGACCGGGGAAAGAATCTATCTGCCCACTAACATTTTTACCACCGAAGAACTTAGAGACACAGATTATTCATTCAATAATGTATCGGTACTCTTGATAGGAAAAGATTCTATATGAAGAGATGCTTGATCATATTTGATTTTGACGGCGTTTTAGCCGATTCTTTTAAAACTTTTTATCTATTAATAAGGGCCTGCATGAGACAAATAGGCCTCTCTTTTACTCCCGCTCAATATCGGGATCTTTTTATTGGAAACGTCCACCAGGGATTTAAGGATTTCATTAATAACGAAGAAAAATACTTAATTTTCTCGGAATTCAGAAAAGCTAATTATGATAAATATTATTACAATAAAAACAATAGGGTTAAGCTTTTCCCTGGAGTTTTAGAGTTTTTAAAAAAATTAGACAAAAAACATATCTTGGCTATCGCCTCTTCAGGCAAAGAAGATAATATTAAAAATTTATTAAAAAAGAACAGGGTTGAAAAGCTATTCAGTTTAATTTTAGCCGATACGGCAAATTCTAAAGAGAGCATGATAAAAGAAATACTTAATAAATTTCACGCAAAACCAGAAGAAACTTTTTTTATAGCCGATACGGTTGGCGACATTATAACAGCTAAAAAATGCGGCCTTAAAACAATCGCCGTTACCTGGGGATTTCATTCCGCAAAAGTTCTAAAATCGGCAAATCCCGATTGTATGGCAAAAAACCCCAAAGAAATTCAAAAAATACTCAATCAATAATAGGTCTCGTGTCAATATTGACCTGATACTATTTTTAAAGTATATAAGACACTAATGGTCCTTTAAAAATAGGGGGGGTTATGAGATTTGCGGAATATGACATCCATCAAAATTTTTCTAAATTATTCTCTACAAGCGTATCTCTTGAATTATTCAGGCGCATATGCCTTTGCCGCTATTTTGAATTAAATCTCAAAAAAGCATACGACCAAAGCGATAAAAAAATTCCGATTTATCTATCGCTGGGACAAGAATCTGTTGCCGCGGCATTGTCTCTTGCCTTTCCTGAAGCCAAGAAAAAATTTGCCCAGCACCGGTCCCACGACCTATACCTTTGTTTTGGCGGAAATATAGAAGAATTAATTGATGAGCTGCTTTATCGCCCCACCGGCTGCGCCGGAGGCATGGGCGGTTCTGCCTCAATTCATTCTCCTGAAATTGGAATGGTCGGCCATGATGGTTTAATGGGTACTCAAATCCCCATTTCGGTAGGATATGCCTTAGGCAGCGGAGAAAAAACCCTTGCCGTCATGGGCGATGCCAGCGCTGAAGAAGGATATGTTTTGGGAGCTCTGGGTGAAGCAGCAAGTAAAAAAGCTCCTGTGCTATTCATCTGTAACGACAACGGGCTCTCGGTCCTTACAAAGTTGGAAGTTCGAAGAAGCTGGACCATCGTCAATGAAGCTAAAGCCAAAGGAATGCCTGCGGAAGAGATAACCGACGACCCATGGCTTATTATGGCAAAGGTTGAAAAATTTAAGAATCACCTGCCGGCATTATTGAATGTGTGCGTATGCCGTGAATTGTGGCATGCCGGAACAGGCATTGACGGACCGCCTGAATGGAATCGTTTTGACTTGACCAAAAAAGAGTTAACTGCTCTCGGCTGGGATAAAGATATTCAAGAAATAGAAGCTGACACCAAAAACTACGTCGAACAGGAATGGGAGAAACAATTAAAAGTTAAAGTCGGTGTTTTCGTGTCCGTAAAAAATAATAAGTTGCCTGATCCAAGTTCATTAGATATTAAAAACTTTTCAAGCGGTAAAATCGAAAATGTCGCTCAAACAATCAGCTCTATCACCAGACAGCATCTACTTGAAAATAACGGCGCCGCGTTAGGCCAGTGCCTAACAGCCGTCGGATGGGTAGGCGGCACCGTGCCGGAATTAACCCCAGAAGATAGATTAGTAGAATTATCTATGGATGATACATCCGGCAACGGATTGGCAGTTGGATACGCCTTAGCCGGAAGACGGCCGATATTCATAGTCCGCTATCAGGGATTTCAGTGGTTTGATGCCGTATTTATTGCCAATTATGCCGCCAAGTCAAAGGAGCTCTGGAATATTCCTTGTCCTGTTTTTGTCAGGTCTGTCGGTATGGACGGGGGCATCGGCCCGGTTGCTTCTAACAACCATCATGGAATTTTTATGCGGATGCCGGGAATTCCAATCTGCGCTCCCATGACTCCCGGAGAATATAAATTAATCTGGGAATATTTCATGAGATATGACAATCCTATGTATGTAAGCGAACATAGACGAAGCTTTAAGATTGACCACGAAATGCCTGACCAATTAAATTATACGGCGGACATTACTTTATTTCCCATCTCCTCAACACGATTAGATACCATTGAAGCGGCTAAAATACTGTCTAAGGAAGGAATCAGTTGCGATATCATCCATCTCCTTTGGCTTAAACCGTTTATTGTTGACGATAGGATACTTGACCCCTTGGAAAACAGCCGCCACGGCGGACTGGTCTTGGATGGCGACTACGCGAATGGCGCGGCTAAGTGCATAGCTTTTGATATCATGCAAAAGACAGACAAAAAAGTCAGGGTTCTGGCATTAGACGACAGAACCGCCGGATTTGCCCCCCACTTGGACAATCTTTCACCTTCTCCTGAAAAAATTTATAATTACGTAAAACAGATAGTATCCGGGTAAACAAAGCCCTCATAAAAGGGGCTTTTTAATTGACTAATCATAAAAATTATATTTACATATATGAATTAAGACCTTTAAAAAGGATGCCACATGAGAATCTTAGTAACTGGCGGGGCCGGATATATCGGTTCAATTTTAGTACCGATGTTGCTGAACAAGGGGCACGAAGTAATCGTACTGGATAATTTCATGTACAACCAAACTTCTTTACTTGATTGCTGTAACAATAAACAGCTGACGATATTCCGTGGCGATGCCCGCGACGAAGACCTCATAAAAAGCCTCCTCCGTCGGACAGACCTGATAATCCCCTTGGCATGTATAGTCGGCGCTTCGGCTTGTCTGAAAGACAGGGTCGCCGCCGAAACAACCAATCTGAAAGCCATTCTGACGCTTCTTAAGTTCCGAGGATTTGACCAGCCGATAATTTTCCCGAATACCAACAGCGGTTATGGTGTTGGACAAGAAGGAGTATATTGCGACGAGAATACTCCTCTCAATCCCATATCTTATTACGGCCGGCTGAAAGTTGCCGCCGAAAGCGCGATACTAAACTTCGGCGACTGTGTTACATTCCGACTCGCTACCGTTTTCGGAATAAGCCCGCGAATGCGCCTTGATTTGTTGGTAAACGATTTTACTTATCGGGCAGTATTCGATAAAACATTAGTACTTTCCGAAGCCCACTTTAAAAGGAACTACATTCACATCAGCGATGTAGCCAGAGCGTTTCTTCATGCAATAGAAAATTACGGGTCAATGAGGAACCAGACCTATAACATAGGTTTAAGTGATGCCAATCTAAGCAAACTTGAGCTTTGCGAGGAAATAAAGAAACAAGTTCCCAATTTTCATTTCGTCGAGGCCGAGATATTAAAAGATCCTGACCAGCGGAACTACATCGTAAGCAACGCCAAGATAGAGGCAACCGGTTTTAAATCAAAAACTTCCCTGCAAGACGGAATTGCCGAGTTAATTAGAGGGTATCAAATCATAAATAAAAATCAGTTCTCAAATATCTAAAAAGCTACCAATTGGTAGCTTTTTTATTTTACTAAAATCTTCAGGCAAGAGAGTTGATATCATCAAAGGGCAGAGTGCTTTTATTAAGATCGGACGAAGACAACCCGGCTTCTTTAATACGCCCCAATAAGTCCAAATAGTTGTTAACTATCTGGTCACTGGTTAAACCCTTGCCCCAAGGAGTAATTTCACGATAATTAAAGGTCAGCTCTGGTCTATTTTTATCAAGAGCGTGTATATGCATTGTATTTTCCCAGTCAGTTTCAATGTTTCTTATTCCAAACTTGTCAGGGTTTCGGAATACTTCCGTGCCGGGCCTGATAGTAAATAATGATAAATGAATTAGGTCCGGTTGCGTCTCTTTTATAAAATCCCAAGTTAAGTCAGCGATATTTTCTGGCTCGCCCGGCAATCCCATTATCAAGTAGAGCCGTGCTTCAATATCATTGGCCTTAAGCAGTGAAATAGTTTCTTTCGCCCTTTTAACGCTAATGCGTTTGTTTATTATATCCAGAGAAGTTTGCCAAACGCTTTCCACGCCCATACCAAGAGCCAAACATCCTGATTGCCTGGCAAGAGCGGCTGTTTCAGGTGTAATTCCGTCAACACGACATTGTCCGCGCCACCATATCCCAGTCCGACCGATTGCTTCAAGCTCGGCTATAGCAGCTGTGCGTTTAAGAGGAATGGCAATCTCATCCACCAGAACAATTCCCTCTATCCCATAATCCCGCTTCAAATACTCAATCTCATCTTCAATAAGTTTTGGGTCGCGAAAACGTATCCCCGGAGTCCCTTCTCTGGTAGTTAATAACGCGCAAAAATGACAATTATACGGGCAACCTCGACTGAATATAACATTCGTGGAAACAAGCTTATCAAAACCCGGCTTATTCCTTAATGTCATCATCTTGCGGCGAGCCGTAACACTTTTAGGAAGAAATTTTCGCCTCGGATAAGAATACAAATTTATATCAACCGCTTTTGGGTCTCTATATATTTTCCGCGGATTGTTATTACTAAAATCATCTATGACCTTGACAATATTTCTTTCGCCTTCGCCAATTATTAAGGAATCGGACATGCGTAAAGATTCATCTGGGAATTCACCGGCATGAGGTCCGCCGGCTATATGAACCGCTTTGGGATATTGCCGGCGAAGCATATTCACAATATTCATCTGTTCTTTTATATCAAGGGTGTATATTGAGTGAAGATAAACGTCACATTCCGGAATATGATATAAAGCAAATTCTTTTTTAATCCCTCTTAGGTCTGGAAGGCAAAGCTCAACTTTGTCGCCAAAATAATCTTCCAATACCGTAAGCAGCTGCAAATGCGTAAAGGGGTCGCCTCTAAAAGGGTCGTTGAGATAATAACTGCTTGGCAATATAAACCCTATTTTTATCAAAGCCGCCTCCTTGGAAATTTTTAATAAACTGGCCATATTTTAAAGTAAAACTCTATATTTGTAAACCCTACTTTTAATTTGACTATCTAATATAAATTCATTATCATATGGCAAGGTTCATTTACATTTAACTGGAGATATAATGGATCTCGGATTAAGAGGCCGTGTAGCTCTCGTCACCGGTTCAAGTCGTGGCCTAGGAAAAGTCATTGCTGAATTACTAGCCGCAGAAGGTGTCTCGGTTATAGTTAATGGACGATATAACAAAACGGTTGGCACTACGGCATATGAGATAGAAAATAAAAATAATTTTAAGATTCGGGTCTATAAATTTACCGGTGATGCGACTAATCCTGCAATGATTAAAGAGTTCTTCGATGAAAAAATGTCAAAAATAGGAAAACTGGATATCCTAGTAAACAATGTCGGCAATATAGAAAAATTTGGAAGATTTGAGGATTTGGAAGAGGAAGATTGGATTAGATCTTTTAACCTTACTTTTATGAGCGCTGTCCGATTTATCAAGGCCTCGCTTCCCTATCTTAAAAAATCAGACCAGGCGAGAATAATCAATATATCCAGTCTATCGGCTCACCAGCCAAGTTTCACTGGCTTAAATCCTCATTATGGCATGGCCAAGGCAGGTATCGTTAACTTAACAAAAAATTTAGCTGCTGATTTCGGCAGATATGGAATAACCGTAAACACTATCTGTCCCAGTACTTTAACTGGCGGCGGTTGGCATAAAAATGTAATAGATCGAGCCAAACGTCAAAATATCACCGCAAGTAAAGCCGAAAAATTGATGCATCAAGAAGAATGTAAAAAATCTCCTCTTGGAAAAATGGGTGAATTAAAAGATGTGGCCAATATGGTAGTTTTCTTAGCTTCAGCAAATGCCAACTTTCTAACCGGCCATTGCTACAATGTCGACGGCGGAATTACGAGGTCGGTATGAAAAAAAGGGTCCTTGTCTGCGGAGCCAGCGGATTTATCGGAAGAAATATCTTTGAGCGTTTATCGCAAAAACAAGATCTGGATGTATACGGCATTTATCTTTATAGCCCGTCTCTGATTCATACTGAACCACATGCTAAATTATGGCGAGTAGACCTTACCGAGAGAGATTCCGTCAGAAAAATAACTAAAGAATTTGACTGTATCATCCATGCCGCAGCTTTAACTGATGGACTTGGAGCTGTTAAAGCTAACCCCGGAAAATATATAGCCGACAATATAATTATGAATACGAATATAGCTGAAGCTGTCCTTCTAAACGACATCCCCCATCTTATGTTCATGGGCTCCAGTGTTGTCTATCCTTCTAAGCCCACCCCCCAGAAAGAAGAGGAGGCCGATTTGTCGCTTATTCATCCTCAATACTTTATGGGGGCAAGAATTAAAACCTGCATGGAAGACCTTTGCAAATTTTATTCACAACATTGCAATACTCGGTTCACAATTATCCGTCATTGCAACATTTATGGACCTTACGACAAATTCAATCTCCAGAAAGGACATGTTTTTGCGGCAACTATCAAGAAAGTACTTTCTGCCAACGATGGGGACGATGTCATCATCTGGGGAGAAGGAAAAGAAGAGAGGGACCTTCTCTATGCGTCCGACCTGGTTGATTTTATAGAAACAGCCGTTACTAAAAATTTTGAACCCCGGTACAACATATTCAACATAAGTTCCGGAACAACAATTTCGGTTTCTGATTTAGTTAAAAAGATAATAGAGATTTCCGGAAAGAGAGTTGGCATTCGTTATGACCCGTCCAAGCCAAGTTTAGGAAATCAAATTATTTTGGATTGGCAAAAGGCATATAAAACCTTCGGCTGGCAGCCAAAAGTTGACTTAAATCAGGGTATACGGCAAACTATTGACTGGTACCTGAAAAATCAAGGAGAACAAAGTGGAAAGTGATTTTCTTTTGACACGAAAACAAATATTGTCTTATCGCGCAAATGGATTTTTGATCTTAGATGACGTTCTAACCAATAAACAATGCGATAGAAGGGAAATTACATTAAGACCATTGAGATACGATTTATAAATTATCGATATTATGCCCAAGATCTTTCTTGGGTTTTTTGTTGCCAAATATTAAAAAACAGGTTATGGTATGCTACATAAAATGAACCTTTACAAAAGAGGATAAGATGACTGCAGGTAAAATGATTCCCTTGACAGTTATTGGAGAAGGTCCGCCCTTAACCAGGGTGGTGCCAAAACTAACAAGAAAAATAAAGGTCGGCCAAGTCCAACTGAATACCAGCTTCTCCAACCAACACTACTTTCCACTTGCGGCGGGAATGCTTCAGGCCTACGCGCAAAAATATGTAGCCCATCCCGAAGATTATGAATTTCTTCCGACAATATACAAATTCATGAGAATTGAAGAAGCATCTGAAATATTAAGTAATTGCGATATTATTGGGGTCAGCAACTATGTTTGGGGCGAGCAAAATTCTTTAGCCATAGCCAAGGACTACAAACGGAGAAATCCCAACGGAATGGTTGTCTTCGGAGGACCTCAAAACCCTGACAGTAAAAAACAGTTCCGAAGAGTTAAGACCGCCGATCTTAGCGCTGAAGAGTTGCAACGCCAAAGAATCCATTATACGGAATATTTTCACCGCGCCCATCCCTTCATCGATATCGTCTGCCATGGCGAAGGCGAAAGGGTTTTCACAAGAATACTCGAACAAATGGCCATTGACGGTTGTTACGATAAAAGCCAAATACCGTCAGCAAGTTACTTTGACACTAACGGAAACTTTCATTATAACAACAAACTTGAAAGAATGAGAGACCAGGAGCTGGCTGACGCCCCTTCGCCGTTTACCACCGGGGTCTTTGACAAACTCATGGCCGCAAATCCGGATCAAAAATGGATTTTGATGTATGAAACAAATCGCGGCTGTCCTTATACATGCACATACTGCGACTGGGGCGGCGCCACTGAAGATCGAATCAGCAAGTTCTTAATGGAACAAATTTATGCCGACTTCATGTGGGCCGGTGAACATCGGATTCCATATTTTTTCCTTTGTGACGCTAACTTCGGCATTCTTCCGCGAGATATTCAAGTTGCGGAGTATCTTGCCGAAGTAAAAGCAAAGTATGGCTGCCCTGAAGGTGTTTCAACTCAAAACGCGAAGAATCCCAAAAAACATACAATTGAAGCCCTGAAAATACTTGAAAAAGCTGGCCTAAACAAAGCCACAGTTATGTCGCAGCAGACACTCAACCCAGAATCGTTAAAGGAAGTCCGTCGCGATAACATGGATCTTTCGGAATACTATGAAATACAGAGACAATTGGCTGCCGAGGGTGTTTATACAATGACCGACATAATCATCCCCATGCCACTGGAAACTGTTGAAACATTAGTTGACGGCATAGCCACATTGATTGAGAACGGCCAACACAATAGAATCCAGTTCAACAATCTTTCCATTTTAGTTAATACCGAGATGGGAGACCCCGAATATCAGGAACGAAATGGATTCAAGATTGTGAGAACAAGAATTATAAACGGCCACGGGAAAAAGGGTGATGATTTTAATGACGGAATTGAAGAGGTTCAAGAGTTAGTGGTAGCGACAAATACAATGCCAGAAGCTGAATGGAGAAAAGCCAGAACTCTTTGCTGGATGGTTAATCTCATTTACTTCAACAAACTACTACAGATTCCTATCATAACTCTTCGAGAAGCATACAGTATTCCCTATAAAGATATATTTGAGTCATTTGTTTCTAATCCCCGCTTGTCGCATAATCTGCCTGTTTTCTCGGAAATACTTAATTTCTTTGAAAAGACGGCATGCGATATGCAAAATGGCGCCCAAGAAGAATTCATTCATTCGCCCGAGTGGCTTGATATCTGGTGGCCGGTTGAAGAATATGTATTTATTAAACTCTGCAAAGAGGGCAACCTGGAGCAATTTTATCAGGAAGCAGAATTAATAATGACGCGCTTCGTGGCTTCGGATAAATCCGCCAAACCCCTACTTGACGCATTAGCCCTAAATAAATCATTAATCAAGCTTCCGTTCCAAACAGAAGATATTGAAATAAACCTGACATATGACATCTGGAGTTTATACCGGAGTGTTCTCCTGGGCCGAACTATACCGATACAATCGGGAAACTATCATTATATAATTGACCGCGCTACCGAGAAATGGGGTTCATGGGAAGAGTGGTGCCAAAAAGTGGTCTGGTATGGCAACCGCCGAGGAGCATACCTATACGGCAACAAAAATCCCCACAGCGAGATTGCCGGCCATCATTAATTTCAAACCCTGCTAAGGCGGGGTTTTTAATTGTGATGGACATTTATCAAAAAATGTTTTATTATAGTCCCTAGAAATTTAAAAATAGGAGTTAATTGTGCGAATACAGTTGTCTCGGGCAAGCCCGGAGCAATTGCTCATTGAAAGAAGGATAAAATCTCTCCTGCCAAACGGCTGCAAGCGAATATTACTAGTTGAACCGCCAAATGTTCCAGAAGAAGATTTTGATTCTGATGTCGCCGCCAACAACAGATACCCTGTTTACGAACCCTACGGCTTAGGCGTTATATCTTCTTGTATTAAGTTAAGGGGGTATACAACTGATGTTCTTGACCTAAATTTTATGCTTCAAGACCATTTCAAAAACGACCAAGAAAATTTCAAATATAAAATTTGGGAAGAATGGCTAAAGCAAAAAATGGATGAATTTAAGCCTGACATAGTCGGCCTGACCTGCATGTTCACCATCTATCATCGTTCAATGGTTAGAATTGCCAGGTTTGTCAAAGAATGTGATTCCAAAATTGTCGTTGTTGCCGGAGGCGTACACACCACAATGGCTTCAACCGATATTAAATCGGCTCCGGGTCAACTCGTTCTTGAGGACTGCGGAGAAATAGATTTTGTATGCCTCAATGAGGGCAATGATAGTTTTGGAAATTTTTTAGATATAGCAAATGACAAGATTGGAACAGATAATCTTACTCAAATCGCCACTCTTATTGAAAATAACTATATGGCTATTACAAAAAGGGCGGAACCAAAAACAGAAACCTTAAATATTTCTCCAAATTATCATGATTTGCCCATTGAAAGATACAGCTCCATAGGAAGGATCGGGACTTTTTACTGGTTATTTCCAGCGGCGACGCGGGCAGGCACTATTCTGATAAATAGGGGCTGCCGAGCTCATTGCAGATTTTGTTCTGTTGACGAATTCAATGGCCGAGGCGTTGTATTAAAAAAAGACATCGATATGGTTTTAGACGAACTTGAAAGATTGAGGGATAGATATGGTATTAATCACGTAATGATGCTTGATGATGACCTATTGAACGGAGAAGCAAGAACAGTCGCTC
>ERZ1292632.1628-Hain-H43-01um-R2-1628-length-21122-cov-8_pt1 | contig 21122 bp, 35 predicted proteins | sample MGYA00564407_ERZ1292632 | MGnify/ENA primary metagenome ERZ1292632 (study PRJEB36523, sample SAMEA6512637) | groundwater metagenome | collected 2019-01-08 | study: AquaDiva: Metagenomics assemblies of 32 groundwater samples | reverse complement strand
CCCCGAGCGTGACCCCGTTCCCGAGCGTGACCCTGTTCCCGAGCGTGACCCCGTTCCCGAGCGTGACCCCGTTCCAGAGCGTGACCCCGTCCCCGAGCGTGACCCGGTTTCCGAGATTGACCCAGTTCCCGAGCGTGACCCCGTCCCCGAGCTTGACCCCGTCCCCAGTCGGGCTTGTGTACCAACCATATTCGTTTTTCAGCCAAGACCGTATTGTGTCTATTTTCGCGTTTTCAATCACCTTATCCTCCTAATCGTCGTCGGCTTGCTCATCCTATTCTCCTTTCGCGGGCGGGGCGGGCCGATTTAGTTTTTCTCTAATAGATTCAATGGAATGGGAACATCCATTAAATGCGACAAGGCACTGATCTATTGTTAAGCCCGTATAAAATTCCAGCGTATCTTGAAAACCACCCAAATCGACAATCGCCGATTCATCATTTTGGGCGGCCAAATTTACCAAGGTCAGCATAATATGAAAAACCGCCAAGACATTCTCAAGAGTGTCTGGGCGCTGGTCAACTAAAGGAACATTGGCAGGATCAATCGCACGCCAAAAAAAATCCCAAATCAGGCCGGGGCAGGAAATGCGTAAATCAAAAGAAAATAAATCGGGGCTTGCTTTACGGAATCGCCGGATAAGTTCGCGAAAAAATCGATAATCAGATTGAATATTATCTGCCTCTACATAAAGATTTTTTTCGGCATTAACGTATTTTTGGCGATATTCGGCCAAAATCTTTTCATGGTTTTTGTGCATCCTTATTCTCCTTTCCCCGACGGGGCGAATCTGTGCAACATTGCACTATAAAACCAGCCAAATATTCCATGCCGATTTTCCCACAAAAACTCTTTGGGGTCTTGGTGGCTCTCGCCGTGGCACTTTCGGCACAGTGGTATTACGCGCCAATCCTCTGCCCCCGCCCCTTTGGTCTTCGGGAAATGGTGCGGGTCGGCGGGCGCGGTCTCGCACACACAACACGGGGAGGACTTCACCAAATCAACATACCAAGAGGAAAATTGGGCCAGCCCAGGAGCGGAAACCTTGTTTTCTTCCTGGGCCAGCCGGTCCGAAAGAGGTGAAAAAGATTCTGTGAGGTGTTGCCTCACGATCTTGTGCCAACTTAAATCCTTGCCCTGCTCGGCCAAAAAGTCTTCAAGACGCGGAAATGTTTGGTAGAATTTCAGCGCATAATAGAATGACCGCTTGCTTACCGTCCGTTTCTTCCTGGCCGCAAAGTCAACCGCCAACTGCTCATACAATTGGGACGGCGTATATTTGAGGTCGCCCCAATTCTCTATCTCCTGCGATATTCGGTGTCCCCAATGGTGATACCGCTCGATGGCCGCCTCCCGCGCCGTAAATTGAGTCTCGATGTAGGTACTGAGCAGATCGTCCAATAAGGCAGGATACCAGGAAGCTGTCTTTATGTCGACCATTAAGACGCCCATTTAAGACACATTTTATAGTGTCCTTCTTTTGCTTTCACGGGATCGTTATATCCCTGAACCAATAAAATGTCTGGAGCGAGGCATCCAAACCCATTTTTCTTTTTTCATTGCTCAAGAAGGCCCTCAAATTTGTCCAGCAATTCATGGAATTGGTGATTGGATAACTCCTCAAACCTAGATGGCCCAGGATGCTTTTCTTGGGATGGGGTCGCCGGAGGTGGGAAATCAATCCCCCATGAAGAAGTCGCTTGGTTCCAAGCCCCCCCCTTCCAACCATATGTAGCTTGCTGTTGCCCCCACCCTAGCAGTGTATCGTAGAACTGTCCCCACGGCACCATTATTTTTCCTTTCCCCTGATACAGAGTTCTCTAATGTCCAATGTGGGAAGCTTGACCGTCAGGGCCTTCAGAATGTCCGTCAATTGGGAATAGGGGCTTTCCTTAATGCGGACTTCAAGCTGTTCGGCTTGTGCTTTCTTTTGGGCCAATTCAATCCTTAAACTAGCCATTTCTCCTATCCTGTTTTGTTCGTCTTGGAGTGCAAGTTTTTGTCTTTCTAGCTCGAACTCCTTTTTCATAAACTCGATTTCCCTCTCCAGGTCTTTAACGCGGATTTTCTCTCCATATAACATATTGTTTCTCCTTTCGTTCCCATTATATTCCATTTTCCGCACCATTGTCAAGGGACTTCTTCAGCTTTTCCTTTCTCCTATTATTGGCCAGGACGTAGGCCAACAAATACTTAAACCGCTTAAACGCCTCCCTGCACTCAGCTCGCGTATAAACCTTGACTTCATAGCCCGTAGTATGAAGGCGGGTGACTATAGCTCCTTGTGCCCTAGTTCCCCCGCGCTCCTCCCAAGCATAAAGATATGAGGCAACCTGCATAATGGCTTCGTCATAGATAGCTTTGCCGGACTTGAAGTCATTAATCCAAAATCCATCAACCTCGCCTCCGAATTCCGCCACCATATCCAGGGTTCCGGCATATCCTTTTTTAGACCATACCGTTTCTTCACAAATCCCCCCGTCCGGCCTATAGTCTGCCCACCAAGACAGAAACGACTTAAACAAAAGTGGCGTATCACTACCATCTTCTTCGGGCCTTTTCCTTTCCGTAAAATACTCATATATGGCATGGTGAATATTCGTTCCTCGTTCGCCCCGCTGTGCCAGGGTGAGTGCGTGCTGTCCCTTGGCCTCTTTGACCAAGGCATCGATTTCTTCTCGGTAATTATCCTCACTTAGAAGCACGCGGCCTTCTTTCAGGTCCAATAATCGCTTTCCGAGAAATTCAGCGCTCAAGCGCGCCGACCAAGCAGGGAGGGCTGGCTTATGGAGTACCTTTAGGACGCTGGTGGACGAAACCAGCATACCAATCGGAGTATCATAAAAGCGAATGTCGTCGGGGTCAGTCCAGCGGTTGATTGTCATCGTTCCCCCTCATCCACTTGCGCATGATATTCCATGTCTGCCTTGGCATCCCACATCCCATCTTTATATCCGGCATCATCTTCTCCAAGCTCACCTTCCTATCAATCATCGGCGGCCCCGCTTCTTTGGAATTGTAGATTTAGGAAAATGAAGGATCAGCTTTTTTGTGGTAGGATTCAGCGCTTCTATCTCGGCATCTCTCATCATATCTTCAACGAAGTGATAAGTTCGCCGCTCCCTTGTGCCGTCGTGTCTTTCAATGTCCATTTTCCTCCTCCCCCTTCTTTAATCGGGCCAATACCATTGAACGTAAAACATGAGCCAGGAAATAGAATAAATTCTAGAATCGGAATTCCACTTGGGTACAATATTCCAATGTTTAGGATTCACCCAAAATTCTATTCCTATCATTTCCCCTCCTTGATTTTTACCCCGGCCTCTTCTAAAACCATCGCCAAGGCATCCGGTGCGGCCCCCATCGCACGGGCTGAATTGATGACAAATCCCCGCGTCACCGCCGGCCCCTTGTCGCTGTTCTCAATGAGAGAACGGATGGCTTGGCACTCCAGGCAATGACCCCCCAGGCGAAATGGGTGGACACAATCCATAAAGTCATTGAGGTGTTCCAGCATCTCCTCTTTCGTCGGCTTGCTCATGGCTTCTCCTTAATCCGCATACGAGTTCGCGGAATCTCTCCCTTCCTTATATCCATCATCATAGCCGGAATCATATGCATTTCGCAGGGCCATATCCCAAACTTTATTTTCTTTTTTGATTTTCTCCTCATCCACCTCCGGTCTCTTGTCGCTGTTCTCAATGGCGACGCGAATGGCATCGAGCAGCCGGCTTTCATTAGCATAGTCATAAGTGTCATTCTCCGCTCCATCCAGCCAATCCAGCATCTCTTTCTCGCTCACCTTCGGGTCAGTCATGGGCGGCCTCCTTAAGTCGCGGATTTTCTGGGCAATACACAGGCTTGCTCATCCTCACTCTCCTTGCCCCTTAGAATGGCGGCTCGTCTTCCTCTTTTCCCTTCGGCCACTCCCCCGTCTTGAGGAATTGTAGGCCCGCCACGGCGATCTCGCCGATTCTCGCCGTAGATTGTCCCGCCGCTGCCTCACAGGCTCCCCGTAGAGCACACTCACGCATAATTATTGTTTCTTTGGTGTCTGCTTCTTCGGGGGGTGGCGGACCATCCGTTCCCGGTGTTTGGTATTGGATGCGGACAATGCTGGTGATGTTTAGGCCGGTTTTCCCAGTCTTCTTCGAGGTATAAGAGGATGTTCCAATCTCGACAATCTCGCCCTCTTGCACCGTATTCAGGATTTCCCGTTCCTCCGGTCGAGTGTCCCAGAAAGAAGCGGTCACAAAGGTCGAGTACCAATTCCCGCCCGAGTCCATCAAGGACACCCGCCCATCGCCCCTAACCACGCGCTTGATTTTTATTTCCATTTTTACTCCTTTAAAAACATTGATAAAATCATCTAGGTTTGCTACCTATGGCTTCTCAAACAGCCTTTCTTCCAACTCTGACAGTTCTTGCCGTGCCTTGAGTAGCCCATATGTTCGGCAGATACGATCGAATAGGGCATAGGCATCGTTGCAGGTATCCCGCCGAACGGCGGCCTCGGACAGAAACCATTCGCTTGAGCGGATTACGTCGGGTTCTTTCATGTTTCTTTCACCTCTTTTTTTGTTTAATATTCAAAATCTTCGGGGTTTGACAAGGAACTACATTCCCTGGAAATTTCCCGCCTCTCCTTATCCGTCAATTCGGTTTGAGGGGATATACCATGTATAGCAAGTGAATGGTCCCTCCATTCTTTCTCGTTTTCCATTCTTAACTTATTACCGTAAAAAACCGTAAAAACACTTGATGGCGTCTAACATTCTCTCAATGATAGTTTTCCCGACTATGCTTTTCCCCAAGTCAGAACCCTTCAGGAGGCAATACGCATCCGTCAAGGTATCTATCATTTTTGATTCAATCTCTTTCGTTAATGTCACCATTTTTTCATTGTTCATTTCTTCTCCTCTTTGTATTTTTCTTCCATGTCGTCATAATAGCGATAGGCGCATATTTCAGAGCAAAACCGCTCCTGACACTCAACCTCCATCCCGCACACAGGACAGAATGAGGGCTGCCTAACAACTTTTCTTTTCAGCACTTTCATTTTCCCCAGATTAACCCATTTTTACGTGTCCATCGAATTACAATTCGATAATATTTCATAGAAGCGAAATGTAACAATTCCTTAATATCTGATTCCCATCTTGTAATAAGAATGGCATTACTTAAATATTGCCATTTCAAAAAACACTCCAATATTTTTGGCGGAAGTAAACCATAGGACTTCATAATACTTAAATTGTCTAAATCCCTTGGTCCCACCTTAAATTTCATCTTCTTTTTCATCATTTTTGGGCAAATAATTTCCCACGTCCAGCCCCAGAGCATCTCTAAGCATGGCGATCCGCCTATCCATAAACTGGTCTATCTCTTGCCAATCATCGGCCAACTGTTTTGTCCGCCCCAAAACTGAAGCGGCTTCGGCAAACCCTTTAAAATCGTTATTCATTTAACCGTCTCCGCATTAAATTGATGTTACTTCTGGCAAGGCATGATAAGCCCCGTCATTTTCTGGCCCTCGTCGGTGAGCTTACACTGAAACCGGGCGGCCTTGTCGGGATCATAGAACTTGAGGCTGACAATGGGGAAGTGCTTCGTTGAGGCTTTCTCCATGGTGGCCAGGAGGTTCCCAAGGAGCTCGACCGAGAATGAAATCTCGAATTTTGCTTTTCCCTTGGGCCAGACTCTTTTGAAGTTCGGGAATTTCTGATCGACCGGGGTAAGGGTCTGGATGGACATTGATCCTATTTCGCCAAGAAGGAATCTCCGCGATCCGTTGACCGGCTCAAGGGGCATGATGTTAGCCAGGATCGGAAACGTTTTGGCCTTCGGGATGGCCTTGGAGAGTCTTCCCGCATCTTCGGCATCCAGAATGTACCGGCCTTGTTTGGGTTGAGCCGGGGTGCCGTCCGGAGATACGGGGAAGTCAGCGGGGTCGATAGCTGGGCGGTTGACAACCGCCAGGACACGGCTGTCGGTCGCAGCGGTGAAGTTGTCGGAGACGAGTATACCAGCGCGTTCGCGGGCATACTTTGACCTGTCCGCCAGGGCCGAGATGGCCAGGTTCTGTTTGTTTAACATAAAATCCTCCCTGATAAATTTTCTCGTCTTGTAGGAGCGAGTTCCTTGTTAGATTTCCTTCTCGACTTTTTCATGGATGCTGATCCACAGGTCAGCGCCAGCAGGATCAGGAGCCAGCAGAGGTTGTGACCAATTCTCCATTCCGAATTTTGACTTTTGAATATATCATTTTTTCACCTCCCTACGGGCTTTCGCCCGTTTCGTCCTTCAGGACTCGTCAGGGGAGTTAATCAATAATGAGGCACTCAACCTCGCCACTCCACCCCGAGGCATCGCTCGGCTCAGGATAATAACAGGGTGGAAATAGTTTGTCCCATTCCTTTTGTGTTAGTTGTCGGGCTACCCTTGACCGTCCCAGGGGATCGAGCTTTTCATACTCTTCCAGGGTTATTTTCATTTTTCTCACCTCTCGCCTATTAAGATAAGTCGGGAAGGCCAGCTTGTCAAGTTGTTTATTTTCTTTTTTATGCCCACACACCCTAAACTTGGCACGCTTCTTGCTCTTCCTCCGGTCGCCGCGTTTCACGGCCAAGAGCCATACTCCTCAGCGCTTCGCTCATATAATTACTACAAGCTTTATCACTTGTATTGAGCGATTACAAGCTATATAGCGGAAGAAATCTATGATCCATACAACTGTTGTATCATACAACCATTATCTTACACCACCCCGAGGAGATTACCCCCACCCCCCTGTACCCATTTTGAGTACAGGCATATTCCCCCATTCCCCCCACCGGGGGGGGTATGCCCAATAAGCACCTGGCCCCCACTCCGCCCCGCCCAGACCCCGCCCAGGGCCGGGCTGTGCCATAAGAAAGAGGAGAGAAGCGGGCCCACTCTCTGCCCAGTTCACCCAGGCGCCCAGGCACAGCACCCAAGACACCCATTCCCCCCCCCTAAAGGGTATTGGGGGGATTATCTCACGGAGCATACGTTTTACAAAATCAAGGCATATCCATAGCGCTTCGCTCAATGAGTGGTATCCATAGCACCAGGGGAAGGGGGAAATGACCAGGGTGTCCTCAAAAGAGGGCATTACAAGTAGCTACAGGAGCGTTACACGATCCCGAAAAGCGTTACGGATCGTTACATCCAGGGGGGGATATCAATACACCCAGGGGGGGGCGTGGCATATTCCGCCATTTTGGTTGGATTTTTGGCGGGATGGGCCCGAGGATTCACTCTCCCCTATCCATGATGCATATCCATGATGCATATCTTACCCATATAATTACCTTGAGCATACCTTCATAAAGGGGTAATATGAACAGTCCGAGGGGACGATAGAGCCGGAGCTTATGGCGACGGCGATAGAGTGAGTCCCCGAGGGTGTAAGATAGTAAGATATTCTTAAGAGTCTTAAGATACTGTAAGAGTCTTAAGAATCTTAAGAGCTTTAAGAGTCTTACACTCTTACACTATTCTTCGCTTCGCTCAGTCTTAAGAATAAGATCATATCTTATGCATATTTTCCTAAAATGCGCTATTTTCCTGTTGAGGAAAATGCTGCATGCTGCATGATACAAAAAATCTTCAGAATAGGCTTGACAATAGGACACTGAGTGTGATAAGATGAGCGAGAAAGGAGTAAAAAATGCTCTTAATCATCGGTTTAGTGGCTGGCGGGGTGTTTGGGTTCCTGATTGCTGCCTGTTTTGGGGCCAGCAAGATAGCAGACCTGGAGGTGGATAGGGCCTACTACATGGATCAATGTTCCAGGCTCTGGAAGAAACTGGAGGTGTTTAAAAGGGAGGATATGCCAAAATGAAAAGATTAGCCTATTTTGAGATTACCGGTGAACTGTTATTGGATTTTATGAAAAAGATTTCTGATCTTCCAATAACAGCCCAACTCATTAGGGTGGAGAGTGCCCCGTCAAGAAACTATCCCAGGAATGAACCATCTAATATCATGCGTTTTATTGTAGAGGATGGTGACTTTGCGGAGTTACTAGAAGGTTGTCTTATACCACGAATAGAACCAATCTGTAAATCGGGTTGACAAAAAGCATGGAAATATGCTATAATTAAAGATGAGGGAAGTGAATAAGAATTTTTTTAATGAGCACACATGAGGAAATTCAAGCGGTTTATCTATCTGACATAGCACAAAAAACACACAGGGTCATCAATAAACAAGGGATGCAGGCTCTTTTGGATGGATGGGGCGGTCATGTTTTTGATTTATGGGGATGGATGCATAGGAAAGAAGAAAATGAGGCCTTATCAATGGCCGATCATATAAAATAGCGGTGGAGCGCCCCGGCTGGACCGGGGAGGGGTAAAGAGGGCGGAATTGGGTGAGGTATAAACAGTGTGGACGTGGCCGAACAACCCCAGATCCGGGGTAAAGCAGTCTTAGCGGAGAGGAGGCCAAACTTGGTATTAGGGGCCGCGAAAGATGTGGCTGACCGTATCCCTACATTGATATCAATAAGAAGATCACGGTTGGCTTGGGGGTATGCAATAGGCCCTCCGTCCACTTTTTCATATTGGGCGAGGTGTAATCATGCCGTTAACTAAAACCGGAGAATCAGTTTTGCGAAAAATGCGGAAAACATATGGCCCGCTCAAGGGGAAGCGGGTTTTTTACAGTTCAATATCTGCCAAAAAGCCGGGCAGTTCTAAGTGGCATGGCAAGGAGAAATGAGCATTTTAACTCCTTGGGACACGACCCCGGACAAGGAACTTTTTAAGGGGCGTTCTCGGGGAACCAAAAAGGTGGGGGGAATTGCCAATCAAAAAGCAACGCGCAAAGAAGCCAGGATCGCCGGTAGTTGGATCGGAAGACGTAGGCGGTCAGCAAAAGCCGACTGATACTTCTACTGCCGAAACGCTAGAAGTATTTAAATCTGACATTCCCGGCTTTGTGGGCGAACTCTCAGTTGATTTAGACCGCGAGATGGAGGATGGGTCTGTCTTGCGGGATAAGTTGTCCGATGATGTAGCACACTGGCTAAAAGAAGAACTTAAAAACCAAGAAAAATTAATCGAAAAACTGGCTTCCTGGGATAAGCAATATTGCGGGAAAAAGCCAGAGAAGGTGTGGCCTTACGTTGGCTGCCATAATACGGCTGTTCCCATTACTAGAATCGATACCGATGCCATCGTTGTTCGGATTTTCGATGTTATTGGTTCGCAAAAAAAACGGTATGTTTGCAACGCCAGAAAAGAGGAATATGTTGAAATAGCCGGAAAGTTGGAAGATGCCCTGGATTGGTGGCAAAAGGACGTTGTTAATCTAAAAGAAAAGCTCTTTTCTCCAATTATGCAAGCGGTGAAGACCGGTTCTTCTTTTGTTAAGCTGGCCTATATTCAGAAAAATAGAACACAAGTTCGATATGCTTCTCCCGCCGAGATTGTGCAGAAAGTTCCTGGGCTAATCAAATTTAAAAATGGTCAATACGGGATAAAGAAAGTCATCACGACCTACAATGGGCCGGATGTCCAGCCCATTAGTCGAGAGGATTTTGTTTATTCTTCTGATGCCACTACCATAGAGAATGCCTTTATGTGTGGATTTCGGTTTTATTTAAGGAAACCTGAAGTTAAATTAAGAGCCAAGCAGGGGCTGTGGTTTCAAGATTCAGTTGATAAGTTATTGGGAACAGATGAAATAGACGAGACAAAGGTTAAGCGGGCCGAAACTCGTGGGCTTGAGATAATTAGTGACGAAAAAGCCAAACAAGAAATATGGGAACTCTGGTTGCGATATGACGTGGATGAGGATGGGGAGGAAGACGATATCGTTATCACATTCCATCTCGGGACGAAGACTATTCTTCGGGCAACATACAATCCTTTGTTCATGGGATTTAGGCCCTTTGTGGCGTTCACTTTCTCACCCCGAGAGTACAGCCTAGAGGGTGAGGGTACGTGCGAGATTCTTGAAAAACTCCAATTAGAGATAGACGCAATCCACAATGCCCGCTTGGATAGACTTGACCAGATCAATGCCCCGATGGTGTTGGTAGAGGAAAATAGTGGATTTGATACTAAAAACTTTCATCTTGCCCCAGGATTGGTCACGGAGACTAACGTAGAACTTTCTGAAAATCATATGCCCGTTAAATTTATTAACTTTCCAGAGCTTTATCCATCTACTTGGGCCGAGGAAAACCTGCTGGTAGAATATGCTCAACAGGCATTGGGGATAGGGCCAGCCGCATTGGGACAGCCCACATCGGAGCGCCCCGTCGCCAGGGAAACATATCAGTTAATCCAGGAGATGAACAAGAAGTTTAAGTTTGGGATTGACAATATTCGAGACGATGAGGGGGAATTGGCGACCAAGGCGGCCATGATGATGGCCCAGTATCAACCCAAATATTCCTATTTTACCGCTGGTCCAGATGGGATGCTTCAAGAGGAGACGTTGGATTTCCCGTTTGAGTTCTTGAGGGATTCTGTCGGGATTGAGTTGACGGCTTCCAGTGAACTCCTCAACGTGGAAACGCGGCGTGAAAATAATTTGATCGCCTATCAACTGATGAGTGATTATGATACCAAGTTGGCGGGAATGGTTCAGGCGATTCTTGACCCCAATATGCCACCGGCTATGAAGATGTTTTTGTTCCAGGTGTCTCAACAAGGTTTCAAGATTCTGACGGAGTTCTTGGATGATTTGGGCAAAAAGGATTCCAAGACACTCATCGCACAGATTACACCCGAGATAATGCAGGCCGCCATGCAACCGCCCCCACCGATGCCCCCTGGCGGGCCGCCAACAGAAGGCGGTGAGCCTCCTCCGCAGGGTGGGGTGCCTCCAATGGGTGGGCCAGGTGGACCTCCGCCACAAGCGGGGCCACCGCCAGGAATGCCGCCGGAAATGGGGCCATGAATATGTGTTGGAATCATAGGATCATGAAAAGACGCGATAGAGGCGAGGATTTTTATGCCATCTATGAAGTTTATTATGACGAATCTGGAAAAATAGATGGGTGGACAGAGGATTCATGTAGCCCGGAAGGAGATTCCCTGGAAGAACTAAAAGAATCTTTTAGATTTTTTAGACAAGCATTTCATGCGCCAATTTTGGACTATGAGACAGGCAAGAAAATAGATGGATAGAACTCACCTGCTCCTTGACTACGAGGTGATTAAGAATCTTGAGTTGTATCGAGAATTGATCAAATGGGCAAGTGAACAACAGAAACTGTATCAGTTGCGGTGTTCAAATGGCAAAGATGTAGATGAATGGCGAAAAAACCAGGGACGAGCAGATGCCTTCACACAGGTGTTAGACAGGCTGCTCCACCCTGATAAATTTTTGGATAGAGAGAAAGTCGAGACAACCACCACTGGTGGTGGCCTCGTCTAAAAGGAGAAATTATGATTGACGAACTGACGGGACAACCGGGACAGGCAACTGTCGCGGCCCCGAAAGAAGAGCAACCTACCGAGACTCCGCAAGAAGGCAAATTCGCGGGCAAGTCTGCGGTTGAGATTGCAACTGCTTATGAGGAGCTTGAGAAAAAGATTGGTACGCAAGGCCAAGAGCTTGGGCAACTCAAAAGCACCAATGAGCAGTTGATGACATATCTTCAGCAGGTGGCCCAACAGCAACCGACTCAACGGCCCCCGGAACCCACTGAGCAACCGACCAGATGGGACTGGGATAATCCGCGTGAGTCAACGGCCAGTGTTGCGAAAGTGGAGGTGGGTAAGGAATTGGACAAGAAATTCGGAGAATTCTACAGAGTTATCCGAACCCAACAGGCACAGACCGCTTCAGGATTTGCCAAGATGGTGGCGAAACAACAGTATCCTCATCTCTTTGATGGGGGTACCGAGGCAGAGGTTGATACATTTATGCAGAATGCTCTGCGAAGCGGGACGGTTGATCCGGCCAATGTGGAAAAGCCGGAGATGTGGGCTAGCATGGCCTATGTGATAAAGGGGTTTAAACAGAATTTTAACCCCCAGGGTACAGTTTCCCCAGTTTCCCCGCAATATGGAGAGACTCCCGCTGGAGCAAGGGGAAGGGTGGTGGAGGACGAGGGCGAACCCCTCGACTTGGCGCCGGAGCATTTAGAGGCGATTAGGAAAGTGGCGAAAGATACCGGTGGGAAAGAAGAAGAAATACTTAAAGAGTTCAAGCAAGAACAGCGGAAGAAGGGGAGGAAATAATGTTTCCGCCCAAAATAGTTGATCTGAGAGCATCCGAGATAGACAAATCTTTGTCGGATCGGAAAACTGGCAAGTTGGTATTCAGGAAGAAAGTCTATATTGATTATAAGGGCGTGAAATCAGCGCGTCCGTTATTCAGATTTGCGTGGTGTACCAACAATCCGTATGCGGTCGTTGATTGGCAGCAGAAGTGGCCGGGGACTGATTTTGTGAGTGTGGCAGATGATTATTGGCCGGAAGCCGGAAACGTTGATGCGAATGGGCATTATTTTTATCCACCCGATGCTGTTTTGATGAGAATACCAATTAGGGCATATTTGGAACAGCGGACCAGGGAAATCTCAAAATCAGAAAGAGCACCGAGCGGAGTTGCGAAATCACTACATGACGAATATGAATCGGCGGGCGTGGATATTTCCGACGAGGAAGCGGCAGCCCTGTTGGACATGGCTAAATAAGCATTCTTTCTAATCCGGTACGCCTTATTCGCTTTTCTAATCAATAGTATCCCGAAAGGGATGCTAGGGCAAAGGGGAAATTTTTTTACAAGAGGATTAAACAATGGCTAATACAGGATGTATTCGGATTTCGGGAAGCCCGAATATTCATGAATATTATAGCAACGGTAACGCGACCACCGACTATTATGCTGGCGACTTGGTGTTGCTGGACACCAGTGGTCGGCTGAACGTTGCGGCTACCGGAGCGGCCAGCACTACGGCTGGCATTTTCGGCATCGCCATGAAACGGGCGGTTGCCGATTCGACGACATCTATTCCCGTTGATGTTATCTATGATGATGGCTCAGAGTTTGTTATGGTCTATGCCGGAACCACATCTGAAACATTGAAGGGGACGAGTGCCGTTATCACTTTCACGGCTGGTTCACAGCAAGTCAGCACGACAGCCGGGACTGATGATGCTTATATTATTGACCTAGACCCCAGGGACGGGGCTCTGGCAAGTGGGCGAGTAATTGTTAAGTTCGTTTCTACTCACCTTCAGACTCACTCTGACATCTGAGTAGAATAAGGGAGAAATACAATGGCACCAGTTTTAACTGTATGGGATACGACAACCGGAAAAGAGCTTTTTAGGAAACTCGTCCGCAAGACCTTTGATTCCACCGACCGAGACGCATTAATCGAATCTGAGAAACTTTACAATATGCGGACCAGCGATAAGCTGTTTGAGCGCGATGTTCGATTCGCTGGACTTCCTTCTGCGGCTCCTGTGGTGGAGGGTGGAAAAATCCCCATCTATGATCCAAAGATGGGCGGGACGAAAGATTATAATCAGGCCGAGTACGGCATGGGCTTCAGGGTTTCGTGGATGTTTAGACGAACCAATCAGTTCGACATGGTTCAGAGATGGACAAAGAGCCTGAAAAGAAAACTGAGCGAAACCAAAGATACGGAGTTGGCGAAACTCTGGAATAGCCCCACGGCTACCTATCTCGGCTTTGATGGTTTATCCCTGGGCAATGCTTCGCATACTTGCCTGGATGATGCCGCAACGACCTATGACAACCTGCTCTCTGGCGATTTGAACTTGACTTCTTTGCAGGCGGCAGAGCTTTATTTCGATACGCTGAGGGATGACCAGGGTGCTTTGTTCTATGTTAATACCAAGGGGATGGTTCTTTATTATCATCCCAACCTGAAAGTGCGGATTACCGAGATTCAAAGAAGCACCGGAAAATGGGGCGAAATCAGCAACACGATGAACTTTTGGGAAGGCAGATTTGACCTTCATACTTATCGGCGACTGACCTCTACTACGGCGTGGGGAATGGTGGCCAAGGGCGACGACAGATATGACGTGAATTGCTATACCCTGGCTGAACCGCATCTTGTTGACAAGGATTCTGCCGATAATTCGCTCGACCAGATCGTACTCGGTCATCAGGCGCTTAGCTTCGGGTTCGGCGATCCGAGGCTTGTCATTATTGGCAACACTTGAGTTTAACGGGTTTCCGAACACCCTTGAGAATGGACATGACGGGGCAGGGTCGGACTTGCCCCGTTGTTTACAACGGCGCGAAGGATTCACGAAAGAAAAGTCGTACTTCCGCCGAAGGATTAAATAATTATGAGCGTATTTCCTGATATGATTAGTCAATTTGGCGGTGTTCCCGTTTCTTCCGCCGGACGTTTTGGTGGGTGGTGGGGCAGGAATACTTGGTTTGTGGATTATGACAATGGGACTGCAGGGGCAACTGGACAAGATATGCGCAGTCCCCAAAAGAATCTAAAAACCGTTCTCGATCATACTGATTTTGCTGCTGGTGATGCGATTTATATTCGTTCGCGCACTCCCGACACTACGGGTGGCGACCCGGCAGCCATTACGCCAGCGACAGCTGCGAATTGGTCTATCGCCTATGGCGATCATGGGGTTTCTTTGATCGGGACCGGGATCGGCCTTGGAAGCTCGGGGAGTCAGCAGACTGTTTTGCAGGGCCATGCTTCAGTTACTGCGACGCCAGTTCTTCTTATTGGCGCTCCGTATGTGACGATAGAAAATCTTGGTTTCAAGCGTGGTGGTTCGACGGTTGCCGGTGTCAAATCTTTAACCGATGCTTCAACTAACTATGCCTTCGGGACGACTTATTACAACTGCTGGTTTAGAAATATCACAACTGGATATGGGCTGATCACGGATGCATCTTGGTATGATAACATCCTTAAATGCACATTTAGCGGCTGTTCTGAGGGCTTGAGCATTCAGGCGGGAAACTCTGTTCCGGTGGGCATTGTGGTTAGGGATTGCGATTTTGAGGCGCTTGTTGCTACTGTGAAAGCGGACATTTCGACTAGTGGAGCGGTGGCACGAATTCTGATTAGGGACTGCTATTTTAATCATGCAGTTCCATCTGGCGGTCTTCCTAATCGTTATATTAATGTGGCCGCTGCCTCTACTGGCCTTGTGGCGAATTGCTACACGGGAGCAATTGATCCTACGGTTGCTGACAATATGACCCTGAATGGTATTCTTTACTCGAATATTTGGGGTGATGGTGTTGGGCCGTTTGTTGACGTGTAATTGATTTTTTGGGGAGGGGGTCAATCCCTCCCCTTCTTCTCCTCGGGGGACACGATGGCATTAACAATAATTGTTCGTTCAAAATTAAAATCTAGAGGTCGGTCTGATATAGAGAAGATGCTTCTGGCTGAAGGATGGGGTGGTAGCATGACGGGAGAACAGGCGGATAAGTGTGAATATCTTGAGCGCAAGTTTAAAGCGGGGGGGGTAGACAAAACAACCCACTTTCCTCAACATCAGATTGACCGGGTAAAATAGGTGTTACATGGCCGGATTCAGCAATTCTGTAGAAAATTCGCTTCTCAATCATTTCTTTGGCAAATCTACCTATACTGCCCCAACCATCTTTGTGGGCCTATCTACTGCCGATCCGGGCGAGGCTGGAGCAACGGATACCCCGCCGGTTGGCGGGAGTTATGCCAGGGTAGAAACGGCGGCGGCAAGCTGGAACACCTCTACCGCCGGACAGACGACCAATGCCACTGCCATCGCCTTTCCCGGAGCTACGGCAGCCTGGGGTGACGTTACTTACTACACATTTTATTCGGCTGCTTCTGCCGGGACATTCTTGGGGGCTGGCCCACTTAGTACCGCCTATACCATAGGCAATGGTAGCGCGGTTCAATTTGCGGCGGGGCAATTAATCTTTAATCTGGATTAAGCATGGCCGAATATACAGCAGCCGGACTTTCACCGGCACAAATCCAGGCGGCGTCTGACCTCGCCGTAGAGGGCGATACTGTTGTTATGCCCGCTGGCACATATAGCGGCTTCAATGCAACCGTCTATATTCCAGCCGGGGTATCGCTCAGGGGGGCGGGCGTAGGCAATACGGTTTTAACGGCCACGGCTGGTGCAGTTCCATTTTTTTATTTTAATGACACAAGAGCGACGACAACCTATACCGTAGAGATACAGGACTTCAAGCTCATCGGAAATGGGATTGATACCGGAACCGGATATGCGTTGAGGATTAAAACTCTACCGGAAATTATTATTCATGATATTTGGCTTGAATATAAATCCTCCGTCCTCCTGGCCATTGATGGCTGTACTAAAGGTGTCATTTATAACTCTACTTTCAAATGGTGTATCAATAGATCGAGTTATGGCTCCGGAGGTTACGGCATTGCGGTCAAGGGTACTTATCCCTATACCTGGCCCGGCTCTTATCCTGCGTTGGGCACGGAAAATGCGATCTTCATTGAGAACAATACTTTTTACGGATGTCGCCATGCCATCCAAGGTCAGGATTGCGCCAATTATGTCGCTCGCTATAATACCATCTCCGGCGGATGGGGGCATGGTCAAATCGACATACACGGAGCCAGGGATACCGAGGGCGAAAACTCCTCCGGGCTTCAATGGGAGATTTATCAAAACACAATTACATTGGACACCAACCCCCTTGAGCCGAACTTTACGCATAGTCCCGGCACGAGTCTTCGCGGCGGACATGGCGTATGCTACAGCAATAAATTCATCAGCGACCCACAAAGCACAACGGATGATACGGTTTGGATAAATGATACGGATATTCTGGCGCATACCGCGCCCGTTTATGTTTTTGCCACTCATTATCCAATCCTGTGGCAGCCTAGAGACATATATGACTGGGGCAATACCTATGGAGCGACGGGAACGGAAACCCCAGTTAATGTTTATGAAAGTTCAACTTGGTTTCAATTGGATAGAGAATCCACGAACTCAATGGGCACATTCAAGGATTATCAAAATATCGCTCGCGTAGGATATACGGCCTACACTTATCCCCATCCGCTTCGGGGATCAGTGGCGTCTTTCCCCGATAATTGGGATGGGCGCAAGAGCGCAACGGTCGATCACACTAATATAGATTCCGACCTAACCGGCTTTCCTTTGTTGGCCAAATTCACCGACGATTCGGACATTGGGACATATGCTCGTTCGGATGGGGCTGACATACGCTTTGCTGATGTCAATGGGAATTTATTGCCGCACGAGAAGCTCACGTTTTCGGTGGCGGGTGGATTGGCGACTGGGATTTATTACGTTAATGCGGCCTTGGCCGGAGCAGCTAACACGACTCTTTATGTTTATTACAATTGCCCGGATGCTGCCGATGCCGACAACCCGACGAATGTGTGGGATGCCAATTACATGATGGTTCAGCACATGACGGACGCCACGACATCCACGACGCTGGATTCAACGGCAAACAATAATGACGGCACCAAAAAGGGGGCGGCAGAACCGGCGGTAAGCACAACGGCTAAAATATATAGGTCGCAGGATTACGACGATACGGATGATTATTTGAATTGTGCTTCGGGGGCTACCCTGGACAACCTGGCCGCCTATACTTGGGAGGCATGGCTTTATATTGATTCTTGGCCCGCCGTTGATATCGCACGCATCTTGTCCAAAGAGCTTATATCCGGCAATAATCAATATCTGGCCGTCAGAAATGCACTGCATCGTTTGGTGGCGGCTCACGGTGCTTCGACAACGGCGGCTTCATCAACTGGAACTACCAATGAATTGTCACTTACTACCTGGCAATGGATTGTCCATACTTTTGATAATGCCGGAGATAGGAAAATAGACCTTTCCATCAATAATACCGAAGTGACATATGTTACACAGACGGCGATGGTGGGTACTATTAGGAATGATTCGGCAGACAAATTGGTTATCGGAAATAGAGAAGATGGGGCAAGGCCGATTAGTAGCAAGTTAGAGGAGGTGCGGGTTTCCAACATTGTGCGTCCGGCGGCATGGCTTAAATTTCAATATGCCAATGTGACTGAAACAGACAATGAGCTAGCGTGGGGGGCGCATGAACCGACGGCGAATCTTTACGGGGTTGGGGCATCGGTTTCTGCGGGGTCCGGTTCGCTGACCGTCACCCCGCCGACCGTACAACAACTTTCTAGTGCTATGGACAATGCGTATTTTATGAAAATGAAAATGTAATGGAAGAAATGGAGGACACTTATGGCTAATAGTTTAACCGGAGATGGGCTGTGGAGCCTGGATACCGTTGGGTTGATTTCAGAAACCCCGATTTTGGTGAGGACATTTATTTATATCCCTGCTGCGGCGGCAAACGATATTTTAATTAAGACATACACTACATCCGAGGTGGCCACCGGTGGTTATAGTAACATATCCGGCATCTTCTCAAACCCGGATGGTACAAGTTGTCGCTTGGTGGTTGCATCGGCTTATTTGCCCGCTGCCGTTGCCGATAGTTATGTTTGGCATCTTACGGCAACGTCGGGTGACCAAAATAACAAAGGCAAGTATTTGGTCAAGACAGCGGGGAATAATACCCAAGCCGATTTTTGGGGACAGTTTGATACGGCAGAAACCAAGGTCTGCTCGTGGAAAACCTACACGAGTCGGACGGCATTGGTTCTCAAGGCGGGGGCGTCTGATGCTTCTCCTGTGCACAAAGATTTCGGGCCGCAGGGGAAGGCGTTCGAAAATTTCATCCTAGAGACTTGTAGTGGTGGTGTTCTTTATGTTTATCTGATGTAGGTGGGGATATGACATTCCCCATGGGTCATAAGGGATTTCGTTCTGCGGAAAGCTATGCGTCTCAGCGCGGGAAATCGACCTGGAATAAGGGAACCAAGGGTGTGATGAAGCCGAATCAAACCAGCTTTTGCGCGGGTCAGACACCATGGAACAAGGGCTTAAAAAATCCTTATTCGGAGGAACAACTTGCAATTATGCGAGAAAATGGCCGCAAAAGGATTGCGTCCACAGAAACCAGAGAAAAACACAGGAAAAACATGATGGGAAATCGGCGCAGTTGGAACGGCGGATGTTTTGTGGAGAAAAACGGGTATATAATGAAATATGTGGGCGACGGAAATTACGTTGCCGAACATCGGCTAATCGCCGAAAACGTTCTTGGTCGTCCACTAAAATCCAACGAGTGCGTCCATCATGTGAATGGCGACACGACTGATAATAAACATTCTAATTTGGTTATTTGTAGTCGTTCGTATCATGCGTGGCTAGAAAGAAGAATGGGCAATTTATATAAGCAGGAACATTTTCCCAGGAAGCAAGTATAGCCATGCCGTTCTACAAACACCGCAAGGAGACCGAGCGCCTAGACCAACGCTGGCGCTATTGTAATCTATGCGGGGAAGCCTACGCCCAATATGAGATTTTCTTTACTGGTGCAACAGTTGCACCGACAGTGGCCGAAACATTAACGGGGGCAACATCGGGAAAGACGGCAGTGGTGTCGGAAGTTCATCGAATGGCTGGAACATATGCCGCTGGTACAGCGTTTGGGCAGGTAGTGGTAACGTCGCCATCCGGTGATTTTACGGACGGGGAAACCATCAATGGAAGTGTCGGTGGGGCCGCCATGTTGACCTGCCATTACTATGCCGAGAAGCGATACGGAATTACTTATCCCGAAAGTCAGTTGGTGACTTATGAGGGGAAGGAATATTGCCGCGAGCATTATGGGGCGATAGCTCGAAGCAAGATTGTCGATAAATCTATTCCCGATATTCGGGACATCGAATAGGAGGGGCCATGCGCTTAATTCCTTTAGGCGAGCGTATTCTTGTGGAATTGGAGGATATCTCCAATCGGAAGGTCGGGCTGATTGAGATTCCCGATACGGCTGGAGAGGCTATGCGATGCGCCAAAGTAATTGCGGTTGGTAATGCCAACGGTCAATTCCATGAAGGCGACAGGGTTTTGTTCCATCGGATGTCCGGCGTGAATATGCACGCGCCTGCCCTTGGGATCGTGGACGACAACAGATTGCGATTTTTGATGGAGTCTGAAGTTATCGCCAAAGTGGAGGAATAAGATGGGGACGGAAACCCTGACGACGTTTTTAGAAAATGTGAAGCTCCAACTTGGGAACAACACCGCCTTTGCCTCTCCGACTGATTTTTACACCCGTTGGATTAACCGTGCCTATATCAGGTTGACGACACAAGATATCTTTTGGGGAACCAGGCGAAGATTTTATTTTCCTCAATTAGAAACATCATCTACGGCGGCTACGGCAGATGGCGTGGTCTATGTTTCCGTTCCGACGGATTGCCTTGTGGTAAGGGATATTTATGATACGACAAATAATAGGAAGTTAACCAATATTCCGCATCCCACATATGTCGGATACACCGATAGATCGAATACGTCAGCGGAAGGAAAGTCGACGGAATGGGTGCGCCAGGGGACATATTTATATCTTCATCCTACACCTGACGCAATATATACTTTGCGCATATACTACAGGAAAATACCGGCCATATTGAGCTTGGGGGCTGACGCGACTGTACTGGGGACGGAGTGGGATGAGCCGATTATTACCCTGGCGGCCTATACTGGTAAAATCTGGACAATGGATTATGACAAGGCCAAGATACTGAAACAAGAGTTTCTTGACCAGACCGCTGGCTTGGTGAGCCTGTATGGGGCCGAGGAAAAGGCGCGCTTGTCTTACTTTCATGTAGATCAGGCGTATCTTGACAGGAGTTACTAATGATTATTGATGATAGATTGGAACCAAAAAGAGACATGGTGGAATTGCGGCATTATGGACGCCATGCCGGAATAGATAGAAAGTTTAAGTGTTTATTTGGAACGGGTAAACTATACAATTCGGCGTGGAAGTGTTTAGCGTATGTGCGCAAGTGGTCACCCGCCATCTTGCGACGGACGATGGGCGAGTGCGAATTTATACGGACATATTCCAACGGTATCACAAATTCAGGCAAGGCGGCGGCGGCTGGCTTGCTTGGAAATACGGGCAGTTTTACAGCCTTCACTTTTGTTGCTTACGGGTCGGTTACCACAGCGTTTGGGGCCACTCAAACGGCCTTGGTA
>ERZ1292632.1625-Hain-H43-01um-R2-1625-length-21172-cov-8_pt1 | contig 21172 bp, 24 predicted proteins | sample MGYA00564407_ERZ1292632 | MGnify/ENA primary metagenome ERZ1292632 (study PRJEB36523, sample SAMEA6512637) | groundwater metagenome | collected 2019-01-08 | study: AquaDiva: Metagenomics assemblies of 32 groundwater samples | reverse complement strand
TCGCGCCGAATTTTTCGTGGTTTTCATATTTGTCAATCAGCTTTACTTCTTCAACCAAGGTTCCGCCGATGTCTCTGAGCAGGTCAAAATAATTATTCGGAATAAAATCGCTGTCAACCACAAAAGACACGTCCCTGGTAATCGCCGGGTATTTGCTGACCGCAATGTATTTATTGCCCAAGACAAGCTGTTTTTTGATTCTCGGATTATCTGACCAAAGCAAACGGATATCCGGAAGACCCATACTGATGAGCGCCAATCTTTCCAAGCCGAAACCGAAAGCCCAGCCATTATATTCATCGGGGTCAACTCCCAAATTTTTAAGGACAGCCGGATGGACAATGCCGGAACCCAAAACTTCCACCCACCGACCGCCTATTTTTATTACCATTTCGCAACTCGGGTCAGTGTAAGGAAATTTGTCAATGTTAAACCGGTATTTTATGTCTTTGCCGAAAATGGCCTGAGCTATTTCTATTAAAACCGTTTTTAAATCGTTGATGGTTATGATTTCTTTTGATTTCGGAGAAAGATACCAGCCGTCTATCTGATGAAAAACATTCATATGGCTTCGGTCTATTTCGTCTTTGCGGTAAACTTTTCCCCAAGAGAGCGCGCCCGTTGAGAGTTTGTTTTTGATTCTATTCTTGATGATTTCATTGTTCAGATAGTAATACCACATTATTGTGGTGTGGGTTCTTAAAATATAATGAACATCAATATAATAAGTGTCGGAATGGCTTCGGGCCGGATGCTCCGGAGGAAAATTGAACAGGTCAAAACTGATGTCAGCCCGCGCAATTTCCGGCGCTTTAATTTCGTCAAAGTCGGAAAAATGCTTGATATCTTTAATGCGCCGGACAAGCTCAAATAACGGACTGCTTTTATCGCGCGACAAATCGGGCAAATTAAGAAAACGGAGCAGCCGTTTTGCTTCCGCGTCATTCCTTTTTTTAAGCGCTTTTTTCAATTCCTCTTCTTCCGGAGATTTAATTTCAATATATTGTTTTTCTGCGTTCATTTTGAATTAAATCTGTTGGGATTAGGCCCCGCTAATTTAAATTTAATGCCGATGGCAGGGATCGAACCTGCGACCTAACGCTTATGAAACGTCCGCTCTGCCACTGAGCTACATCGGCAAAATTTAAGCGGACCCGACCGGATTTGAACCGGCGATTTCCTCCGTGACAAGGAGGCGTGTTAACCGGGCTACACTACGGGTCCAGTCCAATAATTAAAGTCTAATTGATTTTGTATTTTTTTTCAAATATCATATTTTTAGATGACAAAACAACAGGAAGAACTTGTGAAAATAGCCAGAAGTTTGATGGGCAGGCCTTATCAACGAGGCGCCGATTCTTCGGGAAATCCCGCATATTTCGATTGTTCAAGTTTGGTCCAATATATCTTTAGGCAACTCGGTATTGATTTACCGCGTTCATCCATTCTTCAGGCAGCCAGCGGAAAAGAGATTAATTTATCGGACGGTCTTGAGGTCGGCGATCTTATATTTATGCGCAGCGACCGCGGATACTACGACGATGAATCTTTTGGCGGTCGGAAAATCCATATCGGTCATGTAGTCCTATATATCGGCGACGGCAAGATTATTCATTCTCAGAAATCAGCCGGCATGGTAATTGAACAAAACTTAGACGAACTTATTAAAGAACCGAATTATGAGATTGCGTTAATTAAAAGACCCGGGTTCTGATTTACCGGGTCTTATAATCTTTCAATACGGAGGATAGATGAATATAAATCTTTTTGTCCATCTCCCAAGGAGTTCTTTCAGCAACATCTGTTTGGTTGCCGGCGCGATGCTGTCGGGGTCAGTAATGAGAAACTCCTTAATTTTGCCTCCTTCTTTTATGTAGCCGTTTACGACGATTAGATGGGTATTTGAAGAAGAACAATTTTTAACCGAGACGATTACCGGTCCTTTTTTTAGCAGCGACAGGAATTTTTCGAATGGCTCTTTGCCATCCTGATGTGAAAAATCCCATCTTTTCCCGCGAAACCCAAATTCTTTATGAGCGAGATGAAGTAGGCCGTCGTGATACCATCCTACGCCTTCTTTATAGCAACCCGTCTTTATTCCTTTTCCAATAAGAGTCCTTATTAAATCTTCGCCATCAGTTTCATTGTTTAGCTTTCCGTAATAAGACGCTACCATTACCAATGAAACAATGCCACAGCCACGCTCTTTCCAATTACTCTCCTCAATGTGCAACCACTGCGAAAATTTCGTCAGATGGTATTTTCTAACAATCACGCCAAAACCTCCTTCATTTTTATTCATGCTTCCTCCTTTTATTTTTATGATATTGATTTTATAGAACTATATTAAACATAGTTTTTCTCTTTACTAATGTCAAATTTTTTATTATTATGAAGTCGCGGGGAAGTGTAACGGTCTGCACAGGAGGCTCATAATCTCCAAGTAGTGGGTTCAATTCCCACCCCCGCAACAATGACTAAAATTGACTCCAAAAAAATTGAAGAAATCCTGACTCGCGGCATTGAGGAAATTATTGAAAAGGAAAGTTTGGTTAGAAAATTAAAGTCCGGCAAAAAGCTGCGGATTAAGCATGGCATTGACCCCACCGGTCCCGTAATCCATTTAGGGAACGCCATTCCTTTTTGGAAACTGCGCGAGTTTCAAAATCTTGGCCATCGGATTGTTTTGATTATCGGCGACTTTACCGCCCGCATCGGCGACCCCTCTAACAAAGAATCAATGCGCCAGCCGTTGACCAAAACCAAAATTGAGAAAAATATGAAAACCTATAAAACGCAGATAGGCAAGATTCTGAATTTAAAAAAAACCGAATTCGTTTATAACAGCAAATGGCTTTCAAAACTGAATTTCCTGGAAATTCTCACAAAATTGGCAAATCAATTTACTGTTGCCCAAATATTGGAAAGGGAAAATTTTATGACAAGATACAAAGCCGGAAAACCAATCGGCTTGCCTGAATTTTTATATCCCTTAATGCAAGGATACGATTCTGTAATTGTTAAAGCGGATTTAGAAATCGGCGGCACTGACCAAAAATTCAATATGCTTGCCGGAAGAAACATCCAGCGGGCATACAACCAACGGACGCAGGATATTATGACGTTGACCTTACTCCCGGGAACCGACGGCCGGAAAATGAGCAAGAGCTACGGAAATATCATCGGCATCGCTGATGAACCGAACAATATGTACGGCAAAATAATGTCTATAAAAGACGAACTGATTCCGCAGTATTTTGAACTCTGTACTAAAAAGGATTTTAAAATCAAAAAAATCAATCCGCGCGACGCCAAAGCCAAACTGGCTTATGAAATCGTTTCCCTTTACCACGGACAAAAATCAGCGGCGGAGGCAGAAAAAGAATTCAATAAAATCTTCAAGAAAAAAGAATTGCCTTCAAAAATGCCGACAATCAGCATCGCCCAAAAAAATATCGGAATTCTGGACTTGCTCGTGAAAACAAAACTGGCTTCTTCAAAATCCGAAGCCCAAAGATTAATTCTTCAAAAAGGAGTGAAAATTAACGGCGAAATTCAGACTGACTGGAAGAAAACCGTGAATATCAAAAAGGGAACGGTTCTCCAAGCCGGCAAAAGAAGATTTATGAAGATTATTTAGTCAATTAAGCCGAATTCTTGAAAGGCTTTTTTGTAAATTTCAATGATGGATTCCGCCTCGCCGGGGGTAATTTTAAAATCCGGCTCCGAGGCAAGACGGTTGCGAATCCTGCGCGCCTGTAGAATCTCGCCGATGTTTGAAACTTGCTCCGAAGTGATTTGTCTCAAACGCTCGTCGGCTGTCTGACCCTGATAACCGCTCCTTTTTATAATTTCGTCGAAAATTCTGTCCGTCTCAATGACAGCCAGTTTTATCTGGGTGTCATTTTTTGTTTTTAACCGTTTTTGAATTTGCTTCCAAGCCTTAAGCGAACGCCGACGGGAGATATCGGCTTTACCTAAAATGTCAAAAAAATCATCAACTTTCTCGCCCACAATATTGAGCCTGACGATAAAATAAATGACGAAAGACAGCAAAACAACGGAAATGAAAAAAGAAATAATCTGAAACATCAATAAATTTTCCTGATACCAAGAAATGATAGCGTCTAACATACTTGTTCGTATTGTTGCCCGACTGCCAAAATGTCCGCTTCGTGAAAATGTTTGCCGATTAGCTGAAAACCTATCGGTAAATTAGCTTTTAGCTTTGAGTTTTGAGCTTTTAGATTAACCGGGATGGAGATCGCCGGCAATCCGGCCAAATTTACCGGAATGGTGAAAATGTCCGAAAGATACATTTGAAGCGGGTCGTCTGTTTTCTCGCCGATTTTGAAAGCCGGGGTCGGTGAAACCGGCGTCAAAATCACATCAACCTCCTTAAATGCCTTATCAAAATCTTCCTTAATCAATTTTCGGACCTTCTGCGCTTTTGAATAATAAGCGTCATAATAGCCGGACGACAAAACAAAAGTCCCCAAAATAATTCTTCGTTTCACTTCCTCTCCAAATCCTTCGCCGCGCTGTTTAAAATAAATATCTCTTAGATTTGAGATTTGAGATTTGAGATTTGAGATTTGAGCGTATCGAATGCCATCAAATCGCGCCAGGTTCGCGCTTACTTCAGCCGGCATAATGATGTAATAGCAGGACAGGGCGTATTTTGTGTGCGGCAAAGAAATTTCTTTGAATTTTATTCCCAAACTTTTCAATTTTTTAATCGCCTCGTCAATCGCCTCCCCCACTTCTTTATTTAAACCCGCAACAAAATATTCCTTTGGAATACCAATTGTATAATCCGCGATTTGCGATTTGCGATTTGCGATTTGCGATTCGACGCTCGTCGAATCTAACTGGTCTTTTCCTTTAATAATGTCAAACAAAATTTCCGCATCCTCAACAGTTTTAGTAATTGGTCCAATTTGGTCCAAACTAGAAGCCATGGCAATCAAGCCGTACCGTGAAACCGCGCCGTAAGTGGGTTTTAACCCGACCACGCCGCAGAAACCGGCTGGCTGCCTGATGGAACCGCCGGTGTCCGAGCCCAAGGCTGCCACAGCCATATCAGCGGCCACCGCCGCGGCTGAACCGCCGGAAGAACCGCCCGGCACCCGTTCCAAATCATGAGGATTTTTGGTGATTTTAAAACCGGAATTTTCCGTTGACGAACCCATGGCGAATTCGTCCATATTGGTTTTGCCTAAGAAAACCGCGCCCGCTTGTTTCAGTTTTTTAATCACCGTGGCGTCGTAAGCCGCCCGATAATTCGCCAAAATTTTTGAAGCCGCGGTCGTTGGTTCGTTTTCAATTAGAATATTGTCCTTAATCGCCAAAGGCACGCCCGCTAAAATATCAACCTCTCTACCGGCAGATAAGTCCTCATCAACCACTTCCGCCTGCGACAATGCCGAATCTTTAGATAATCGAAGATAAGCGCCGATTTCCGTGTCTTTTTTCTCAATATAATCAAAAAACGCTTTGGTAATTTCAGAAGCGGAAAATTGTTTCTTTATTAAACTCTCGTGAAATTTTTTAATTGTTAACCCACGTATATCCATAATTCTTAATTCATCATTCATTATTCTGGAAAATCGGCGGCACTTTTAAAAAATCCCCTTCTTTTTCCGGAAAAGCGTCGATTAACTTGTCGCTTGTCTCTTGCCGCTTGTCGTTTATTTCATCTTCGCGAAAAATATTCTCTTCAATGGTTCCGCCGGCCATTGGTTCTATATTTTCGGTATCAACTTCCTTCAATTCCTCAAAATGCCCCAGAATTTTCTCAAGGTCTTTTAGCAATTTATCCTCGCCTTTCTTGTCTAATTCAATCCGGCTAAGTTCCGCCAAATGTTCCAAGGTTTTTTTGTCAATTGGTACTTTATTCATAATAACACTTTGTCCAATCAATTGGACTTCGTCCAATTGATTGGACTTTTTAGTATTTACTTTATTGTTTAATTAAATTTCAATCTATTGTATCATCGTATCACAATTTCTGCAATTCATAAAATCTGCGGTAAACGCCGTTTTTAATTTTGATTAAATCATTATGCCTGCCCTCTTCCATAATTCTGCCGTTTTCTAAAACCAAAATTCTGTCGGCTTTCCGCACCGTGCTTAAACGATGAGCGATAATAAAAGTCGTCCGGCCCTTCATTAATTCTTCCAACGCTTCGGTTACGAATTTTTCCGACCGGGCGTCCAGCGCTGAAGTCGGCTCGTCTAAAATTAAAATTTTCGGATTTCTTAAAATCGCTCTGGCAATGGCGATTCTCTGCTTCTGGCCGACTGAAAGCTTAATTCCCCGCTCGCCGACTATCTGCTCGTATTTTTTAGGAAATTTTTCAATAAATTCAGAACAATACGCTTTCTGAGCCGCTTCAAAAACCTTCTTTTCACTGGCGGAAAAGTTGCCGTAACGGATATTATTTTTGACGGTATCGTTGAATAAAATAATCTCCTGAGGCACCACCGCAATCTGGCTTCTTAAAAATTTCAGATTTAAGTTTTTAATATTATGACCGTCAATGAGAATTTTGCCGCCGGCAGGTTGAAAATATAAAGAAATAAGGTCGACTAAAGTGCTTTTCCCGACTCCGGATTCGCCGACTAAAGCAATAACTTCTCCGGGATTTACCGTAAAACTGATACTATCCAATACTTTCAGCTGTTTATTTTCATAAGAAAAACTGACTTTATCAAATTTAACTTCGCCAATAATTTTGTCTAAAATAACGGCGTTTTCCGGTTCATAAATTTCTTTAGGTTGCGATAGAATTTTTTCCGCCCGCTCCAGAGCAATTAAGCCGTTTTGAATAACATGCCAATTATTCGCCAAAATCGTGAAGGGCCCGAAAATCATCGCCGCATAGCCGTTAAACATCACTAATTGACCGATTGTCATCTTCTCCTGCCAAATCAAAAATATTGAAATTGAAAAAACAATCAACTGCGTAAAAGTGATAATTAAACGTTGAGAAAGACTTATTTTCTGCCAAATGTGCCAGAAATCCAACCAGAATCGCGTAGCTCTTAAAATGAAACTTTTAAAGAATTTTTTCTTTTCATACTCTTCGGCAGTTGCTTGTTTCACCGAGGAAGTGTTTAATATCGAATCGTAAGCGTCTCCATACGCCATATTCCAAGCCCGATGCTCTTTCCTTTTTAGGTCTGCGAGTTTAGGCGCAATTTTAAGCAAAATTGACGCATAAATTATGATTGCGCCGAAAAGCACAAACGCTAAAAGCGGCTTAATTGAAAAAATAATGCCAAAAGCGGCCAAAACGCCAAGCAATTGAGTGACCAAATTGACGACCACATTACTAATAATACTATCCAGCCAATTGGCAGCACGATTAATGCGGTCAATAATCTCTCCTATTCTATGTTTTTTATGGAAAGAAAGCGGCGTTTCTATCAGATGGCTGAAACCTCTTACAATATATTCTCCAAATACGGTCATGCTCAAATTTTCTCTCTTGGAAGTCAGCTGCCAATCTAAAATATTTGTGATGAATTGAATTAAAAACCATATCCCAAGAAAAAATACGGCTATTGGAGCCGAAAAAAACAAAATTTCGATAATGCGATGCGGCGTTAGAATTCCGTCAATAATTTTTCCGGCGAGATACGGCACAAAGGCATTGGCCAGCGCCGAAAATATACTTATCGCCGACAAAATAAAAATCAACCCTTGATGAGGTTTTAGATGTTTAACAATTATTTTCAACCCCGCGAAGGTTTTTTCTTTGGTTAATTTTGTCATAGATATTCGTAAATATAATTAAATTTCTGTAAATTTTATATCTATTATATCTATTTTAAAACTCTATAAGTTTTATAAGACAAGTCCAATCAATTGGACAATGTCCAATTGATTGGACAACGATTACTAAGACGTTTTAGATTCTTGCGCAATGATTTTTTACAGCGAGGGCTCAGGAGAGTGGATAGGTTTTTCTATTAGCGATTTAAAAATTTCCATCTTCCTTTGCCGCTGCCGGGCATATAGCGATGAGCGGGAAACCGCGAAGTTTTTCTGTCTGGCTTGTAATCTTCTTTAGTAATTTTGCGGGGCTTTCTCTCTTTCTTCGGAAGTTTTGTTAAACCTCTTCTGACAAAAGATATGGTGGTCCGAGAAACATCAAGTCCCTCCTGAATATCTTTTGGTCTTTTACCCTCTTTTAAAAAGAGAAGGATAGCCAGTCGTTTCTTTATCATTATTTGTTCTTCGGCGGTCAAATATTGGTTAAAGAATTTAATCAAATCTTCTTTCTTGTTAATATGTTTGATTTCTTTCAGTAACCGATTTAAAAACAATCCATCCAGTTCCTCGGTTATTCCTCTTTTAGTAATCCGTACCATAATTTAATTTCAATTATAACAAATGGAATTAGATTAGCAATGTCCAATTGATTGGACTTTATTGATTTTAGAAGTTGGAATTAGGCAGTTTAAGAGATATTTAAGGAAAAACAAATCAAACAAAGATAGTCAATGTCCAATCAATTGGACATTGAGTGATAATTGTTGAGTAGGTCTTATTCGTTTATCTCCTTAATTTTGTTTTCCAGGATTTTTTCTATTTCGGAGTTGGTTTTGTCCACGGTTTCCTGGACTTTTTCTTTGAGTTTGAATTTGTCGTCTTCGGTGATTTTTTTCGCTTCAAAATCCTGAACGATTTTTTTATTGATTTCATCGCGGAGGGCACGGATTTTAATTCTTGTTTCTTCCGCCTCTTTCCTTACAACCTTAGCTAATTCCTGTCGGCGTTCCTCGGAAAGCGGCGGTAGATTAATTCTGATTGTATTGCCCTCAATGTTAGCGCTGACATTCAAATTAGAGGATTCAATGGCTTTGGCAACGCCGGAAACCACCTGCTTGTCCCAAACGGTAATCTGGATTTCCCGCGGCGGAACAACGCCGATTGAAGCCAACTGTTTAACTGGCAATTTCTGCCCGAAGTAATCCACCGGAAGGTCTTCAAACAATTTAGGCGACGGCCGGCTGCCGCGAACCCCTGCCAGCCGGTCTTTAAGATATTTGATTATTTCGCTGGTTTTCGTTTCTGCTTCCTTTAAGATATTTTGCTCCATAAATTTTTAAATTGTAATTTTTTATTCAAATTAAACTGTTTCATTAGGGTTAAAGTATTAAGCGCTTGTTTTAATTTTTTGTAATTCTTCATCGGCTCTTTGTATAAATCGGCGATAAGAAATTCAAAATATTCGTCAACTTGGCTGTTTTCAACGATTTTATCTAATTTAAAGTTTTGAGTTAATTGTATGGCTCTTCCCGGCCTGCCGAACGACTCCTTCGCAATAGATTTCGCCTTTGTCTTGCTCAAACGCAAATTTTTCTTCAAGAAATCCGTAATTTCCTTTGCGTCTATTCTTGGAAAATAAATTTTCTGCAAACGAGAAAGGACCGTCGGAAAAAGATTGTCGTAATTATTGGCGATAAAAATTATCAACGATTGAGCCGGCGGTTCTTCAAGAATTTTTAAAATCGCATTTTGCGCCTCGGGAGTTAAATCTTCGGCGTCTCTGATGATAACTGTCCTCTTTGGCGAGAAAACGGGTTTTTGGTAAAGAAAATTCTGGAGCGAACGAATTTCATCTATTCCGACGCTTTCTTTTTCATCTTCTTTTTTAATTTCAATCGTTAAAGTTTCTTTTAAATGAATTTTTGGCGGTTCAAAAGTTTTATTTTCCAAATAATTAGCGAAAGATGAAACGAAAAGAAACTTGCCAACCTGCGGCTCGCCGAAAAAAAGATAAGCGTGAGAGAGACGTCCGCCGTCGGCTAACCTTTTGAAATCCTTTGCTAAATTTTCATGTCCAACCATTGTTTAGCGCTTATTCAATAATGTTCTTTTATAAACATCAAGGTGCCTGAGAATCAATCCCGTTCCTTTGGCCACGCAGTAAAGCGGTTCTTCTGCCACATAAGTCTCCACACCCAGCATTCTCTTAAAAAATTCGTCGATGTGTCGAAGCTGCGCTCCGCCGCCGGAAAGGATAATCCCCTTTTCCATCACGTCGGCCACCAGTTCCGGAGGCGTCTCGTTGAAAACGTTTTGAACCGAAGCCGCCATGTCTATCAGATAAGGATTAAGCGCCTCGGCAATTTCATTGGAAGTCAAAGTCAAATCTTTCGGCAAACCGGAAACCAAATCTCTCCCCCGCACCTGCGAGTTTAATTTATTTTTTGTCGGCAATGCCGAACCGATTTCAATTTTAATCGCTTCCGCGGATTGCTCGCCGATTGAAAGAGAATATCTTTTCTTCACAAAATCAATGATTGCCCGGTCAAATTTATTGCCGGCAACCCTCAAACTCGCCCAAGAAACGATGCCTCCCAAAGAAATAACCGCCGATTCCATCGTGCCGCCGCCGATATTTATAAGCATATTGCCGGAATGAGCGTTTACCTGAATGCCGGCGCCAAGAGCCGCCAAAATCGGTTCTCTTACAATGTGCGCTTCGCGGGCGCCCGCTTCTTTGGCGGCGTTGACCACCGCCCGGCGTTCTGTCTGAGTAATCCCAGCAGGAACGGAAATGACAACATCGGGCTTAAATAAATTGAAGACGCCGGTGGCTTTGCGGATAAAATATTTCAACATTGCCCTAGTGAGGTAATAATCGGCAATCACTCCGTCTTTAAGCGGCTGATAAACATTGATGTCTGCCGGCGTTCTGCCAATCATTTCCTTTGCCTCTCTGCCGACGGCCAACACTTTGTTGTTGTTGGCGTCCAAAGCCACAATTGTCGGCTCGTTAATAATAAAACCCCGTCCCGTCACAAAGACGATGGTTTTAGTCGTTCCCAAATCAATACCGATTTTTCTGGTAAACATGTTTTAATTTAATCTTTTGATATTGGCGCCGAGTTTTCGAAGTCGTTCATCAATTTTCTCGTATCCCCTGTCAATCTCTTCAATTCCTTCAACAACTGACTCGCCTTGAGCAATAAGGGCGGCGATGATATGAGTGATTCCCGAACGCAAATCTCTGACTTTAAGCTTTGCGTCTTTGAGTAGTGTTGGCCCGGAAATCACGGCGCTGTGATTATGGTTCTGCCCGTTAAACCGGCAAGGCAGTTCTCCCAAACACTTTGAGAATACTTTAATATTTGCGCCCATTAAATTCAAGTCCTCAGCGTAACCGAAGCGGTCTTCGTAAATGGTCTCGTGAATTACGGAGACGCCCTCGGCTTGGGTCAATAAAACCGCGAACGGCTGCTGCCAGTCGGTCATAAAACCCGGATGAGTGTCCGTCTCAAGCTCACTTGCCTCAAGGGCTCTCTCTCCCCAAAAAGTGATGCCGTCCGCTTCAACCTGATATTCGCCGCCAATTCTCCTTAAGGCGTTAAGAAACGTTATTAAATGTTCCTGAACGGCGTTTTTGATTTTTATTTTTCCGTTAGTGCCGACGCTTAAACAAGCAAAAGAAACCGCCTCATTGCGGTCGGGTAAAATCTTATGGACAACGCCTTTCAATTTTTTCACGCCTTCAATATAAATTATCCGATTGGCGCCCAAACCGATGATTGCTCCCATTTTCTGGAGCATTTTGATTAAATCAATCACTTCTGGTTCGGTGGCGGCGTTTTTAATGGTTGTTTTTCCTTTTGCCAGAACCGCGGCTAAAATAACGTTCTCAGTAGCGCCGACAGAAGGGAATTTAAATTGGATTTTCGCGCCTTTTAAGCCGGCCGAAGCTGACGCCCGAAATCTGTCTTCTAAAATGTTAATCTCGGCGCCCAAAGCGCGAAGCGCGTCAAGATGTAAATCAACCGGCCGGGGACCAATTTTGTCGCCGCCCAGAACAGGCACCTCGGCTTTTCCTGCTCTTGCCAAAAGCGGGCCTAATGTTAAAATCGGTATCCGATTGCGGCGGGTAAAAGAGACGGCAACGGGATTTTTTATATTCCGCGTTTTTATCCGCGCCGTTCCTTCTCTGACGTCTATTTTACTGCCGATAGAACGGCAGAGTTCCGCGGTGATTTCCGTATCGCCGATTTGGGGAAAATTTTCCAAAATGCATTCCTCGTCAGTCAAAAGCGAAGCCACCATCATTTTCGTCGCCGCGTTTTTTGAACCCTGAACCATAATTTCGCCGTTTAACGGCTTGCCGCCGTTGATTATAAATCTCATAGATTTATGATAAACTAAAAACTAAAAGCTAACAACTTAAAGTTATTTTTATGACCCTTAAAACCCGTCGTCTTATTTTTTACGGTTTTTGCGTTTTATTTATTCTTGTCGGCAGCGGAGTCGTATCGTATTCGCAAGGGTGGAGAGCATACACTGAAAATTGCGAAATTAAAAGACTGCGAGATTGCAGAATTTATTTTCAGAAGACCGGCGCTGTTTATATTGAAACAAATCCGAAAGATGTGGTTATTAAAATCGGCAATAAAGTATTTTCCGATAAATCCGGCATTCTTCAGAAAGGCACGCTGATTTCCGAACTCCTGCCGAAAAATTACAAGGTAGAAATTTCCAAAGATAGCTATCTGCCTTATTATAAAAACATCCGCGTCCAACCGTCATTGGTGGCCGAACTTTTTGATATTATATTAATTCCTGAAGAAATAAATGATAGGACACGTGTTGTTTCTAATCTTAAAGGCGATGTTTTTATTGAAAAAAGCAACGACGATAAAAAAATAATTCTCAAAAATTCCGCGAAAGGAATTTATTATCTTTACGATTTGAATAATCTGTCATCCGTTTTAAACGTCAGCGCCGCTTTCGGCAATTTTAAAAAAGAACCAATCGTTAAAATGTCCTTTCATCCTTTTGACTCCAACAGATTTTTGATTGCCACAAAAAACGGCCTGTATGCTTTGGATGTCAGCCGTTTGCAACTGGAATCCGTTTTAAGCTCGCTACCGACGATCTGGACGGTTAAAAACCCAAATGTCTACTATATAAAAGAAGTTAAATGTCAGATGTTAAACGTCAAGTGTCAGGCGTTAAATTCCTACAATCTGGTTGTGAAAACCGAGACGGAATTGACGCCACTGCCGGAGAAAATCGGCGAAATCGCCTCTTTGGGCGTTTCCGAAAATCAAAATTATGCTGCTGTCATAAATGACGGCGCCGAACTCTATCTTTTTAATCAATTAGATAAATCGTTTAAAAAAATTGTCGCTCACGCAAAGAAATTTGCCTTTTCTCCGGACAGTAAAAAAATCGCCGTCTTTGACGGAAACAGCAGGGTAGATATTTATTTTCTGGAAGATTATAGCCGAGGTGTTAACAAAAAAACCGGAGATACAATCCGGCTCGCGATAGAAAGCAGCCAGTCATTAGAAAATATTTTCTGGTATAAGGATTCAATACATCTTTTACTTCAATATCCCGACCATATAAAGTTTGGGGAAATCGATGACCGCCTGCCGTTGAATTATTTCAATATTTTAAACAACTTCTCGGATTTTTTCTATAATCAGAATAATAATCAAATTTATTTTATTCGGCAGAATTCGCTTTATTCTTTCCAGTTAGAAAAATAACCGCAACCGTCAAACCTCCAAGGAGGTCAAACAATAAATCCCCCAAAGTATCCGCCGCGTCCTGTTGAACTATTTTCGCGTATCCTCCTGAAGAAATAAAAACGTCAAAAAGAAATTCCGCGAATTCCCACAAGACGCCGATTAGAGCCACAAAAGAGAGAATGGCAATTAAAGAACTTAAGAAATTATGGAGTTGGGAAATTTGAGGAAAATATTTATTGATAAACCAAACAAAGACCACAGCGGCCCAAAAACCGCCAAAGAAGTGCATCGGAATGTCAAACCACCAAATAGTCCAGTACCAGTATCTAACAGTGGCAAGAGTATGAACGGAAAGAATGAAAATTAGAAAACCAATAAGGAATCTTAAAGAAAACATATTATCGTTTCTTCCATTGCGGCGCTCTTCTCGCTTTCTTTAAGCCGTATTTTTTGCGTTCGACCATTCGGGAATCGCGGGTCAGATAACCCACCCGGCGCAGACGTTTTTTGAACTCCGGATTGAATTCAACCAATGCCCGGCTAATGCCTAAACGAATCGCTTCGGCTTGGGATGACAAACCCCCGCCCTTAACTTTGATTACCGCTCCCAATTTGTCGGCGATTTTCATTTTTTCCAAAGGCGTCTCCACCTCTTTCTGAAGGCGTAAAATCGGAAAATATTTCCGGTAGTCCTTGTCATTAACCGTAATGCCGCCTTTTTTTGTATAAAGCCGAACGCGAGCGACGGCTGTTTTTCTGCGGCCCACGGCTTCAAGATATCTTTCTTTTTGTTTTGTTTTGGTAGTTTTTTCCATTGCTTATTCTATAGTCAGCCTTTTCATTCTCTTAATTAATAATTTGTTCTTCGGCAACATTCCCTTGATTGCCCGGCGTAAAACTTCGGCCGGCCCTTTTTTCTCCCAAAGCATTTGAAGGGTTTGTTCTTTTAAATGGCCGATTTGAGTCGTATGGCGGAAATATTTCTTTTGTTTTAATTTTTTGCCGGTTAGTTCAATCTGAGCAATGTTTTTGACAACCACGCTATCGTCTCCTTCAAGCCGCGGATTGTATCCCGCGCTTTTCTTGCCTTGTAAAATTAAAGCGATTTCTGAAGCCAAACGGCCGAGTTTTTTATTTTTAGCGTCAATGGTGTATTGCATAGTTATTTCTTTCCTTCAATTATGAGCTGCGTGATATTAGCCGGAACTTCTTCGTAATGAGAAAATTCCATCGTGAAACTGCCGCGGCCCTGCGTCATTGAACGCAGTTTAGTGGCGTAGCCGAACATTTCCGCCAAAGGCGCTTTGACGTCAATGACCTTGATGTTCGCCCGGTCGGTGATTTGTTCAATCCGGCCGCGCTTGGCGTTCAAGTCGCCGGTAACGTCGCCCAAAAAATCCATCGGCGCAATCACTTGAAGCCGCATTATCGGTTCAAGTAAAATCGGTTTGGCTCTTTTAGAAGATTCCTGAAAAGCCAGCGCGCCGGCGATTTTGAAAGCGATTTCCGAAGAATCAACTTCGTGAAAAGAACCGTCGTAAAGCGCCGCTTCAACGTCTATCATAGGATAACCCGCCAGAATTCCTTTGTCCATCGCTTCTTTGACGCCTTTTTCAACCGCCGGGATAAATTCCTGCGGAATTATGCCGCCTTTAATCTGGTTGACGAAAACAAAACCTTTGCCTCGCTCCAGTCCTTTCACTCTGAGCCAGACATGACCGTACTGTCCACGGCCGCCGGACTGCCTGATGTATCTGCCTTCTGCTTCTGCTTCGGCTTTTACTGTTTCTTTATAAGCGACCTGCGGCCTGCCGACGTTGGCTTCAACGGAGAATTCCCGTTTCATCCGGTCAACTAAAATTTCCAGATGCAGTTCGCCCATTCCGGAAATAATCGTCTCGCCGGTATCCGGATCGCCTGCCACTTTAAATGTCGGATCTTCTTCAGAAAGCCGACGCAAAGCAATGCCCATTTTTTCCTGGTCCGCCTTTGTTTTCGGCTCAATCCGCACCGAGATAACCGGCTCCGGAAAAGTGATTTTTTCAAGAATGAGCGGATTATTCGGGTCGCACAAGGTGTCGCCGGTGGTTGTATTTTTAAGCCCGACAATCGCGCCCAAGTCACCGGCGTACACTTCTTCAACTTCCTCGCGTTTGTTCGCGTGCATTCTGACGATTCTGCCGATTCGCTCCTGTTCGCCTTTTGTTGAATTCAAAAGGTAGCTTCCTCGTTTTAATATCCCGGAATAAACTCTGAAATAGGTTAAACTGCCGACAAACGGGTCGGTGGCGATTTTAAAAGCCAAAGCGGTAAACGGTTCATCGTCTTTGGGCTGGCGAATGATTTCTTCGTTGGTTTTCGGGTGAACGCCTTTTATCGGTTTTAAAGGAATTAGGTCAATGGGAGATGGCAGATAATCCAACACCGCGTCAAGCAGTAATTGCACTCCTTTATTTTTCAAAGCCGAGCCGCAAAGCACCGGCACAATGTCGCCGTTGACAGTGGCTTTTCGTAAAACCCGGCGCAAATCGTCCTCGGCAATTTCCTCGCCTTCCAGATATTTATGCATTAGATTATCATCATGCTCGGCGATTTTCTCAACCAAGTGATGACGGCGTTTCCCCGCTTCTTCTTTAAGCTCGTTCGGAATCTCTTTTTCAATTATTTTTTCTCCCTGCTCGCCTTCAAAAACAAATGCCTTGCGGCTGAGTAAATCAATCACTCCCTCAAAAGTTGACTCTATGCCGATGGGCAGCTGAATCGGAACGGCGTTGGGATTAAGGCGTTCCTGAATTGAACGAAGGGAGTTTTCAAAACTCGCGCCCAAGCGGTCAAGTTTATTAATAAAGCAAAGCCGCGGCACGCGATATTTGTCCGCCTGATGCCAGACGGTTTCTGACTGCGGCTCAACTCCGGCAACGCCGTCAAAAACCACCACTCCGCCGTCAAGAACCCGCAAAGAACGTTCAACTTCAACGGTAAAATCAACGTGGCCCGGCGTGTCAATGATGTTAACCTGATGTTCGTTCTGCTCACGGATTTTCTGTTTTCCCTTGTCGTCGGCCGCGCCTTGAAGAAGTCGCGTTGAAGTCCAGAAACAGGTAGTGGCAGCCGCGGTAATCGTAATCCCCCGCTCTTTCTCTTGTTCCATCCAATCCATAATCGCCTGACCTTCATGAACCTCGCCGATGCGATGAGAAATGCCGGTGTAAAAAAGAACCCGTTCGGAGACGGTGGTCTTGCCGGCATCTATGTGAGCGATAATTCCGATATCGCGGTATTTTTCTAAAGAATACAATCTTGACATTGAAAGATTGAAAAATTGAAAATTGAAAAATTAATCTTTTAATCTTTCAATTAGCAATCTAGCAATTAGTTTTTATCTGGCAAAATGCGCAAACGCCCGGTTCGCTTCCGCCATTCGGTGAACGTCGTGTTTTTTCTTAATTGCCGCGCCTTCGTTTTTGGAAGCGGCGACGAGTTCTTCCGCCAATTTTTCGGCCATCGGTTTTCCTTTTTTCGCTTTGGCGGCGTTGATAATCCATCGGCAAGCTAATAAAAATCTCCGCTCAGGTCTAACTTCCCGCGGCACTTGATAATTTGCTCCTCCGACTCTTTTGGAAAACACTTCCAGCAGCGGCGAAGCGTTTTCCAACGCTTTTTCAAAAATCTGAATTGGCTCCTGTTTGGTCTGCTTCTGGATTTTATCGAAAGAACTATAAAGCACTTTTTCCGCCACTGACTTTTTTCCTTTCCGCATCAAATAATTAATAAATCGGCCAACCGCGATGTTGTCATACTTGATGTCGGGTTTATGATTTTTTTTGTATTTGCGTTTCTTTCTCATTTCGGTTTTTTCGCTCCATACTTGCTCCTTTCCTGTTTCCTGCCTTCAACTCCACCGATGTCCAAAACTCCCCTCACGATATGGTATCTCACTCCCGGTAAATCCTTAACCCGACCGCCTCTCAATAAAACCACCGAATGTTCCTGAAGATTATGACCGACTCCCGGAATGTAAGCGGTCACTTCCATGCCATTAGTCAGACGCACTCGGGCGACTTTTCGTAAAGCGGAATTCGGTTTTTTCGGCGTGGTGGTAAAAACTTTAAGACAAACGCCGCGCTTAAAAGGCGAACCAGAATCAACCGGTCTGTTTTTAAGCGGATTAAAATAAAAACCCAAAGCCGGCGACTTGGATTTCTTGCCGCCCTTCTTTCTGCCCTTTTTGATTAGTTGTCTTATCGTAGGCATAAATAAAAAACCGCTAAGGGTCTATAAAAATATATCAAAACCGTTCCCTGTCTGTCAACAATGTTCTCTACGCTAAAATGAAAATCCGCCGCCGGTGATAAGCTTAAAAATAACTTGCGCCACCGGAGGAAGAAAGAAAAAGGCGAGAAACAGGGCAATGAAAATTCCGAGAAAGCCGAATTGTTCAAAATAACGCCACTGGCGCGGGAATAAATCCATAAAAATTTTTGAACCGTCAAGCGGCGGCATTGGAATAAGGTTAAATAAGGCGAGAAAAATGTTAATGTAAATTATCAATCCCAAAAATTCCTGAAAAATCGGCGAAATAAAACCGGCAACCGCAAAATAGCCGGAGAAAAATCTTGAAAACAGCCCCAAAATCAAAGCTATCAAGATATTTGCCGATGGTCCGGCAACACCGACTTTTAATGAGCCGTATTTTTGGTCTTTAAGGTTAAAGGGATTATAAGGCACTGGTTTTGCCCAGCCGATAAAAATTCCGGAAGTGAACAGAAGAAAAAGAGGAATTAATACCGTGCCCATTAAATCCAGATGAACAAAAGGGTTCAAAGTCAAACGACCGGCGTCCTTGGCGGTCGTGTCGCCCAAGCGATACGCGCTCCAAGCATGAGCGTATTCGTGAAAAACCGCCGAGAGAACGATGATGATGTATAAAAAAAATTTCAGAGAGATAGGATCCATACTGACTATTGAAAGATTGCTGATTGAAATATTAAAAGATTAAATTTTTCAATCTTGCAATTTTTCAATCTTTCAATTATTATTTAGGATATATGCGTCAATGCGCGATTTGCGGAAAGGGTTCAATCGTCCGCGGCGCCCGAAAGAAGCTACGCGGTAAGTATAACCCAACGCCGAAAAAAAGAAAATATCCAAACCTTCAATATACGCGCCTGCCTAATGGTCGTCGGGTTTTGGCTTGCGCCAAATGCATTAAAACGCTCGCGAAAAAATAAAGTTCCCTGCCTTCGCGAGCTTCGCGGGCTGTAGTATAACGGTAGTATACGCCCTTGGGGTGGGCGCGACCCGGGTTCGACTCCCGGCAGCCCGACCAGACCAAAAATCCTCCGACCGCGGTCGGAGGATTTTTGGTCTGGTCGCAATTACTGAACACTGCTCGAACCTTTTTTGAACGAAATCCCGAATGATTGCCGCGCTTCGCGCGGCAGAAACCGAACGCTCGGGCGGGCAAAAATTCCTCCCCCCAACCCCCTCCTTCCGCCACGCCCTCGCTCGGACTGCTCTTTTTTTCGGCGGAATTGGAGGCCGTATTCCGCAAAGCGAAATGCGCCGCCAAAAGAGATATTGCCCTTGCCCCACCCAACCCGTGCGCGGGCAACGACAAAGAACTCCCTAAAGATTCATTTACAATTTTTGAAAAATTCGTTATCATTATAGTATCAAGAAAGAAACATTTATATTATATTCTATATACTATAATGTTATACAATTAGAAGAGATATGTCAAATAACAAAATTGCTGAAAACTTAAAGAAATTACGGGCTAAAAAGGGGCTTTCCCTTGAGAAAATAGCTCGTCTTGCCGATTTATCACTTAACACCATTGTTAAAGTTGAAAATGGCGCAAATACAAACCCGACCATTGAAACGCTTACCAAGATCGCCGAGGCGCTTGAGGTTGGTGTTGATGATTTAATAAAATGAGGAAATTGTCGCAAGAAGTTTTATAAAACCACAACCATATTATGAAAATAGCATTTATCCATAGCGATAAAAAAATTGGCACGGGAGCGCATTTTATCAATGATCTCATTGCTTGCAAACTGCGTGAAAAGGGGGCGGAGGTAAATAACTTTTATCCCCAATTTTTACTTACGGACACACCGACTCATTTTAAGGGCATCAACAACATTCTCTTTTTTTATTCATTATTGGAAAGGCGCGAGGAGATATTGAGTCATGACATCATTCAAGGAACAACATATACTCCGCTCGCTTTTCTGCGTTTTTCCAAACCCGTTGTGTCGCATTTTGGTTCGACTACTATTGGTTTTTTGCGGTCTGTCCCGAAGACAAATCGTTTGGGAAACGGATTCAGCGAGGTTTTTCTTCGGTTGAAACAATCGGGGGCAATCCGTGAACTTGATATAAAAACACGCCGTCCCCTTAACGATATCGCTTCCATTGAGCAGTATGCGGCAGAGCGCGCGGATTATATTATCGCCACATCCGATATCGTAAAGAACGATTTGATGAGCGTCGGAATTAAGGCTGAAAAAATAGGAGTGATCCATAATGCGATTGAGGATTATTGGTTTGATGTAAAAAATAGCACTTTAGAAAATACGCCAGCGCTTGTTTTTCTAGGCAGGATAGGGGAAGATCCTTTTACGCTTAAGCTCAAAGGAGTTGATCGACTTATATGGCTGTTTGAGCGATTTCCCGAAGTCAAAAAGTTTTCTGTCGTGATGTCGCGGAATAAGAAACTAATGCAATGGATGAAAAACAATATCCCAAATCATACCCTTGTCGCGAATGTGATCAAAGACACCATTCCCTCCCTGATTCAGCCTTATGCAGGAGGTATCGCACTTTTAACCTCGCGTTATGAAGGGTTTTCGCTTAGCTTGATTGAAGCAATGTCGCAGGGACTGGTTCCAATAGCTTTTCCCGTGGGCGTGGCTCCGGAAATTATCCGTAACGGAGAAAATGGCTTTATTGCCTGTACCGTCGAGGAAGCCGAAGAAAAAATAAAACTTTTATTGAATAACACCGCTTTGCGTCATCGTTTGGCTTTGGCCGCTAAAGAGACGGCCAAACAATTCAAATCGGATATAATGATTGAAAAAACAATTTTGTTATATAACAAAATCTTAAAATAATTTGTTTACTTAATTACCAAAAATTATGCGCCAAAAATTTATTTTCTCAATACTGAATATCTTAACGCTTTGCGTGGTTATAGCTACTGTGAGTGTATTTTTTATTGAAAACACCGACTGGATAGGCGTGGTACTAATAATTTTAGCAATGCTTTGTATTTTTTCTCTTGTGCCATTTAAGATCGGTCTGAAATCTATCAAGCCCGATATTATCTTTGGTATGATAGATAATGGTATTCTAGCCATAATGGCAATTTTTGGCGCGCATTTTGCGGGGGTGACCGGTGCGATTATCGGCGGAGTGGTCGGCAACGCCATAACAGATGGTCTTGCCTGAATTTTTGAGGGAGAGACGGCCGAAAGATTAAGGCAAAATCATATTTCTGAAAAAAGAACGATGCTCGGCTCGGCGGTCGGGAAAATGGCAGGGTGTCTTTTGGGTGCAGGAATTGTTTTAGTAGCAAATAGTATTTTTAAATTTTGATTTATCGTGATAAGATTAAAGCAATTCAAAAGAGTGTAAAAATTTGCAA
>ERZ1292632.1623-Hain-H43-01um-R2-1623-length-21199-cov-22_pt1 | contig 21199 bp, 21 predicted proteins | sample MGYA00564407_ERZ1292632 | MGnify/ENA primary metagenome ERZ1292632 (study PRJEB36523, sample SAMEA6512637) | groundwater metagenome | collected 2019-01-08 | study: AquaDiva: Metagenomics assemblies of 32 groundwater samples | reverse complement strand
AAAAGCCCCAATCCGAAAACCAGGACCTTTTTGCCTTTGAACAAATTTTTATCGGCATCCTTTGGCATTTATTGATTTCAGAATACCTAAAAACCCTTTAAAAATCAAGGGTTTTGGACAATTTTAGATAAGGGGCTTGACCCCGCCCTTGAAAACGACCGACTCCACCGATAAATTAAGCGCGTTGGTCATTTACTTGCTTAGGAAATCGCGTAAAACTGCTCAAAAAGCTCTATTTTCCTTGCCAATTTAGTCATTTTCAAGGGCGGGGCTTGACAATGCTTAGGCCGTTATGCTATACTTAAAACATGCTGGGGTAAGCGGACACGACCAAGAGGCTGAAGCCAAAGTAAGCCCCGGGAGGGTGTGGTCCGCCCCCCAGCCCGTTCCTTGTTTCCTCTTCTAGGTGGTTAGAGTACCTTGAGGTCTCCACCCTCATGAAATTGTGGGGATCGGACCCCTCAATGAGATACTCTACGATTGTCCCTTAACCACCTCATGAAAGGGACCGGCGGTGGGAAAAGCCCCCGACCGATTTTGTTAGGAACCCCCCGTGTCGCGTGGAGCGACACACGGCCATCCGATTGGCCGTGAATGGGGGGTTCATTTTATTTTAGCGAGCAAGGAGCAAGATACAAAAGTCCGCTTTTGTATTTTGTCCGAGCGAAGCTAAATGAAGAGGGTTTTACTTTTTTAGAACCTCATCCCGCGAAGAATTTTTATCCTGTCCTCAAGCGGAGGATGGGTACTGAACAAACCGACCAGCCAGCCGGTTTTTTGTTTGCCCTTGAACGGCGAAGAGATAAAAAGGTGAGCGGTAGCGTTTGTCGCCGTGCGAAGCTGTTCGTGGTCATTTCCTATCTTTTCAAGCGCGCCGGCAAGGCCTTCGGGATAGCGGGTCAAAAGAACCCCCGAAGCATCGGCGAGATATTCTCTTTTTCGAGAAACCGCCAACCGCATAATCGTTGCCGCCAGAGGGGCAAGAAGCGCCACAACTAAACCTATCAATAAAAGCAAATTGCCTCCCTCACGGTCATTGTCTCTCCTGCCGAAGAAACTGGCTCGCAAGCCCCAGTCGGCCATTATCGCGATGATGCCGGCGAGAACCACGATAACCGTGGAAATCAGGATATCCCTGTTGCCGATATGCGACAACTCATGGGCAATAATGCCTTCAAGTTCGTTTTTGTCCAATTTTACAAGGGTGCCCCTTGTAACGGCGATGGCCGCATGTTTCGGATCGCGTCCGGTGGCAAAAGCGTTTATTTGGGGCGAGCTGATTATATAAATTCTCGGCACAGGCAAGCCGGCGGTGATGCAAAGATTTTCAACGATGTGATAAAGATGCTCATTATCATTATGGCCGATGGGCTTCGCGCCCGACATTGCCAAGGCAATCTTGTCGGAATTCCAGTAAGCCACGAGGTTCATTACAACAGCCAGCACAACGGCAAAATACAAAATCCCCGGCGATTGAAAAACATAACCGAAAACCCATCCCAATGCTATCACCAACACCAAAAACACGGTCATCAACAACCACGTCTTGCGGACATTAGAATCTTTGTGGGTGTATAAATTTTGGGCCATTTAAAAACTAACCTTGACTGGCTCCTTCTCTTCCGCCGACCCAAGCTCAAAAAAACTCTCCTTTTTGAAACCGAACATTGAGGCCACGACATTGGTCGGTACTTGTTCTATTTTGGTATTAAGAACGAGGACGTTTGAATTGTAAAATCTCCTCGCGGCCTGAATTTTATTTTCAGTGTCCGCCAATTCGTCCTGCAACTTTGAAAAATTTTCCGAAGCGCGCAAGGTCGGGTACGCTTCAGCAAGCGCAAATAAGTTCTTCAACGCGCCGGAGAGCATATTTTCGGCCTGGCCGTGCTCGGTCACGGTATGCGCGTTCATCGCCGCCGACCGCGCCTTTATCACCCTCTCAAAAACATCCTTTTCGTGGGCAGCATAGCCCTTTACGGTCTCAACCAGATTTGGTATCAGGTCGTACCGCCGCTTCAGTTGGACATCTATATCCGACCATGATTCCTTAACGCGATTGCGCGACCTGACCAGAGAATTGAAAGAACCGGCCAGCCAAAGGACAACCACCACAACCACCGCTAAAATGACGACATATATTGTAGGCATATCTTATAGCCGCCTTTTTGCACCAAAGGCGGTAGTTAATTTACCTTAAATTATAACAGTCCTTAGCATCAAAAACAATACAAAAAAGAAGGCCCCTTAGGGGGCCTTGAGATCGTCTGACGATTTATCGGGAGGCAGTGATTCAAATTTTTTCCTGATTAACTTAATAAGTGGCGCAAAAGTTTTCTCAAGGCCAGCCGCCAAAAGCGGCAATAAAAAAGCAAAAAATACACCGGCCATTATTCCTACCCAAAAACTTTTTTGGATTATCATAAAACACGCCACGATCAAATAGAAATAATAGCTCTTGAAAATGACACGGACGTTTTCCCGGTAATTCTTACTAGGCATCTCTCTTTGTGTCTTCTTTTCTTTGATCAGAAGAATTTCATCAAGCGAGAATTGGCGCATACATTCATAACAGTTGTATCCCACGAGCGAGCCGGGATGAACATGCTCATGGCCGGGAAAACCGCCAATTGCTCCAAATAGTTCCGTAAGAACATTCCCGCAAATGGGACATTTTTCACGGGAATCGCGTATCTGCGCCTTCGGCCAATTGCTTTTTGGCCAATTACTCAGACCGCCTTCCATCAAAAACGGTGATATCGGCATTAGATTCCTCCCCAATTTTGAAAAGGTCTGGATTTATTTTACCGGATATATCCAGTTAAAGTCAAGCGCTCTTTTCAATCACAAAAGTCCCGCCGTGGCGGGACTTTTGTGATTGACTATCTTTTTTAATACTCCTGTCCCATCGGGGGCATTCCGCCCTTTTCTTTTTCCGGTTCCGGCAAATCGGTAACTACCGCCTCGGTTGTTAATATCAAAGACGCGACAGACGCGGCGTTTAGAAGCGCGGTTTTGACAACTTTCAACGGATCAATTATGCCCGATTTGAACATATCCACGTATTCGCCGGTGCTCGCGTCAAAGCCCCACCCTGCCGTGCCATTCGTGACGACTTTCTGAACCACTTCGTTAGAATCCTTTCCGGCATTTTCGGCAATGGCCCTCAAAGGTTTTTCCAGAATTGCTTTAATGATCGCGACTCCTTTGGCCTCATCTCCAAAGTCGGCAACTCCCGCCGATTTATTATCCAGATATTTTGCCGCCTCAAAAAGCGCGATTCCGCCGCCGGCGACTATTCCCTCTTCCAGGGCCGCGCGGGTGGCGGCGATAGAATCCTCTACTCTGAATTTCTTTTCCTTCAGTTCCGTCTCCGTGGCGCCGCCGACTTTAACTACAGCAACCCCGCCAGAAAGTTTTGCCAATCTTTCCTGCAATTTTTCTTTATCAAATTCCGAAGTTGCTTTAGCAATATGGGCTTTGATCTGGGCAATCCTTTTGTCTATATCGGCTTTCTTGCCTTTGCCTCCGATTATAACCGTGCTGTCTTTGTTTGATACCACGCGATGAGCTTGGCCGAGCATTGAGATATCCGCGGCATCAAGCTTCAAGCCCTTCTCTTCCGAAATAACCTGTCCGCCGGTAACGATCGCGATGTCTTCCAGCATTTCTTTTTTCCTGTCGCCAAATCCGGGAGATTTGACCGCAAGAGCGTTAAAGTTACCGCGCAATTTATTAACGACGAAAGTGGCAAGCGCGTCTCCGTCCACATCATCGGCTATGACTATCAAGTCCCGTTTTCCGGCCTTTGATAATTTTTCCAACAGATGAATTATGTCGTGTATTGAAGATATTTTTTTGTCGGTGATCAAGATATACGGGTCGGCGTAAGCGGCCTCCATTCTTTCCGTGTTTGTGATCATGTAGGCCGAAATATAGCCGCGGTCAAACTGCATTCCTTCAACGATTTCCTTTGTCATCCCGAAAGTTTGCGATTCTTCAACGGTTACCACGCCGTCTTTGCCGACTTCTTTGAAAACATCGGCTATGAGCTTGCCGATTTCCGGATCATTGGCCGATATGGAGGCAACTTCCCTTATCTTTTCCTGGCCAGTAACCGACTTCTTGTTCTTTTTCAAAAAATCCCCGACCCATTCAACGGCTTTGTCTATTCCCCTTTTAAGAACTACCGGATTGGCGCCGGAATTAACCGCGCTGAAACCCTCGGCAACGATCGCCTGGGCAAGCACAACCGCAGAGGTCGTGCCGTCACCGGCAACATCGTTGGTTTTGGAAGCAACTTCCTTGATCAGCTCGGCGCCGATATTTTCAAACTTATCTTTAAGCTCGATCTCTTTGGCAACGGTTACGCCGTCTTTGGTGATCGTGGGCGCGCCGAAACCTCTATCCAAAACGACATTCCTTCCCTTCGGTCCGAGAGTTACCTTTACCGCATTGGCTATTTTGTCAACACCGCGCTTCAGGGCTTCCCGGGCTTGTTCTTTATATTGAATTTGTTTTGCCATTTTATTCAACTATCGCGAGAATGTCCTCCTCGCGAGCGATTAAATATTCTTTATCGTCAATCTTAATTTCGTTCGGTCCGTATTTGGTAAATAAAACTTTATCACTTTTTTTGACATTCATCGGGATTCTCTTCCCTTTATCGTCAATCTTACCCGGCCCGACGGCAACAATTTTGCCTTTTTCCGGCCTTTCTTTCTCCACGGTATCGGGCAGAATTATTCCGCCCTTCCTTTTTTCTTCGCGAAGTGGTTCTATTAAAACCCTGTCGCCTAACGGTTTTATCTTCATTTTAAGTACCCGACACAAATACACTAATGAGCACGAATGTCACGGATTATTCGTGTAATTCGTGTGCGATTCGTGTATTGGTGTCGCATTTTTGGCACTTCCGACCCCAGAGTGCCAACTACATATATATTACACAAGCAAAAAAGGGCGTCAAGCCCTTAAACAAAATTCTCGCGATACAGAGGATCGGATTACTTCTTAATGTCTATCTCCTTTTTTAGGGCCTCAATGCTTTCTTTCAGGAAAGTGACGGCCTGTTCAACGGTTGTAACATACGTATAGGCATCTCCCCTAAGAATCAGCATTCCGAAAACTAGGCCGTTCGGACCGATTAGCGGAGCTCCCGAAAAGCCGGCCTCATTAGTACCGATGACAACGCCGAGCCGTTCAGGCAAAACTTGGTCGCCGATAAGATTCGTTTCCATTACATATTGGCCGAATTCCATCGGGAAGAAAATATTTTTTCCGAGGGTGGAAAATAAAAATGAATAAAAATGCTCCGGCATGTTCTGTTTGTTTTTACCGCCCGCAAACGTAACCGGGGTTTTAGAAAATTTTACGCCGTTTTGCTCAAGTTCGGTAAGACTTAAAAAGGCAAGATCAACTTTGGGATCGCAGGTAGCCATAAAGGCATTGAAAAAATTCTCGCCATCGTAAATTTCAACTTTGGTTGTTTGGGAACGCCATACCGGCGGCATATCGGAAAAAGAGTGGAGAGCAGTTAAAACTACGCCCTCTCCCACCACAAAACCTGTTGCGTTTTTCGTTTGCACTTCTGAAATACCCTGTTTGAAACTCTGGAATGAAACTCTGACGCCGACAACACTTTCGGACAATACCCGCTTAACGGCAGTTGGAAACTTATAAAAATACTTCGCGGTTATTGGAGGGGCTTCGGATTTCTGCCCATAAGAATTGGTAACGGTCAGTATCAAAGAAAACGCTAAAACGACGGCAAGCATAATAACCTCCGATTTTAAAGAACGTGAAATGCGTGCCTTTAAGACTACGATAAGCCCGAATCTTTTTCAATGGCCAGCTCGCCAAGCCCGAGTTTGTTGAGCCACCGATTGTATTGTCCTATGACTTCCGTCTCCACCGAGCCGGGATGAAATTCCAACTGTCCGTCGTTATAAACCACCCGGCCGCCGGGAGGGTCCTGTTTTCTGTGTTTTTCTATTCTGTTTATCTGCCAGCGTTTAGCCGAATTTTCCAGCCGGTCTCCAAGTCTGGTATTTAAAATCAATTCGTCTGCTCGACTTTTGATTTTTGTCAAAAAGTTATGGCTTATCGCTGTATTTATCTTTTCGGCCGCTGATTCCTCCGCTTCAAAATTCAAGACATAATCCCCCAGCCATGAATTGGCCTTGTAAAATTCGGTAACGATTCGCGGGTTAGAAACAAAAATTGGCCTAAGATTGACGTATGTCTGGGCAGTATAGATGCTCCGGCAAGGAATCGTAAGAGATCTATCGGTAATATAGTGGTTGAGACAGATCTTGTCCGGCGCGATTTTTTGATTATATTTCCGGCGCATTCCGATTAACGACATCAGACCAGAGATAAGCAGGCGCGACAACCATATACGGCCACGTTTCACAATTATCAAAATGTCCAAATCCCCCAGTTCTTCCGTATTGCTCATCGCCAAAGAGCCCGATGCGAAAACGGCCCTTATGTATGGCAGGAACTTCAGCCACCAAACCGCGCGGCAAGTTTTTCGCCATTTTTTCTTCGCTATTTTCTCCCGCCTTAACCGCAGGGGCACAAGATAGTTACGGTCAAACAAAAAATAAAAGCCGTCGTAAAAATTAACGATGTTCTCGCTTCTTAACTTTTCCAGCTCTATTTTTATTTCATCAAAATCGGAAGTTCGCGGGTTTTCTGGCGTCTGACGACGCTCCAGATTAACAAGAAACCTAAAAACTTCCTCCTCTTTCAGCGGAAAATCTAAAACGTCGTAATAGGCAAGGGTCGCCAGGATGTTGTTCTTATAATACATTTTCGCTGGAAATTATGCGGAAACTATGGCATAATATTAACCTAAAATCAACATTGACCTATGGTTCGGGGCATTAAGAAATTTCCGAAAAATCCAGGGGTTTATTTTTTCCGAGACAGAAACGGCAAGGTTTTGTATTTGGGCAAGGCGGCTAATTTGCAGAATAGAATAAAATCGTATTTTTCGGGGCAAAAAGACCCGCGTATTTCTAAAATGATTGAGGACGCCGCCAGAGTAGATTGGCAGGAGACAGATTCAGAAATAGAGGCCCTCATTCTGGAGTCGCAACTTATCAAAAAATACCGGCCGCCGTTCAATATAATGCTCCGCGATGGCAAACAATATTTTTATGTCGTTTTTACAAAAGAAAGTTTTCCGCGTATTTTTATCACCCACCAACCAAAAGGCCCGCCCTCCGAAGCTTTAGCGAAGGATGGTCCGTTTACAGACGGAGCGGCCCTGCGCGTAACTCTGAAATTGCTCCGCAAGATATTCCTCTACTGCACTTGCAAACAAAAACATAACAATTATTGCTTAAATTATCATATCGGTAATTGCCCGGGTTTTTGCTGCCTTAAAAAGGAAGCGACATCCGAAGAAAAAAAACTTTATAGGAAAAATATAGTAGCCGTTAAAGCAGTGCTTGGAGGACAAAAAAGCTTTTTGGTTAAAAAATTGGAAAAAGAAATGAGCGCTGAAGCCCGGAACGGCAACTTTGAAGATGCGATAAGAATCCGCACCCAGCTTGAGAAAATGCGAATTTTTTTTGAAAATGCCAAGGTTATAAAAGAAATGGAGCTTAAAAACAGGAAAGGTGAAAAAAGCATAATAGAACTTAAGCGGGCATTAAAGCTGGGCGCCCTTCCGATCAGAATTGAAGGCTATGACGTCTCAAACATACAAGGCAAATTTGCTACGGGCGCGATGATTGTTTTTGCGGACGGCCAGCCGGACAAAAATGAATACAGAAAGTTCAAAATTAAATTAACCGCAACGCCCAATGACGCGGGGATGTTAAAAGAAATACTGACCAGGCGGTTTGGACACCGGGAATGGAAATTCCCCGATTTGATAATTATTGACGGCGGCAAAGGCCAGCTGTCAGCTGCAAAAACGGCAATTCCAAATGAAATTCCGGTCATCGCTTTAACTAAAAACGAAAAACATATCGGCGATCATATATTATCAACAACCGAAAAGGGCGCCGTCAAAATAAAAAAACTGCCGCCGGCAGTAAGGAATCTCATTTTGCAAATAGATCAAGAATCGCATAGATTTGCAATTCAATACTACAGAAGACTACATAGAAAAGAGTTGAAGACGCCGAGGTTCACCCCGTACTAATTTCGCGAAGCCGAAATTTAGTACTGGGGCCCACAGATTTGCAATAAATTATTACCGCAAACTCCACAGAAAATCAGGGACATAGCCGTTGTTTAATCGTAAAAAAAATGACCATCTCTCTCGAGATGGCCGCCACTTAAAAATGAGTGGCTAAAGAACGACTTAACGGATTCTTTCGAACCTCACCTCGCGCTGGCCGGGATCTCCGATGATGTGCGCCTGGTAAAGCTCAAACTGGGCACTGGGGAGAAACTCCCTGCGGACGAACTCCGCCAAGCCGAGTAGGTGTTTACGTTGGGCTTCTCCGATTTTCGCCAGGCCACCGAAATGGCAAGCGATCCGAGCGTAACCCTTGCAATCATCGTGGTTGATGATGACGACACGACCTACGTCGTGGCGTTCGGTCATCGTTTGGAGATGCGACTTCATCGCATTCCAGTTTTTCGGCAATGCAGCCTGCATGCCAAAGTGGCTGGTCACGCCCGGCAAGGCGATGACCATCGGGATCCGGATGCCAAGTTCTTCACGGACGAAACCCCTGAAAGCTTCCTGAAAACGAGGATCCGCGCAGTGTATTACCAAAGCGTCGGGTGTTCCTTCTACGAGCGGATACTTCATCTTTCTCTCTCCCTTTTTCCTTTTTAAAAGTGGGGGGCAAGTTCCTACCCGCCCCCCCCTAACATCCTACTCGGCCTTGGCCACATCGGTATCGGCCACGTCGTCGCCCGGCAGGAGCGAAGAAACATCCACCCCCGCCTTCTTGAGCGCCCCCATGACGACCGGCAACATGCCGGTTTCTCGCAGGCTCATGAAAGCCTGCATTAGGGCCTGCGGGCCCAGTTTGGCATAGCGTTCCAGCCCCGAGACGCCACTAGCGCCACCGGCACCGGAATCGTACACCGTGATGTTGTCAATGGACCCGAGAGCGGCCGCGATCGGTTCCGCCACCTTGCCCATGACCTTCTCGCCAGCTTCGCCGAGCCGCTCGATAGCGCCGGGCAATGCCTCCAGGATCCACTTGATCCGCAGCATTTCGATCTGCTGGGGAGTAAGATCCTTGAACGTGTCAATGAGGGCCTTAGCACCCGTGGCCTGCGCCACCAGTTCGGCCTCGATGCCGGCGGCATGCGCCAGAAGCTCGGCTTTTTTGGCCCCCGCTTGCGCCGTTTGACCTTCGGCTTCTGCCAATAGACGCGCCTTGGTAGCCGCTGCTTGCGCCGTTTGGCCCTTAGCTTCCGCCAACATGCGAGCCTCGGTGGCTGCCGCCTCGCCCTCGCCGGTCTTGCGCGCAACCGTTGCCGCCGCCTCACCGACTGCGAGTGACTTTGCGGCCTCACCTTGGCCTTCTGCTTCGAGAGCCAACTTATCTGCATCCGCCTTCTTCTTGCGAGCTTCGGCGGCACCCTCGGCTTCTAGCACCAGCTTGCGCTGGTTTCCTTCCGCCGTGATGACCGTTGCCTGCTTTGTACCGTCGGCAACGATCACGGAACGCTGCTTTTCGGCCTCGGCCTGAACCAACACCGTTGCATCCAGCTCGGCCTTGGTTTTTTCCTTGACCTTCGCCTGAAGCTTCGTTTCCGCTTCGGTCTGGGCTTCCTTGACTGCGACCTGGGCAACTACGACCCCCTTCTTGGCCTCAGCTTCGGCGAGCGGACCGGCCTGAGCGGCAATCGCCTGTTGTCGAGCGACTTCCGCCGAATACCCAGCCCTCTTCACTTCCAGATCTCGTTCGGCCTCAGCGATCTGGGCATCGTTGCCGGCGGCGACCTTTTGCGCCTCACGCTTGGCATTGGTCGTTTCGATGGTTTGACGCCGGGTCTGTTCCGCTTCTTGGATAGCCGCTTCGGCCTTCACCTTGGCAATCTCGGGCTTACCGAGCGACTTAATGACGTCATTCGGGTCACTGACCTGCTGGATGTTGAGGGCCACGATCTCGCAACCCGTCTTGGCCAGCTCGCCCTGGACCATGGTCTGGATGTTCTGCTTGAACTGGTCCATGTCCCGCAGGATCGTCTCCATGCTTGACTGGCCGATCAAGGCGCGAACAATTCCATCCACGATCCCCTTTACTTTCTGGGTGATGCCGGTTATGTTGGTCCGGCCGAACATCCCAGCCGCAACCGGCAGCATGTCTGCCTTGTTGGAAATCTTCGCCGAGACACTGGCCGACAGCGTTATTGGCACATTGTCTTTGTTGGGGACCTCTCTCAGCTCAACTTCGAACTGGAAAAGCGAGAGGTCGAGATGGTAGTAGTCTTCCACCAGCGGCAGGATGAACTTCGCGCCGCCGGACATGACCCGGGTCTTGCCCCCGCCGAAAATGATGAGGGCCTGCTCGGGCGGGACCTTGACGTACCGCTTCGCCAGTGTGCGCAATAGCGCGCCGGTGGCGAGAACGATAAGAATGAAGATCGTTGGGGTGGCTGCAATGGACCACAACCCTTCCGCCACCTTGGTGGCGTCCGTCTGCAAAAACGCTAGCACTTTTTTCGTCTCCTTTTTGGTTGATTGCGGTTTAGCCGGCTCTTCAGTCGACTTTTTCCACTACCAGCACTCCGCCGGCAGCTACTTCTACTACTCGCACAGCCGATCCCGTGGGGATCGGCACTGAGGCCTTAGCGGTGGCACGGAAGTATTCCGAATGACCGTCCACAACACAGCGGACCTCGCCCACGCCCCCGGAAGGGATCGTGGTGTCCACATAGGCCACCTGACCGAGTGCCAACTCGGTTTTAACAACGCTGTTGCCCTGCCTCTTGTAGAGGAAGTTAATCAGCGCGTAACCGATGGCGCCCATCAAGACGCCCGCGAACAGCCCCCACAACGAGGACACCAATACCGTGCACTTCGCGTCGGCGGCAAAGTAACCGCCCGCACCGAAGCCAACCAGGAACATCCAGAGCACCTTGAAGCTCAGAATGCTCATGTTCCCGCCGTGGTCGCCGTCGTGGTCCATGTCGTGGTCGTGGTCCATGTCGTGGTCAAACTCATCGTGACCACCGAATAGGAACGACAGCATGAGCATCAGAGTTCCAAACAGCGCAATCCAAAAGAAGTGCATGGACTGCGCAATCTGGTACAGGAATGTTTGTTGCATGTGCCCAACCTCCTTTTTAAGCTACGGGGCACGAGAAAGAGTCCTCTAGGACCCTCCCCCTTGATTCCGTTTTGAAGCGCGATCAATTTGAAGCAAAATCGCTTGCAAATCCCGCGCCTCTCGCCCTGTGAAAGAGCTAGGAAAATGAAGAAGTTTCCTCACTTTCCTTGCCGCTTCACTCTAAAAGCTTATTATATCCAGTTTAAATTATACAAAATCATCAATGAGATGTCAATGCCTAGAAATACCGCTGTCAAAATTAAAAAAACTGCCGCCGGCAGTCAGGAATTTTGTTCTGCAAATAACCCGTTTTTGTTCAACTCTCATCTAACACCTCTGAATCCTTAAAGATTTTGGATGAGAGTACGAGGGCCGGTCCGAACGTCGTGGACGGCCCTCGTAGGCGTTATCGCGCCGAGAGGTCTTCATATGCCCCGGTTTCACAGGGCTTCGCAGGAGATCTGTTGGGCCCTCCTGCCACCGCCTAAGACTCAAAGCAGTGTTGCTGCGCCCTTCTTCACTGCATTGTTACTCGCTAGCCTTGATGACTGACGGGTAACGGCATGCTTCAATGCACCAATATCACCCCCTTCCCGCTTCTTGGCATAATTGCCTTATTTCAGCCGGTGGCTGGACGCTTTCTAGCCCTTTCTAACTGAAAGGCGTCTTCCACCCGACATTTCTAATTATAGCATATTACAATAACAAAGTCAATATTTGCTAAAAGGGGGCTTAAAATGCTATACTAAACAGTATAATAAATGGGTATCATTGTTGGCCTTTTAGCTAATATCTTAGCTCTCTATCTGGCTGATCTCTGGGTTGCCGGTTTTGCTGTTAGCGGCGGCTGGGCGGGCTTTATCGTGGCCGGCCTCGTTTTGGGAATATTAAATTTGATAATCAGGCCCATTTTAAAGATCATTTCCTTTCCTCTGATCGTGGTGTCTCTCGGGCTTTTCCTTATAGTCATTAACGCCGTCGTTTTGTGGCTTGCCGCGCAACTGACAAATTTTATAGCAATTGAAAATCTTATCGCCCTGCTTTGGGCAACGTTAATTATCGCGGCGGTTAATTTTATCGCCCGCTGGTTTAAGTAGTTGTCCGGGCGCAGGGCGAAGCCCGAGCACGGAAACAAATACTTACCGAGCACTCAGCATTGATTATCATTAGACCTAGGCCGATTCGGTATGTAGTTGCCCCCGATTAAGCTAATTGGTAATTAATACTGAGTGCTCGGTGCTGATATGTGTAGCTATTCGCTACGCCTATCGGCTAAGCTCATAGACATATATCGCAAATGATCATAACAATCATCCAAATAATTTTAGCCGTGTTTCTTATCATTGCCATCCTCTTACAGCAAAGGGGGGCCGGGCTTTCGGGTGCTTTCGGCGGCGAAGGCAGTGTTTATTCCACGCGGCGCGGAGCTGAAAAGATAATATTCATATCAACCATCGTAATCGCCGTACTTTTCTTCGGAATTTCTTTCTTAAGGATAATTCTCCAAAGTTAGGGGTTAGGCGCTAGGTTTTAGCGCTGGATATTTTTTATCTTGGCTAAACCCTAAACCCTAAACCCTAAACCCTAATATTACTGACGATCCAAATCAATTAGATAATTTTTTTGTATCACTAAAGGCGCCGAAAAAGGAAAAGCGGGAGCGCAAAAACCGCTTTACCGACATCCTTCCTACCAAAAAACAGCTGCGCCACCTGCCGAAGGTACTTTCCAAAAGAGAAAGATATCTGATTTTGGTTTTAGGCGTGGTAGCCATTGTTTCCCTGCTCGCCATCCCGATAAGCGCCTACTATCATTTCACCAAATCGGCACCGGATTACGGCGGCAGTTTTACCGAAGGACTCATCGGCACGCCTAAGCACATCAATCCCCTGTTAGCGCAGGCAAGCGATGTGGACAGGGATCTGTCCAATTTGATCTACTCCGGCCTGATGAGATACGGCGACAATGGAGAGCTTGAGCCGGGTCTTGCCGGTTCTTATAGCGTATCTGACGACGGCATGAGTTACACTTTCAAATTAAGAAGCAACCTCAAATGGCACGACGATCAACCGATAACAGCCGATGATGTCATATTCACCATTCTGACCGCCCAAAATACGGATTATGGCAGTTTTCAAATGCCAAACTGGCAAGGCGTGGATGTCAGCAAGCTGGATGAGCAGACAGTCGTGTTTAAGCTCAAAACCAAGTATGCGCAGTTCCTCGGCAACACGACCCTCGGAATATTGCCGAAACATATATGGGAAAACGTAAAAGCCGCCAACTTTGCCTTGTCGGAAATGAACATTAAGCCGACGGTCGGTTCGGGGCCTTACAAATTTTCAAAAATAAAACGGGATTCGCTCGGTAACGTAAAATCATTTGAGTTGGAGGCGTTTGACAAGTATTTCGCGGGGAAGCCGTATATATCAAAAATAGTCTTCAAATTTTATGCCTCTGACGATGAGCTAATAAGCGCGTACAACGGCAGTGACATAGACGGCATCGGTTCCGTGTCCCCGCAAAAAATAAACTCAATCCGCTTTCTAGGCCAATTGAAAATCAAAAAACTTAAATTACCCAGATACTTTGCTGTTTTCTTTAACCAAAACCAAAGCAAACAATTGTCCGACAAAAATGTGCGCATAGCGCTAAGTTACGCCACCGACAAGAAAGAAATTCTCAAGGAGATTTTATCCGATAATGGCACGATCGTTGATTCCCCAATGCTACCCGGCATCATTGATATCCCTGACGACGCGGAAAAGTACAATTTTGACCCTGAAAAGGCCAAGAAGGTCCTGGACGACGCGGGCTGGAAGTTTTCCGAAAATCCGCCAGCCGGCGGAGGGGTCAGAGAAAAAGCGGCACCACCCGCCAAGAAAGGGGCAACTCCCGCCGAACCTACGAAACTTGAAATACGCCTTACCACTTCAAATTGGCCAGAACTGACCTTGGTTGCCGACCAAGTCAAAAAACAATGGGAGGCCGCGGGAGCAAGGGTCAACGTAGAAACACTGGACCTGTCCGAATTACAACAAGTTATCAGGGACAGGGATTACGAAGCTCTTCTTTTCGGAGAGGTTTTAGGACTTGACCCCGACCCCCTTAGTTTTTGGCATTCGTCCCAGAAAAGAGACCCCGGGTTAAATCTCGCTCTTTATGATAATAAGGACGCGGATAAATTGCTTGAAGACGCCAGATTGACGCAGGACAAGTCCGCGCGGCTTTCCAAATATGACGACTTTCAAAAAATCGTGGCCAAAGACGTACCGGCGATTTTCCTTTATAGCCCGGATTATCTCTACGCCCAGCCTGCCAAGATAAAAAACAACAACACGAGCATCGTTTTAACTCCTTCAGACAGATTTGCAACGGTTAATCAGTGGTACATAGACACAAAGCGAATCCGCCGGTAGATTTGACGGTGCCCTGCTATTTTGCTATAATGGAATTTCAATATATTGTCTCTCTAAAGTCGGGAAAAGAGCTAAATCATTCTCTTTATTAAACATCGCGTCTAAGCGCGGATGTGGTGGAACTGGCAGACACGTAGCGTTCAGGGCGCTATGGGAGCAATCCCGTGGGAGTTCAAATCTCCCCATCCGCACAATCAAAGCAAGTAAATTTATTTGCTTGCGCGGAGATTTGAACGCCGGAGCGATGTCCCGCCGACGATTGGGAGGCGGGACCGCGAGGCGGTGGCTAGGCCGAGGAGGCGGAAGCCGACAAGAGCCAAAGCCAAATCTCCCCATCCGCACAATTAAAGCAAGTAAATTTATTTGCTTGCGAGGGCAAATCTCCCCATCCGCACACCCTACATCTTTTCTATATAATGAAGAGCAAGAAACCGCTTGATGTTAAAGTCATCCTAAAAGAATCGTATATTAAAGCTATAAAGAATAGCGTGGGTTCAAATTTGTTCCGCAATTTTTACGCTTTTGTTAACGGTAAAAAGAAAGACATTCTAGAGGACGGGACGCTTTCATGCGCCGCCTTTACTTCCTCAATTTTGTATCTTTTTAAATTAACGGCCGATATGCACGCGACCGTTAGAGGAACGGCCGCCGACCTTGAAAAATTCGGATGGACCAAGATAAAAAAACCGCGGGAAGGCGCAGTTCTGGTCTGGGAAGCACAAGAATTCGGAAATGGAGAGGCGCATAAACATATGGGTTTTTATATCGGTAAAAACAAAGCAATAAGCAACTCCTATAAGAAACGCTATCCGATTTTGCACCACTGGACCTTCGGCACTAAAAACGGCCGGCCGGTCCGCAAGGTTGAGCAAATTTTTTGGAATAAAAAATTAGATATTAAATAATAACGACTATGACTGACGACTCAAAAGTACGATTGGTGTCCATAAAGACCCGAATTCGCCAAGGAGGCGACAATAGAAATACGCAGAAAGACAGCACGATCAGACCGGCGGCGGTTAATTTATCATTGGCCCCGCAGCGCCTATCCGGCCGAGGTAAGCCGCCGCGCTATAACGACAGACGCAGAGACCTGCCTAGATCGCGGCGATTAGCGCCTATCCCTCGGCCGGAAAGAGAAAGCGAGGAATCGGGCAAAAAAAACACCCTGAAGATCATTCCTCTTGGCGGACTGGGCGAAGTTGGCAGAAACATGTCCGTGCTTGAATACGGAAACGACATAATTGTAATTGATGCCGGCTTCGGTTTTCCCGAAGACGATATGCCAGGCATTGATTATACCCTCCCCAACACCGGCTACCTTGACGGCAAACAGGACAAAATCAAGGGCATGATATTAACTCACGGCCACATGGACCACATAGGTGGCCTTCCCTATCTGATACAACGGCTGGGCAATCCGACTATTTACACCATGGAACTTACGAGGGGCATAGTTATCAGGCGGCATCAGGAATTCCGTTCGCTCCCCGAACTTGATATTAATCTTGTCCACCCCGGAGAAAAGATACATCTTGGCGAGTTTGAGGTGGAATTTTTCCACGTAAATCATAACATCCCGGACGACACCGCGCTCATTATCTCTACGCCGGCGGGCCGCGTCGTCCATACGGCTGATTTCAAATTTGATCCGACGCCGCTCAACGAGAAACCGGCTGACCTTGAATTTATAAAAAGCATAGGCGACAGAGGCGTTACGGTTTTGATGTCGGATTCAACCGGCGCCGAAAAAGACGGGACCTCAATTTCCGAAAGCACGATCCAGGACAACCTTGAGATCATTTTTAAGGAATCGACGGGAATGATAATTGCCGGCACATTTTCATCTTTGATCAATCGCATCCAGCAGTTGATCACTTTGTCGGAACAATACGGCCGTAAAGTAATATTTGACGGGTTCAGCTTGAAGAGCAACGTTGAGATCGCCAAAGAATTAAATCAGATCAAAATTAAAAAAGGCACGCAAATTCCCATTGACCAGATTGACCGCTATCCCCGCCCGAAGGTAACGGTCATAGGCACGGGCGCGCAGGGAGAGGGACAGGCGGTTTTGATGCGCATCGCTTCCGGAGAGCATCGCCATATTCAGCTAAAAAAGAATGATTCGGTTATTTTCTCTTCTTCCGTCATCCCCGGCAACGAAAGGACGATTCAGCGGCTGAAAGACCTCTTCTACCGCCTCGGCGCCAGAGTGTATCATTACGGAATGATGGACATTCACGCCTCGGGACACGCCTATAGGGGCGACTTGAAACAAATGATCCGTCTCATCAGGCCTAAATTTCTCATGCCCATCCACGGCCATTATTCCATGATGGTTAACCACGGCTACCTTGGCCAGGAAGAGGGCGTCCCCGAAAAAAATATTATTATCGCCGACAACGGTTCCATAATCCATATCACTCCCGATGAATGGTGGTTTGACAAGAAAACCGCCCCCTCGGACAGCATAATGGTGGACGGTCTTGGCATTGGCGATATCGGCAATGTGGTTTTGCGCGACAGACAGGTTCTTGCCGAAGACGGGATGTTCGTAATTGTGGCTCTGATTGATTCAAAGACCGGAAGGGTCCGCGGAAGTCCCGACATAATCTCCCGCGGATTTGTTTATCTGAAAGAGAACAAGGAGCTTTTGGCGCAAGTTCGTAAAAAGATAAAATTTATTATTGAGAAAAAAACTACGCGGCCGATAAATTGGATCTATTTGAAGGACTCAATTCGGGACGAGATCGGCCTGTTTCTGTTCCAGAAAACCGAGAGACGGCCTATGATATTGCCGGTTGTGATTGAGATCTAATCAAAAATCCGCCTATGGCGGATTTTTGATTTTTGTTTTATCCTTAAATATATGGAAAGTAGGATATTTTCCGGGATACGCCCTTCGGGGAAACTGCATCTGGGCAATTACCTCGGGGCGATAAAAAACTGGATAGAATTGCAGGATAAGCCGAACACGGAACGGGCAATTTTCGCCGTAGTGGATTATCATGGCATTACTACGCCGTTTAATCCGAAAACATATCGCCAGCAGGTTATGGATACGATTTTGGATTTCCTCGCCGCTGGCATTGACCCAAAGAAATCCCTGCTTATCCGCCAGTCAAAAATCCCGGAGCACACCGAACTTGCGTGGATCTTTAATACGATCACGCCCGTAAGCTGGCTGGACCGTTTGCCAACATACCGAGAGAAACTTGGCGAGACGGACGGTAAATATAATCACGTGGGCCTTCTTGATTACCCCGTTTTAATGGCTGCTGATATTTTGCTTTATAAATCAAACCTCGTTCCCGTGGGCGAGGATCAGTTGCCGCATATGGATCTAACTAACGAGATCGCCAAAAAATTCAATTCAATGTTCGGCCAAACTTTTGAACCGGTAAAACCGCATCTGGCAATTGGGGCCAGGATCATGTCTTTGCAGGATCCGGCCAAAAAAATGTCCAAGACCCCTTCGGCAAGCTCAGGGCAAGCTGGGGATGAATACATAGCGCTTTCCGATAGCCCGGACGAGATTCGCGACAAAATAAAAAAGGCGGTAACCGATTCGGGAAATGAAATAGTTTTTGATCCGGCCAAAAAGCCGGCAATTTCAAATCTAATGACGATCTATCACCTGTTATCGCAAAATAGCGTCAATGAAATTGAGAAAAAATACGGTGGCAAAAACTATTCCGAATTCAAAAGCGACCTCGCCGAGGTGGTCGTTAATTTCCTTAATCCATTCCAAGAAAAACGCAGAGAACTGAAAAACGACCTTACTTATGTTGAGGATGTCTTGATGGAAAGCGAAGAAAAAGCTAAGATTATCGCAAGCAGCACCTTGACAGAGGTCAAGCAAAAAATGGGATTGTAGGAGGAGACATGGATTGTTATCCGGGAACGGCGAGGATAGTCGGCAAGTGCACTAGAAAAAAATTCTTCGGCTTGGGCGGGGTCTGCGGCGGAGATATTATTGAAATATCAAAGGCAAGAACCACCGAAAGCGGAGAACTTTTATACGGCCCGGGGCTTCTTATCGGTTATCAATGCGGCTGGTGCAAGAAGAAATACGACCAGCCCCCGTTTGTTCCGCGGCTTGTCGGAGCCGTTTAGGCCTTCACAATTTTCATTATTTCTCCCGCCTTCTCTTTGAGAAGGTTTTTTGTTTTTTACCCTCATAACAAGGCGAGAATCTCCTTTACCTACCCGAAGAAAAAAGTTATTATGGCGTTATAGAACCTTCACAAACCGGAGACATCAAAATGAGAACGGCAAAGCTTGTATTTCTGGGATCTCTTGCGATCTTTTTTCTTCTTCCCTTCGCTAACGGACAAAATGCCCGGGAGCCGAATCCAGAAGAAATAATAAAAGAGTTCTTCGGTACAAATCCTACGAACGATAAATTATTCGCCGTCCTTGAAAAAGGAGCCATGGAGCCCTACAAAACAGAATTGGTAAAAAAGATAGTGACCCAAAAACTTTCTGCCGAGGAAGCAAGCAAACTGCTTGCCCAAAATCCTCCGGAGCCGTACGCTCAACAGGCCTGGAAAATTGTTGAAACCGACGGGTCGTCAAGAGACAAGTGCCGCGTTCTAAACTCCGCTTCAGAGGAATATCAAGACAAGGCTCTTGCGTCTCTTTGCGAGCGGAAACTCGCGCCCTACGAATATGTTTCCTATATTATGCAAGGGGCGCCAAAGAGACTTGTGCCACAGATCTGGAATGACTTTATAAAACTAAATCCCGCCAAAGAGGATATTCTTTCCGCGGCGGCAAACGCCAAGGGCGACTTTCAGGAACTGGCAATTCTATATTCGCTGACTCAAAAACTGACCGCATCCGAATTTGATTCGGTTTTTAAGCTGATATTGGCAATAGAGGAAAAAAAAGCAAAAGAGAGAGAAGAAAAGCTGATTGAGATCATGACTCTAAGATAGGGGGTAAGAACAGAGGGCCGCTCATTGAGCGGCTTTTATTATTTCTGTTATTTCCCCGACTTTTTCGTCAAGAAGGTCTTTTGTTTTTGTTTCCACGATCAGCCGCAAAACCGGTTCGGTGTTTGACGGCCGCAAATTGAACCACCAGCTTGCCCCGCCTTGGCGGCGGCTTGCCCCGCCATCGGCGGGGTCATTATACTCCACGGTCACCCCATCATTTTCCGTAATTTCACCGTCTTTGTATTTCTCCTTTAGATTTTTAAAAATTTCGCCGGTCGTAAGCCGCAAATCGCCGATTGCCATATTTATCTCCCCCGAATTCGCCCAAGTTTTAAACTGCTCAACCGTCTCCCCTATTTTTTTCCCGGATTTGGATAATATTTTTAAAATCCTCAAGGCCGCCAAAAGCGGCATTTCGTTATAATTCGCCTCTTTGAAAAATATGTGGCCCGAGAGTTCGCCGGCGATATCGGCGTTGGTGTCCAGCATCTCTTTTCTGACAAAAGTCCTGCCCGTTCTTGATCTGGAGCTTTTTATCTTCCATTCATTGAATTTTTCAACGACTCCGCGGGAAAACCTCCGGTCATAAACAACCACCGGCTTGCTCCAAAAACCCATGGCATCCCGGACCAAAAGACCGGTTATCAGATCGGCTCCGATTTTTTCTTTCTTTTCATCTAAAACGACGAGCCTGTCGGCATCGTCGTCAAAAGAAAAATAAATATCGGCCAGTCCGTTGCGCGCCTTAATATTGATCTTCTTTGAAAGTTCGGCGATCTCTTCGCTCATAATTTTGTTTTCCAAAATTTCAAAATTAACGCCTAATAATTGGTTTTCGGACAAGTTTGAATCCTTAATGACAAGGTCTATGTAATCGGTCAGGAGTCCGGCTCTGTCCAACTCTCTCCTTTGTCCGCCGGAACGGCTGATCTGCGAATCTTCCGCCATTAATTTTTTAATGGCCTCCAGATCCTTTCCAAAGATCGCCGAACCCTCCTTGTTAAAAAGCTTAAATCCTCCGTATTCCGGGGGATTATGCGAAGCCGTCACCATGACGCCTCCGCTCAACCCGGTTTTATTCAAAACAAAATTAAAAAACGGGGTTGACGACTGGCCGATATATTCCGCGTCGGCGCCGGCTTCATTTATTCCCCTGATCACGGCATCGGCGATTTCCGGCGAAAATCCCCTCTCGTCATTGGCTACCAAAAAATTCCTGCGATTGGCAAATTTAATCAAGGCCATGCCCAGCTTAAATCCAAAATCGGCGTCAAAATCCTTGCCGTAAACGCCCCTGATATCATAATCCTTGAAAATTTCGGGATTGAACTTCATTATCTACAAGTATATCATAATCTTATGCTTTCAATCGGTATAGTCGGGCTTCCAAATGTGGGTAAATCCACGCTTTTCAAGGCCCTGACAAAAAAACAAGTTGATATTCAAAATTATCCTTTCACCACCATAGACCCGAACGTTGGTGTTGTTGGTGTACCCGATGAGCGATTAGAGCTTTTGGCCAAAATGTCCAATTCTAAAAAAATCGTTCCGACGGCCGTAGAATTTATTGACATCGCCGGTTTGG
>ERZ1292632.1622-Hain-H43-01um-R2-1622-length-21252-cov-4_pt1 | contig 21252 bp, 26 predicted proteins | sample MGYA00564407_ERZ1292632 | MGnify/ENA primary metagenome ERZ1292632 (study PRJEB36523, sample SAMEA6512637) | groundwater metagenome | collected 2019-01-08 | study: AquaDiva: Metagenomics assemblies of 32 groundwater samples | reverse complement strand
GCGTGATAAACATAACCTTGACTTAGATATTGATGGTCAAGTTAAGCGTTATCGGGCTTACTGGAAGAAGACCACAGGAAATGAGATTCCTGAAGGATACTTGACAAGCGCATAATACTATGATATAATATGATTCATTTTACTTTTAGGAGTATCTTTGCGGTATTGTGATAATTGCTATAGCAAACTAGCCTCTTTTTATGTCTTACATCCTACCACAGAGCTTCCTCAATGGGTATGCCCTCGCTGCGAGCAGGGGTATGCCCTCATGAGAGGTTATGAGTATGTAACACCAAAACAATATTATAAGATGATTTCATAAAGGATTATTATGTTCAATCAGTGGATTAAGTTCTGGGATGTCGTTCTTCAATCACCACAAGAATTTGAATGGAATACCCCTAGTAGTATTGTTCTAGACTTCCCTAATCTCGCCTTAAGGGACTTTGGTGGCGATGGTGATGTATGTCTCTTTCTCCCTCCACAAGCAGGACATAATTCTAAGCTAGAGGATTGGGATAAAGGACAGTCGCCAATTCAAGTAGCCCTAGATGCGGGCTTTCATGTCTTTATGGCAGACTGGAAGCCACCCGACAGTGACACAAAAGACTTTACCCTTGACGATCTTATTGATTACACAGAGATCGTACTAGATACCCTCTACTCTGTCTATGGTAAGGTTATCCTTAAGGGTGATTGTCAAGGCGGATGGTTAGCCGCTATTCTCACTGCTAGAAACCCCCACAAGGTTAAGCATCTTATTATCTCTGCTACCCCGATAGATTTCCACGCAGATGACGGTCTGATTAAATTCTACTCACAATTGTTTCCAATGGAATTCTATGAGTGGCTAGTATGTCTCGGTGGTGGTTATTATAACGGCTACTTTCAACTACTAGCCTTTCACATGTTGAATCCTTACAAATACTTCGTACAGGAATACTTCGATCTGTGGAACAATATAGACAATGACCAATTCATTGACAGGTGGAAGCACTTCCATAAGGGTTGGTTTGAGTGTCCACGAGATATCTCAGGCCCTCTATACCTTGACATTGTAAAGATGTTCAAGTATAATCCTCTTGTTAAAGGTGAGTTAATCATTAATGGCGATGTAGTTGATTTAAGCAAGATTAACTGTCCTGTCGATGTTCTCACTGGCGGAAAGGATCATATCACTACAGAGCATCAGTCCACTAACCTAGAGAATTTTATACCTATTAATCATATTCACATTAATGAGTCTGGTCACATTGGAGTCTTCCAAGGTGCCGCCAATCTTAAAACAATCTGGCCAAAAGTATATCAAGGGATAAGATAATGGATGTTATAAAATGTTGTGCTAATTGTAAGTCTGGTGTTACTCTATTCGATTATGATAATGACGGAATGTTTACGTTCTGGTGTTACCGGATATTTGAGCGCCTAATTAACCTTGGTATGATTTGTAATAACTGGGAGGGGTTCAACGATTGAACTGTAATGTAGTTAAGTGCGATGATTGCAAGATAGAAATTGATGTTAAATATAGGATCAAGGGTTTTGTTTATCGCAAGTATAGAGATTTTCATAATGGCGGCTATGAGTATGTAAAAGAAGATTCATTTCTAGATATTTGCCCTGAGTGTGCCCATAAGAGATTCCGAAAGGAATTTGAAGGGCAACAGATGGCTATTAGATTCTAGTGTTTGAAATCACTAGACACGGCATAAAATACCACATACTCAAGCACGAATTCCTCTCAATGCTTCCCCCTACTACAAACAGCATGTACTTCGATGTCTGAATAAAAGGCAGAGCCCGGCGGGTTCTTACAGCTAAAGCTAGAAACTGGAAAAAGAAGGTAGTAGAGGAATTACAGTCTAAATGGGATAATATTCAAGTCGGTAAATACCTAGGAATTACGATTCTTCTCAACTTAAAATCAGATAACCGTGATGTTGATGGATCACAAAAGATATTAATTGATGCAATATCTCAAGCCCTAGATATAAATGATAAACGATTCAGATGGGTTGATATAGATAAAATTATTAACAAGAATGATGTAGGAGTATACTTCTCGTTATACTCAGAAGTGCAACCGATGCACTTGGAAGAAGGTGATGTTTGCCTAAAATAGTAAATAACATAACCAGTCTTAGGGGATTGGGGAAAGAAGGTACTACAGACTTTGTTGCCTTTGAGACGATCAATAAACTAAAACTAAGCTCGCAGGTAAGAAATACCCTTGGCTCAAAGACAAGAGATGGTTCCGATCTAACAGATGAAGCTATAGCGGATTATGTGAGAGAACAGCGATTCCAAAAAGAACAAGTAGTTGCTGCTAAGAAAAAAACAAAGAGACATGATGCCGTTGGTGGTAAGATTACACCACAAAAGATTTACCAAAGAATGCAAGAATACGATAAATGGTTCGATCTTAACACACTGACACCAAATGATCGAACATCCTTAGAGCAACTAATTCGCTGTGAAGAAACTATCAGGATTATTGATACAGAACTTGACGAATTACGTGGTTGCACAGATAAAGATAGCCACGAGACATATGGCAAACTTGTCACAGAAAAGAACAATAATATTAAGAACATTAATGACTTACAGAAAATCCTAGGTATTGATCGTGTCGGTAGAACTAGTGCCAAGACTAAGGTAAACCCAGAAGAAGAAATCAAGGAAATGGTACTTGCCGCTCAATCCTTTATAGAAGAGCAGCTAGTAACAATCAATTGCCCACAATGTCACACACATCATACTTGGGTGTATAACCTACTAAGAAACGACCTATCGTGGGCATACATTCATGAATGCGGTTGTGGCTTAAAATGTCTAGTAATGAAAGACTTAGAACAACCATTCATATTAACAGAGGATTCCTTTCAGGAGGTACTAGCATGCATACAGAAAACGATAGAGTAGAGAATGAAGAAGAGTACCTAAATGTTGAATATAACTTTATCTCAACTTGCCCTCATTGCGGAGCACCAGTATACGAGATGACGTTCTATAACCAGCATGGTGCAGAATGTGGCCCTCCTGCTGTCTATTACACCTGTCTTTGTAGTCAATATATGTGGGATGTAAAGAAGCTATGGAATGTAGAGGTTAATTAATCATGGAGATCAATGCACTAGAAATTGTAGCCAGATATCTTGAATCACACGACTACGACTGTCTCTTTAATTACCAATATGAATGTATTTGCATGGTTGATAATATAAGAGAGGATATGTTAACCTGTGACGGCATAACCTCTGATTGCATAGCGGGACATTGGCATCTTTGTGATTGTAATGAAGACTGTTTGTGCCATGTATCTCCTCAAGAATCTCAAGGAGAGTGTAATGACTAGTTACTCTTTTATCTTTACTAAATCATCAGATGGATGGGATGCTGAGTGTATCGAAACTGGACATTCCTCCTTTGGTACAACTTTATTACAAGCCGCTATTGAGTTAGCAGAGGATATCTCATATTCATCAAATACTGACTTTAGTGATGATGATATGCTTGTTGATGAAGAAGATAGTGATGAATAAGATATCTAAAAGCCTTTATGAAGTATCTCGTTATATAGAATTGGCAGAAGTTCACCTTGAGGACACTATTAACAATTGGCCACCAACCTTATCTATTCCTCTTGAGTTATTATATAGCCTCAAACAATTAACTTGGATTAGAAATTCAATAGATGAGGAAAACGTGTAAAGGATTCTAGAATGTTATACCAGAAGATGGAGCCGGAGCGCTTGCGCTTCGGCCTTCTGATTGTCAATCAATATTGGTTTATGCGGTACTTCTGGAAAGAGGACTTATCTATGGAGCCCTCCGTTAAGCAGAAGATGATGTTCGCTGATACCGCAAAAAAGAAGTTATGCTGCACGTCAAGAAAAACCGGCAAAACTCTCAAAATTGAAGCATACATTATCCATAGCGTAATGAATAAGACTAGCGATGCTCTAGAAGAATATCTCTTTGATACACCAGGTCAAGCTCATATGACACCTGTGAGAGAACGTATCTCATCAAAGATTTATCAGATTCCCATCTTTAATATGATGGTTAAAAGCATTAACAAGTCAGATGGGATTATGGACTTCAAGAATAACTGTAAATGGCATATGAGAATTGAGGGTAGTGGTGGGGCATCAAATGCTGGTCGTAATATGATTGGTATTCGTGCTTCTAGGCGAGTAGGTGATGAGGGAGCTTATAGTCAAGAGGCTGCTCATCGTGAAAGACAAAACACTAAGATGCCAAACTGTGATGAGCTTTGGTGCGGAGTACCAAATGGTATTAGAACCAGTCCCTTCTATCGTGCCTCAGAGGGAGTTGACGGAAAGTTACAAGGATGGAACACCCATCACCTCTGTCAATTCGATAATCCAATTTACGATAATGATAAGGCAAGGAAGGATTTAATTACCGACCACGGAGGAGAGAACTCACAAAGCTATATTACACAAGTACTAGGTCTTTGGGGCACGGAGGCATTCTCTGCTTTTCCGCCCTCTCATATTGTACAAGAGACACGATATCCTTATGAGGAATATTCCGCTGCCGATCAAGCAGTGGTTGCCGCCATAGAGGCTGGTTCTATTACACTAGATTCCTTCTTCTCTATTCCAAGGGTAAATGCAGAGAATTTCGTTATTGGTGCAGACATAGGATTCAGTCCAGACCCAACTGTCATTCTATTGTCATATCTAATGAATGAGTGTTGGTACATGCTCTGTAAGATTAAACTAATGAGGGTTATTGGCACTCATCAAGCATTCGTAATTGACTCCCTAAATAGGCAAACAGAGTATAGGGTTAAGCGTATCTGTATTGACCAGATTGGTTACGGTAAGTCTGTTATAGATGCACTAGTGACTGACCCGCGTTTCGATGGTAGATATAACCCGATTCCCTTTAAGCCCGAGGTTGTGATTAATGCTAACTTCGGTGGTAGAATTGATGACGGCACAAAAGACGAAAACGGGAAACCTATTTCTAAGCCTAAGAAACAATGGAGTACAGAGATGTTAAGAATCGGATTGGCTAATGAAGCCATGAAGAGAAGGGGCAAAATAGCTTGAACATACACATAGCGATGCCGCCAGAGGATGAGATGTATAATGAACTTATCAATACCACCCAAAGCTATACACCGGCTAAGTATGTGATCTACCACCCACCCGTAAAGGATGAGGAGCATAACACGGATGCCCTACGGTGTATAGCTATTGCTATTCATTCCTTTAATCAAGACAACGATGGTGGATCTGATTTCGTTAAGGAGATGGGATGGGCTCCCACGACTGGTAAATCGCCTTGGAAACCAGCATGGGGATAAAGGAGAGGCTGACGTTATAAATATCCTCTATAGATTGAATACATGAATGACACATGCCTATTGACTCTGTATCAAGGTGCTTCTCCTCTAGTACCAATACAGAGCAAATGTCAAGGGAGTTGGAATGGAAAGTAAAGGCGGTATCTTGATGATGAGGTCTCCATAACTCATTCTCATAACGATCATCTAGTGAAAGATTGAAATGAGCAAAGGAATAGGTATTCAATATTCCATACTGACATGCTATACTTTCTAGCCTAGATATCAGTGTATGGATACTCTTTAGTAGATTTAACTCCTCTACTTTATGATTAGACAGGGTTAATAAAACCTTCTCATATGGATTCAATCGCTGAGCTTCCATAGAGACAGTTATGACACCAGAGTAGTTATGAATAGCGGTCACAAAGAAGCGGTTGTCCATTCCTCACCTACTTTGTTGTTAGGACAGGCACATTGACATGTACTTGTCCTCTGATGATAGTCATCTGATAATGACACTCTGGATTATTACATACCCATGCCTTGTATTCTATCGGACTGCTACTACCATTACTAGTTTGTCCGTAATCAGAGAACGGCAATAAGACTCCTTTGCTACATCTTAGACATACAGGATACTCCATTGTATACTCACTTTCTAAACTACAGACAACCGCTCAACCAAATAGGGTCTCTCTACTAGTATACACCAACGTCGCCCTATTTGATCCTCTATTATATCAGAAACAGGGGCGACTATTCCACCAATCTTAACCTTCACCCCTCTTTTAATCCTCCCTACGCTTGGTAGACTAGTTGCCTCCCCCAACGCCTCTATACAAGGACCGGGCATAGAACACCATCCACATAGAATTCTCTCATGCTTCGGTAGAGGATCAGGGAGCCATCCATTAACACGGCCTTCAATATACAGAGCAAGCCTATTATTAAGCTCCTCCTCTGTTTCCCTTAATGACCACATTGGAACATATGATCTACTGCGCTTGCCCATTGTGAAATAAAGAAGACTCATCCTAGTGTCATGCTGGAATTGTGGAAAAGTACCAGAAACTAGAAGGCGGTAGAAATTCAATTGCGCTATGTGGCCTGTATGAGGATGTAAGGGAATAGAATCTGTACTCTTAAAATCAACTATCTCTGGTATGTTAGGAAGTAACAGATCAGGCTTACCACTCACTGTTATTCCATTAATATCTTTATAAAATCTACGCTCAGCGATACTATTATCCTCTGGTGCATGGCCATTTTCAATCATTAAATGGCCAATACGTCCCCTAAGGAATGACCATAGAGTTTCTACAGGATAATAGAAATCAAAGCGAGATTGTAAGCATGCTTGTCGGAGACAACCAGTGAGAGTAGTTATTCGCACTCCCTCTGGTTGTTCCTCATCAGACATGAATTGCCTAATCATAGCTGGTTCCAATGTACATGGTCTACTTTGTGAACATGCTAGACATTCAGTAATAGTATGTCGCTTCCCTGTCAGTTCACAAAGTAACCCTATATTTGGCATAAGTCATAGATCAAAGAAGACCCCTAATACATTTAATCGTGCAGTTCCAAATGACTAAAATAACCTCTATATCAGGATAGATAGGGGGAGAATTTACTGAGTAAGGATTGACCCTCTATTCCCCTATCTATCCGTGAACCAGCCTTTGATTAAAATCTCTATACCTATTGTAACGCATGTACGCTAGGTTGTCAACTAAAAGAATCTAAATATTAGATCACATGTTATAAGATTGTTGAATAATTCAACACCTGATTATTCTTAATTCCTATGTTCTTTCTTCTTATTTGGATAATAAATGAAAGAATAAGAAATAATAATTAAAAAAGATGTCTTTGCGAATCGCCCGTTCGGAAGTCCCGAGTTAGGGACTTCAGGGCGATGAAGCAATCACAGGGAACGCAGAATGCGTTCACGTGACACCCCTCCGCCTCAGCGGTACTCAGAATAAAATTAAACATTGATAGAGGAATAATGCTTGGGGGAAGGAACGAGGAACGTACTTTTCTTTTTAGGTAAAAGAAAAGTAACAAAAGAAAACCAGCGGAAACAGGGGGAATGTCCATTATTTTTATTCTTTAATTATTTCCCCCCTGTTTCCTTGTTCCTCTATTTTTATAATAGAACGAAGATTCTAAAATACTTAAGTATCTTACTTCTGTTACTCTCGTCTTCTTCGTTAGAGGAAATGTGTAAAGAATAAGAAATAAAACATTGAGTAAAATGTATCAGAAAATGGGTATGCGTCGCCCTTAGTGGCAGTAGATTTTTTTCTACTGGACTAGCCCTCTCACGAAGCTGTTACGCAGTCTACCAATTCCACAGAGACTTTCATAGCACTCTAGGTCGCCCTTCCTACTTCCCTACTGAACCTGCCCAGGTAGTACATTACCAGGTGCGGATGTTGAATTATCCAACAGTTAAGGTGTTGAATTATCCAACGCCCGACTTCGGGGTTCGGAGTACTGACGGTACTTATGCCGCTCAAATTTATCCTCCCTGTACGTTAACGGCGGCATCTGGGCCGTACTAGAGAGGCGGTAGACAAATCCCTCGCAGTGACCATTTGGTGTGGTCAGGATTGAAGCAAACAAGTCTTTAGTCTCTCTATATTGAGAAACTCGTACCTTGAATACTAGTCACCTTATACTAACATACCTGCACCCATTTGTCAAGCGTACTCTAGGATAGTGTTGAATAATACAACGATAATAAGGCCAATTCAACACCCCTGTTACTTAAAATATATTCGTTGAATAATTCAACAGAAGCAACCAGCAACTCGCTTGTTGATGATAGGTATGTTAATACTTATAATGATATGAGTAATCTTGTAGGGCTGGTGTGAATTGGAAGAACAAGTTAATGTTCAAACTGTAGAGACTATAGGTACTGCTGCGCAAGAGATGTTCGGTGCAATGGTCTATCCTGCTAATGCCTTTATGTCCAAGGCAGCAGCATCTATTGAGAAGTCTGTATGTAAGTATGATGCCATTACCCTACAAGCGGAATTAGCTAAATACAAGCCTGCTCTCACTAAGAAGGGTGTTCCTATTCTTAGCTCACCTGCTATTGCGCAGTATAGACTCACTGATTACTATCTCCTTTCAGAGGGTGATATTTGGCAGACCATTCAGTTGCCTTTAGAGCTTTCTGCAAGACCATTACGCTTTAGGTCTAAAGATAAAGGCGCAGAGGAAGAGCTTAAAGAGGTATTTAGTGAGTTAGGCTTATATCAATTTCTTCTTGATATGCAGTTATGTATTGAGAAATATGGTGTCTGTTATCCCTTTGAGGTATGGGATGGTGGGGTGCCAGTCCATTTAAGTCTACTTAATCCGATGCATATTGCCATTGGTACAGTAGATGGGTTTGGTACAAGGCCACTCTGGCTTAGTTCCCCTGCTGGCTTCGATCAGCATTTAACCTCACTACCAGAGCCCATTCGTAAGGCATTAACTGGTGGCAAGGAAGATAAAGTTCAAAACAGTATGATGTTTGAATTGGGTTCAGATGTTTGTACACAGGTGCGTGATTGGTGCCTGCCTTGGGAGCCATATCCTGTAGCACCATTAACAAGGGCTTTCAGGACAATCTCTCTGCGACAGACATTAGAAGAAATGGTCAAGGCTACTGTTGAGGGTTATAAGTCCCAACTCTGGTTGTTCCTACTTGGAGACATGACGCATCCCCCTGGTCCAGGTGAGATGACTCAATTAGTGTCTGCTGTTAGTGGGCAGTCTGGTGACAGGACAGGACATCTAGTATGGCGTGGTAATCTCAAAGTAGAACAGCATACTCCAAAGTCTCTTGATTCCGCACTTGGTAATGAATTAAAGAAGGAACTTACTCAGCATATTATGAGGCAGAGGGGCATATCCCTTCGCATGATGGATGGTGAGGTTAATCAAGCAGCAGCTAGGAATGCACCATCTCCACTGGATATCAAAGTCTTCCTTGAAAGATTAAAATATCGTCGTAGTCGTGTCGAGGATTGGCTTAATGGTTATATTAAGCGGTACTTTGAGAAGAATAATCATAACTTAAAGAAGGGAGATGTTCCTCATTCTGCCTTTGCTGATATTACTATTGCGATAGAGGAACGCATTCGTAATGTTCTTCTGCCGTTATTTGGTGTTGGGGCATTATCGAATGAGACACTACTAGAGGATTCCCAAGTCTCATCTTACGAGATCGAGACTACTCGAAAGAAGGCAGAGAGGAAGGACGCAGAGTTATTTGGCCCGCGTCCAACATTTGCACAACAGACAGTTAATCCTAATACCCCTGCTAAAACAACGGTACAGCAGATTCCAGGTAGACCTGATGGATCAGAGAACAAGAATGAGGCTGCTTATCATGATGAGTTGCAGTCAGCGTATGAGACATTTCGTGCTAGTAGGGATGCTAGTGCTTTTGGTAGTTCCCTAAAAGAGATTGGTAATAGATATTTGAGGTCTGCATATGAAGGTGGGTACAGTTCTGCTGGCGGCGCGACTGGCGTTGATGAGACTCGCGTATTTGCTCTCCAGGCTTGGCATAGCCATTATCTAAGTGGTTTTATAGATGATATAGATCAAGCAATTCAAGCGAATGATGAGAATAAATTATCACAATGGCAAGGTTATCGTCTTGGTTTGTACGCTGCTGGTGAAAGGCAAGGTTATACTTATGGTCTATTTCAAGCGCGTAGAGAACAAGGTTATTCTGGATGGAGTCGCTTGGTAGGTGATAACTGCTGCGCTGATTGCAAAAATGACAGTAAGCAGATTCATAATATCGGTGAGGAATGGTTTGAGTTACATCCCGGTGGAAATTGCAAGGGTGATTTTGTGATGTTCTATCGTGGCAAAACCTCATCAATGCCAAGTGTATTGCCTGCACTCGGTTTGAGTGGGCCGGAAGTAACCATATAGGCGTAGCTCAATTGGTAGAGCAGCAGCCTCCAAAACTGCGTGTTAGGGGTTCAAGTCCTCTCGCCTATGCGACGAAGCTAATGAATTTAGCGAAGGAAAGTTATGAGAATACTTGCTGTCTGTGACTTAGGTTGCACATCTGGCTTTGCTACTGTAGCTAGAAATGTTCTCGGTGGACTAGTTAAGAAGTATGGACATGAGGTTCATTGCTTAGCAATTAATTATGACGGAGACCCGCATCCAGATCAACAATTCGCTACACTATACCCTGCTCATACTGGTGGTGATTCTGTTGGTATTGGAAGAATAGGAAACCTTGCACAGCAAATAAAACCAGATGTTATATGGCTTCTTAGTGATATCCAAGTGCATGAGCTATGGCTAAAGGCGCTTAATAATAAGTATCGCACCCTCTGTTACTCCCCTATAGACTCTAAGGATTTCCACGCCTCTGTCTTTAATTGCTTCGATAAGGATAATGTTACTCTAATAACTTATACCCAGTTTGGCTATGACCAGATTAAGAAGGTTAAACCTAATCTTGACGTTAAGATCATTAGTCACGGTATAGATACTAATATCTTTTATCCGATTACACCAGAAGAGAAGACTCTACTAAGGAAATCTTTTGGGATTCCTGATGATTTATTTATCTTTCTTAATGTTAACAGAAATCAGTTGCGTAAGAATATTCCAGCTACAATGAGGGCATTTGCTAGTATTAAGAATCGCCTAGAAAATCCCGCTTTGTATATGCATATGGTATGGAATGAGTCGCCACCAAGAGGGGCTGGATGGAATATACAACAATTAGCAGAGATGTACGGTATAGAAGACAAGATGATGAAGACTTATTTAGAAAATGTTCGTGGTGAGAAGATAAACATGACACTGAAGGACTCCGTGACTCCTAGTGTCCTAGCTGATATTTATAGACTATCAGACGTGTTTGTAACTACCACATTCGGTGAGGGTTTCGGATTAACATTGGCAGAATCACAAGCATGTGGTGTTCCTGTGATTGCACCAGATTGTTCTGCTATTCCTGAGCTTATTCGTGGACAAGGTATGCTTGCTAAGATTGATAGCTATATTACCATGCATTACGGTACGCGATTTGCTATTGTTAATGAACATGATGTGGCCAAAAAGATGATGAGATTGGCAACTGATGATAAATTGCGCAAGGAGTTAGGTTCTGCTGCTGCTGAGTGGGGCAAGAAGAATACGTGGGAGCCACTAGTAGATCAGTGGAATGACTTAATTATGGGTAGTATGGCCTAGGCTGTTATTTCTACGGGCGAACACATGCCCAAGAAGGAGAGAGGAATGTTTTTCAACCATTTCAGCGTTAGGGTCATTGGTGGATCAGAGGAAAATGATGGATATGTAGCTATGAGGCACAAGGATACGTATAAGTTATCCTTGAGAAATGACAGGGATATTCCTTGTGATGCAGTAGTGCTAATTGACGGAACTGAGGTTGGGACATGGCGCGTTCCCGCTCGGCAGTCGATTACACTAGAGCATCCCGCAAACGATCAAGGCAACTTCACCTTCCTATTACCAGATACACCTGATGGACAGGCGGCTGGATTAGTGAAGAATAATGACTTAGGATTAATCTCCGTCACTTTTAAGCCAGGATATGAGGATACGGCTCGTCCATTACGAAAACACTATAGTACCACTTGGTCATCTACGGGTACTGTTAATCATGGTAATAATGTTTACTACACTAATACAATATGGAATGGTTTATCTAATACTGGGCAGATTAATAATTGCTGTAGTCTGACGAGTTATGAACAAGGAGGCACTGGATTAACAGGTTACTCTGGTCAGTACTATGGTTACGCTAATAACATTAACTATAACGGAGAGAATGTTACAATCAATCTTAGACTTGTGTCTAAGGGGAATGCTGTAGTGAATAATTTAGCATCGACCCCAATTCCACCACCAGTGAGGTAGTTATGGATCACGGTACACTAAATTATGGACTTAGAAAGACTGTCATTTGGCTTAATACTAATGGCTTTATAACGGTTGAATCTGGAGATGGTGATACTAGTCTCTCTGATAAATATGAGTGTGACCGTGATTATCCTTATGTAATGATGACGGTAGAGCCACAAGACATTATTAAAGAGACAGAAAGGCTCTATCAACTTCTTAGGCAGCAATATATAACAGTGGATACAATTGGTGGGGACATATCAATTCAGGCTTCCTTTGATCCTGCTAATTATTCTGCTGTTATATGCTTAATGGGTGTTAACGATGAGGTATTAGCGTGAATGTAGTATTATGTGCAATGTTTAAGAACGCTACTGGTTATATCCCGCGCTATAACTCAATAGTACGTATGTTCAGAGACGCTAATCATCTATCAGGAAATACTCTTCGTCTTGTTTTCGCAGAGGGTGATAGCCAAGATAATACGTGGGATCACTTACATGTAATGTGTCAAGACTTGGGGGTTCCACATACGATCATCAAGCGCGAACATGGTAAATCATGGAGTGGTAATCCTGATTGGCCTGTGAGGTGGGAGGCATTATCATTCGTAAGTAATTCATTGTTATGTGAGGTGACTCCAGATGATGATGTGGTGTTATATATAGAAAGTGATCTTATATGGATACCGTATACAGCATTGAGACTAATAGATCATCTAGATAGAGTTGATGCTGTGTCCCCTGGATGTTATACAGCCCACGGGGCATTCTATGATATTTGGGGATTCATTAGAAATGGTACGTGTTTTAATCCATTTCCACCATACCACCATGAAATAGAGGGGCATGGATTACCTCAAGGTGATATAGTCAAAATTGATGCTAGTGGTAGTGCATGGTGTATGAGAGGTGATGTTGCTCGGAGGGTGCGATTTGGAGATGGGGACTGGCATTCAAGGGGACTTGGAAAGTCTATATATCGGAATGGCTACCAACTTTGGTATGATCCCAATCTGTATGTAATACATCCGTAAGATGACACAGATTTTGTTTGGGTTGGACACCTTCACTGTTTCTGATCTTAAATATTATGGGATATACGCAATAATTAATACAGTTAATAATACTACCTATATTGGTTCTACTAGTCATTCATTTCTAAGAAGATGGAGAGAGCATCGCTCTGAGTTATATCGCAATGATCATGGGAATGAACACTTACAGCGAGCATGGAATAAATATGGCGAGGAGTCCTTTCGCTGGTGTGTTCTTGAAGTTATAGATGAAGTTAATAATCCCCATGCTATAATTGATAGGGAGATATATTATATAGATGAGTATGTATCGCGTGGTTGTGAAATATATAATATGCAACCCCCTATAGCTGGAGGTTATTGTAATGAGGATACGCGAAGGAAGATTAGTGAGCGATTAAAGGGTAAATCGCGGAACATGACTGATAATGGTAGGCAACGGATTATAGATGCCGCAGCTAGATCATATCCATCATTCATTCATCGTGTGACTGGTGAAGTTATCCACAGTGGTTTTAATTTAAGTGAGTTATGTAGGCAGAGACAACTAGATGTTCGTAATATGTTTAGTGTAATTAAGGGAACTAGTCTTAGTCATCGTAATTGGTGCTTACTAGAACCCCACCCATCATCTATCACTGCTTCATTGCCACGAAAAAGAAAGTCTACAGGGTGTTCCTCTTTCACTAGAAGTATTGAAACTCGTATGAAACAGAGTGCGATGCGAAAAGGAATTGCTGTTGTGTTGTCTCCAGAGGGTTTAAAACGTAAGAAATATGCATTGTCAAGAGATTACCATTCATTAATTAATCAGGATACGCAAGAGATTATCCCTGCTGGTCGCAACGTGAAAGAACTGCGTCGCCAACGATCCTTTGGTGTCAATATCTATAGATTACTTAATGGTTACATACAATCCTACAAAGGGTGGAGATTATTGGTGGTATGAATATTCCCGATCAAACATATCAAGATATATGGCTGAATGGAAAAGTTATTCATAAGGGACAGCGTGATTGTAAGCATCGTTATGCTGTAATCAAGGATTTCCTGAGTAATTACAATAGACGCTTCACTGTAATGGATATTGGTGCTTGTCACGGATACTTCGGAATACGTATTGCACAAGACTTTGACTCTGTTGTAGTAATGGTTGATACGCCAGGTCCGTTTATCCCTGAGTTATGCGCTGATAATAATGTTAAAAGGACTATGTTTCTTGGTGCTTATTTGAATGCAGATTTACTAAGACGCATGTCTGAATGTGAGCACTTTGATGTAATCTTATTACTGAGTACACTGCATCACATGCCTGATTGGAAAGAGGCAATACCGCACCTAATGAATATGTCTGATTATGTTATTATAGAAACACCTCCGTTAGGTGATTGGGCAGGGCCTAAGAATAATACTATAGAAATATTAGATGTTCTACAAACTTATTCCCCTGAGATAATGGGATATTCAAAGAGTCATTTGGCCAAGGTAGAGCGTCCAATCATGTTATTCTCTAGGCAAAAGAAGACTATCTCTCATCAGTCGTTATATTACGAGAAGTATCTTGGTGGCTTGACTGGGCCAATTGATATAAAGTCTACCTTTGAAGATAAGACTGTTCGCTTCTTGCGAAAGGGAATAGAGCGAGATTGGATACATGGTATCAATTTATGGAATTTTCGTGCATTAAATGGCATGTATCCGTCTATGGACTTAATTGTTGAGAAGATGTCACATGCATTAGATAATATTGACACTAGGCACGGAGACATTCGTCCTTGGAATTTTATAATTGACGGTGACGATACTCACTTGATAGATTGGCAGGACAATAGGAATAATGACTTAGATGATGCAAAGTCTCTTAATGATGCAATAGGTACATTCTTACTAGTCCAGCCCTAGGAGGCATAATGCCCTGCTTTATTTTCGGAGTCGATGGCTTCCTTGGCTCTAACCTTGCTAAGTTTTTAATTGCGCAAGGAAGGGAAGTTATTGGCACTGCTCTTTCGCGCAAAAACTTTACAAGCCTTGATGCCCTTGGGGTGAAGTGTCGAGTTGAATATGGTGATGTTACAGACAAGAATTTCGTGGCAAGGGTTATCAATGCTTATGAGGCAAGAGATATATTCCATTTAGCAGCGGTGTCTATTGTAAGGGTCGCTGAAGCTAATCCTGTTAGGGCGATAGAAACTAATGCTATTGGAGCATTGAATGTGTTAGAGGCTGCTCGTAACGCTAAAGGAGTAAACAGTGTAGTAGTGGCATCTTCTGATAAGGCTTACGGAGATTATGGCGGTAGGTTTTATCAAGAGAATATGCCACTGAATCCCACTGGTACTTATGAGGTATCCAAGGCATGCGCTGATCTCATTACGCAATTATATGGTAGACATTATGGATTACGGGCAATAGTCACTCGTTGTGCTAATTTATATGGCCCAGGTGATATGAATTTCTCTAGATTGATCCCTAATTCTTGTCGCAAGGCTCTTAATGGTGAGTCTCCGGTAATACATGCTGGTGTTTGGCAAAACCTTAGAGAGTGGATTTACGTTGAGGATGCTTGTAATGCCTATAGTGTCCTAGCCTCTAAGGGAGAGCCTGGTGCATATAACGTTGGCACAGGTGAGTTAAGACTTACTGGTGACATAGCGCAACAAATATCTAGGTTGACAGGTGCTCCTGTCCCACAAGTAGTAAACAAGGACGTTGATTTTTACGAGATACCTCAACAATGTTTAGACTCATGGAAAATACATAATACCGGATGGAAGTCATCTGTTACCTTTGACGATGGAATTGCTAAGACTATTGAATGGTATAAGCATTATTTAGGGAGTATATAGTTGAGAATTTGGTTTTATTCCCCGCCTGTTCATCACTATGCTGGCTTACGTTATAAGATGTTACCCCTTATTAGTTTACCTACGCTAACAGCATGGTTTAATCAGCGTGGCCATGATGCCTTGGCGTTTGATCTCGAAGCACAGGAAGTTGCTCCTCCGCTTTTTCGTAGAGACTTTGATGCACAGCGCCAATATTGGCCAGATATGATAGGTATTACTGGTTTAAGTATTAGTAAATGGGGCATGCGGGAAATAATGCAAATTATTCGAGAGGTTGGATATAAGGGACTTCTTGTAGTAGGTGGCGTCTACATGACGCTCCATCCAGAAGATGGTCTTGCATGGGGAGCCGATCTTGTAGTTACTGGTGAGTGTGAAGGCAATATAGTAGAGTTAGTTGAGAATGGTGCGAGAGGCATTCATAAGGGTGAATCAGCGCCGATTGAGAGTATTCCGGCACCTGATTGGAATCATTTCAGCCCTTATATCACTAGCTATGAGAGTAATATCCGTCTATTGTTGCCTGCTCCCGGTATATGTATGATGACGAGGGGGTGCCCTTGGCATTGCATTTTTTGTGCTAATGTTATTTTTGGTGGTCGCCCTACTCGTTTTAAGCCACCAGATAATATTCTTCGTGATATGAATGAACTGAAGACTCTTGGCGTCCAGAATGTTTATGTCTATGATGATGAACTAGTTGGCGCTAAGATGCCTGATGGCTGGATGTCAGAAGTTGCTGATCGTATTGGCCCATTGAGAATGCCTTGGCTTACACAAGGACGCTGTTCTAAGAAGTATGTTACACCAGAACTCATGAATACCGTAAGGCGCGCAGGCGGACATACTGTGTTCTGGGGCGTAGAATCATTCTCTCCAAAGGTACTTAATTTTATGCGCAAGGGAACACGCCCTGCTGATATTTGGCATACTCTACGAGTTGCACGAGCGGAAGGAATTAACAACGCTGTATTTACTATGATTGGCAATTATGGTGAAACAGAAGAGGACTTAGCGATTACGGCTCAGGCACTTCATGATGCATACAAAGAGGGGTTAATACAACTACGTCAAAGTACTATATGTACACCATTAGAGGGCACGGAGCTAGCTAGACTCGGGGAAGCTGAGGGATGGCATAAGCCTGTTGTTGAATTTACAGCCCAAGAACTTCAACATGCAGCAGTTTCAACGCCGTGGCTTTCCGCAGACCGTATGGTATATTGGCTTAATAAGTTCAATGAGGCTTGCCCAGTGGGATTAAATGAAGTGCCTGCGAAGACATTTTAATGCATACAGTGATCTTCCCTTCTTGGTCATGTCAGTTATCATGTCACTACTGCTCAATTCGCAATAGTAAGATAGATCGCTCAGTTAAAGGCGTTCCTTGGACTCAATGGGCAGAAGTATTACCCACGGTACTTCCGCATGGTTCGATAGTAGATATTGCTGGTGGTGAGCCTCTAATCTATGAAGGCATAGTTGATCTATTGCATTCTATAGGCAATGCAGGTCTCTTGTGGGCAATTACCACTAACGGTAAGGCTCTAGACGTGGTAGAGAGAATCTGTAAAGAAAAGCCTATCGGTGGAGTTTGCTTTAACCTTAGTGACCATAAAGGCAATCCTGAATCTGTTACTAGTAAGAACAAGCTACGCAATGCTGGATATAATGTAAATATACACCGCGTTGACCACCCCCATGCTGGCTATAATCATTCTGATGCTAGTTTAATACCCTATCAAGACTGGCTAGTAAATGATGCTGTAGATGGCATAGAGAGAAGATGCACTGCTGGACAGGCCCATTGGATAGCTGATCCCAGTGGTGATTTATGGCGTTGTATAGTTGCCGCTGAGACGGGGCAACCGTCGTTTGGTAATCTATTCACTGGCGAGAGGAAATATATCAGTACAGAATGCACATTCGGATGTAGTTCCTGTTATATTGGGGATTCTGCTAGTTGGGCAATAAGTATGGAGATTATGTAATATATAATGCATTCACGAATACAGTTAAAGCCTGTGTACATAGATGACATTAACCGTTTTTGGTCAACTGTAAACGTTGCTAGTGCTAATGAGTGTTGGAATAGCCAGAAATTACATAGCAATGGTTACGGATTTTTTAACTATCGTGGTCTGCGAGTTGGAGCCCATCGACTTGCTTACTTTATTCACTATGGCGTAGACCCTGGTAATCTATTTGTTTGTCATAAGTGTGATAATCCTTCTTGTTGTAATCCTTATCATTTATTTCTAGGTGATCATCAGGCAAATATGGCCGATTGCGCAATCAAAGGACGCAATAAGACTAAATTGAAACCAAATGATGTTAAGAAGATTCTTATGCTTATTGAGCAGGGGAAATCGTGTCAGTATATTGCACATTTATATCATGTATCACGTCCAACTATCGAAATTATAAGACTAGGCCGTACTTGGCAACATGTAGGGAGAGCAATTATACCCGACAAGGTTATATATCCGCCACGTTATGGGGAGTTTAACCCAAAGGCTAAGTTGAATTCGTCGCAAGTTATAGAAATACGCTCACTTATAAATGAAGGTATTTCATATGCGGCTATAGGAAGGCGTTATGGAATGAATCGTCATACGATTCGTGATATAGCTATACGGAGAATATGGAATCATATTGTTTAAATGTTATCCCGCCAATAAATTTGTTATGAGGAGGTTATAAATGGATCACTATCTCATAAATACAACATTCTCTTGTCAGCTTTCTTGTAGTTACTGCCTATTGCCGCATATTAAGATCAAGCGTATACCTGAACATACTTGGCGAGAATGGGCAGAGGCTCTTTGTCGTCATACGCCTCAAGGTTCGCTATTTGATTTTGCTGGCGGTGATCCTCTATTATTTAATGGTCTTGCCTCTTTACTTTTACATTTAACAGAACATGGTCACAGGTGGGCAATAACAACTAATGCTATTAGTATAGAAGGGACTAACGAGCTACTGCGCGTGAGACCAGGAGGATGTGTCTTAATCAATGTTAGTGACCATCCTGGAAATTACAACGTGGGTGAAAATATAAATAGACTTGCTGCTGTATATCCTCTCGTATTTAATCGAGTTGACCACCCCAACGCAGGGCATAGACATGATGGACGTATTGCCACGATTATACCTTATCAGCGTTGGCGTGAGGGAACGGAGCAAGATGGTATTCGTCGGTGGTGTGATTCTGGTCAACGTCATTTCGTAGCAGACCCCACTGGCGATGTTTTTCGTTGTAATCCTGCTATGGCTACTGCCCAAAAGCCAATCGGGAATCTTTTTACAGACAGAACTATTCATAGACCAGAGCCTATAATTTGTGAACAGGGTTGTTCGACGTGTTACACGTCGGATTCTGGAGCATGGGCTGTTAATATGCATGAGGTAGCATAAAGAATGCGCCTGTGTTTCTGGCAAGAAGTACATCCAACTGTGCGTGGCGGTGCTGAGACTTGGTTAACGGAGACCATGAAAGGATTAGAGCTTCTTGGCCACACTACATATTGGCTAAAGGATGCTGCAATTGAGCATGCAGTAAATACCTTTAAGCCAGATGTTATTGTAATAGGTACGATACATGTATTCTTAGGCTTACATCATGTCGATTGGCTAGTTAGGAATAAAATTCCTGCTATCTGGTTTATGCACGACTACTGGTGTTTTTGCGGTTGCTCACGAATGTTACTCATGGAGCGTAGCTTTAGTGATGTGGCATGTGAAGCTAATAAGGGTATCTGCGCAGGATCATGTGGATATCCACCGAATAGAGTAACTGATTTAGTTAATCAGTTTTATGTTGTTACTGGTTGTGAGCCAGCAGCAGAGATTATGCGTCGCAATGGAGTAGATGTCAGGGAAGCCGTTGAAGAGGGCATAGATACAGATTTATTTAAGCCTGACAATGAACTACGTGATAGTGGACGTATAATTTATACTAGTGCCGCTGGTGACGATATATGGAAAGGCTTTCATGTATTACGTGAGGCTCTTATAGGTACAGATATAGAGATGCGTATGCTTACTGGGTTATCAAGGGAAAATGTCGCCTCTCATCTTAAAAGAGCCGCTATTTATGTCTTTCCAAGTATATACGAAGAGATATTCGGTCTTTCCCTGTGCGAGGCTATGTCTAGCGGATGTGCTGTGATTGTGTCAGATGTAGCTTGTGCTAGGGCTCAAAAACATAATGGGATGGGTTTAATAGTCCCGCCAAGGAATCCCTTGGCTCTACGGGCCGCTATTGAACAATTATTGAATAATCCTATTGCGATAAAGACAATGGGTGAGGCTGCAAGGGCACACGTAGAGCAAGATCATAGTCTTGAGGCGATTGGCAGGAGATGGGAAGCCGTGTGCCAGAAGGTATTAAGATGAGGTTAATTTATCTTCACGAACATCAATCTGCCCCAGGTCAAGGCGGTGGAGGAGCAGAATCCTTTCTTCAAGATCAAATGCAAGCATTGAATAGATTGGGATATCAAACTCTATGGTGGTATAATCAAATGCCACTAGAACAGGCTATTGCTGAGTTTAAGCCTGATGTTGCTTATGTTGGTACTATTCATACTCAACTTGGTTTATGGCCAGTAGAGTGGCTTCGGAAGAATAAGATTCCACATGTTTGGGCTATTATGGATTATTATCCTTTTTGTTCCTTTTCTGATGGACTTAATTGTACTGGTAGAATGATGCTTGTAGATGGCGATAAATCCTGCCCAGGGGTTACTGGTCTGTGTCCTAGTACAAGACCGAATATGGTAGAGTTTGTAAATCAGTCTCCTGTGATGGCTCTTAATGAGCACACCGCCGATATTTACCGTCGTCATGGTATGCGAGTAGATTATGTGGTAGAGCTTGGTATAGATACGGATAAGTTTTGTCCGGGTAAGCGCTCGGATCATGTTTCTATTTATACGTCTAGTGCGTGGCTCATGCCGCATAAAGGGATTCACTTATTAAGAGAGGCGCTAGATGGCACAGGGCTTGGATTCGAGCAGATTAGCGGTGTCACAAGAGAGCATGTTTGTCAGGCGATAAAAGCTGCTCATATCTTTGTTTTTACGTCTGTATACGAAGAAACATTCGGGCTGAGCCTTTGTGAAAATATGTCC
>ERZ1292632.1615-Hain-H43-01um-R2-1615-length-21306-cov-8_pt1 | contig 21306 bp, 23 predicted proteins | sample MGYA00564407_ERZ1292632 | MGnify/ENA primary metagenome ERZ1292632 (study PRJEB36523, sample SAMEA6512637) | groundwater metagenome | collected 2019-01-08 | study: AquaDiva: Metagenomics assemblies of 32 groundwater samples | reverse complement strand
CGGCTATCTGGGCGAGCTTGGCGTAGGATTCCGCCCCCTCCCGCAAACGCCCCCGACTCCGCAGGAGATCATCATTATCCTATGGGCGGCGATCGTCGACGAACCCGGCGCGCCAGAGCTCGGCGATATGCCTTATCGCAGCAACGTCCGCGCAACCTCGGCGTAGCTGGAGGGGTGGATGCGGTCGGCGGAGGAGAAGCGCGTCAGATCGAGGGTCTCGTCGCCAAAGGTGGCCGCGACAGAGCTTACCGCATAGGCCTGCTGGCGGGCATAGGGAAGGAGCCAGATAACGCGCCGTGTCGTGACGCGCGTGCGGATCTCGAGGAGCGTCCGCGTCAATGCTCGGCCGGCACCGTCATTCGATCCGATCGCGAAGATGGCGGTGCCATAATATTTCGAGGGGCGGCGCCAACTCAGGATTTGGGCGGCCGAGGCGCGCTCGACGGCCTGAACGTCGCACTGGCCGGCATAGCGGGCATTGACGGCCTGCGCGGTGCCAACGCCAATGCTGTCGCCGAGGATGAGACATTCGAACATCGCAGCACCCCCTTCGCCCCAGGCACGATCAGAATGAAACACGATCTCTGTCAGCGCAAGCGCAGCGCCTGAAGCCACTCCATGCCATGGTGGTCCGTGCCCATATGGTCCTGCAGGTCCGACAGATCGGCCGATGCGACCACATACATTTCATCGCTTCGAAAGAATGCGCACGCGCGCTGTGCTTCATCGCTGGGCGGCGCGATCGGCCCGAACCGGTCGGGCCAGCGTTGGTCTACGAAGCCGACAAGATCGGTCCAGGCTGCCGCATCATTGTCGTAGACCGCGAGCGTTTTCTCGCCTTCGCACAAGATCAACAGAACAGTGGCGTTCATTGGGCCTTCCAGCATAAGGCGAAGATCTCTAACGATCAGGGACCATTTCTTTAGGTTCAACTGTGTGGGTTTGCTCAATAAGTATAAGTACGAGGCTTGAATCCCCTGATCGCCTGTGCCTGCGGATAATGGCGGCTTTCTAAAACCCGATCCATAATGGATTAAAAATCATATCCATTACGGATCGAATTTTACAAGGTCTGCACCCTGTCTTTGCCCGTCGAAATAAATATGCCTTATGTAACTTTAAGGATGTTCGGTTCGATCCTCCTGCGAGTGGATCAGGTCTATCGGCCGTAAAGGCGATTGCCAAGACACTTATTGCGAATCGTTCGCATAAAATGGCGGTCTGGACCAGCCATTCGGACCCGTTCTCGTTGTACGGGGACGAACGCCGCCGTGCCGCGCCGGATTGAGTCCCCGGCAATCTGCACGCAGAGCTGAGACGGTGGTGATTATAAATCAGCGCCAGCGGTGCAAAAGCGTGCAAAGAGTGTCGGTAGCTAGCTGGAAGGCCTATGCGCCAACATCGGCCGCCTCCGCTGATCCGCTGGCGCCGATCCTGTCTTCCAGCCATGCGACAAAGGCGCCATTGGCGAAGCGGTCGGGCGTCAGGTCGAACATATCTACATCCATTTCGGATGTATGGCCCGGTAAGCCATGATCCCGATTCAGCTGGACCCGCAGTTGGTACCGCTCGTCGCCGTCACGCGCGATGGAGATTTCGAGAACTGACGCGGGTCCGTCGTCGCGCAGGTCGCGGCGAATTGAACAGTCGAGACCATGTGTGTCGAGCTTGGCCTGGAGGGCGATCAGGGCTTTGAACACGTCGCGCTCGAAGGCCGACCGGACCGGCATGAAATTCTGACTCCCAAGAATGGCCTGGGCGTAGCCGCGCACTGGCTCTGCCTTGCCGAGCGCATCGAGGCGGCATTGGAGGAGAACGAGAAATGGGCCGGGCACCTCCAAGTCGCCGAGAATTTCACCGGTGACGACGAAGGGTTGGGCATGACCGAGCAGCGCCGCGCGGCGTCCTGCACCTTGTGCGTAGAGAAGCACCGCGGCTGAAGGCGGGAGTTCGCTATTCTGGCGCGGCAGGTCGCGCAAAACCCTTCCAATGTCTCCGTTCCAATAGGGGCCGCTCCGCGTCCAGAGCAGCTTTTGGAGGCTGACTTGCGGCATAATGTCGAAGGCAGCGGCAGCCTCGAAAATGGTCTCGAATTCTTCCGGGAGCGAGGAAACGGGCTTGATCGTGGGAGCGGGGATAACGTTGCTGCCCGCTGCCGCCAGCAATTCCCAAAGCCGTGCGGCAAGAACGGGCGCAAGCACGGCCCCCTCTCCCTGTTCACCCGGCACCGTGGGGAGCGTCTCGATATCGAGGGGAAAGGGGCGCCGCGCCTCGAGCGTGGTGAGGAGATCGGTGTCCGTCATTATAACCCGTCCGGCTCAGGCGCAGGCGAGGGCAGGGACATCCTTCGCCCCGGTGTCGACGGGGCGGATCTCCAGATCGGCGACCAGCGTGTGGATCTCGCGATTGGCCTCGAGCCGCGTACGGGCAAGCTCGGGGATCCGGCGCACGTCGAGATGGGTGAGGCCAAGGTGGAACAGCTCCCGATAGGCGACGCGTTCTGCCAACCCCTGGCCCACGCGAAATCGTGCGCTGCGTGCCAGCTTCTGCAATGACTGCTCGATCCGGTCACGGTTCTGGCTCGGGCCTCTGCGCAGCCGGTTTTGCACCACGAGCCAATCGATATCAGACAGCCCCTTCCCCTCACGGGCAGCGCGCAATTCGTTCACCGCGACGGCGAAGCAGCCCGGTTCGGAGACTTCGTGGGTCAACGGATGGAAACGACCGAGAAGATCCAGATCGACGAATGAACCGTTGACGGGGGTGACGAGCGTATCCGCAATCGCGATTGCCCGCCTCGCGATCGGGGAATCATAGCCTGCGACATCGATGATGATGATATCGGCGTCCCAGCCCACGCGCGAGATTTCATGGCAGAGGATGGCGCCACTTGGAATGTGGAGTGCTTGCTGGCGGGGCAAGGACAATGGGATACCGAGCCGGCGCGCGGTCGCTTCGCGGTTGACAAGAGCGCGCGAGAGGGTTTGTTGCCTGCGGTCGAGATCGATCGCTGCAACCGTGTGTCCTGCGTCTGCCAGCGCGACGCACAGATGGAGCGCGATGGTTGATTTGCCGACGCCGCCTTTTTCATTGGCAAGGACGATGACCTGTGCTGCAGGTCTCGGCCGGCTTAGGATATCGGCCAGGATCACGTCCGGATGCTCGCCGTCGAAGGCGATATTGCGGCGGGCGCGGTACTCCTCCACAATCACTCTGGCATTCATCTGCGGAGCGCTCCCAGGCCGAACAGCCAGATGAAAAGCGATACGATGCGACCCAGCGACGCGCCAACGCTCTCGCCCGAGCCGGCGGCGCGCTGGAAGAGCGGAACCTTGTCCACCAGCTTGGCGAATGACCATTTGGCGGCTTTCGCAACGGGCGAGGTGAGCAGGAGAATGACCACCACGGCGGCCACTTTCTGGCCGAGCGAGGCGGCCAGCGCGGGATCGAACCGGTACCCGCCAAGAGAAAGTTCATTCATAGGCACACGCCCCTTCGACCCAATCGAGGTTGCGTGAATGCTTCCTGCCCTGGCGGTCGTGCCTTCGTGTGCGACCGCGAAAGCCCCAACAGTGAAATATCTACGCCGCCTCGTTGGCGTACGTTAATCCGAAGAAACGCCTATCGCTGTGTAAAAACTTGTCACATCGCCAGGATGGTGAGGGGGCTCGTCCAGAACCGCATGTTTTTTCTCAAAGTTTCGTTGTTCGCGGACCTGATGACGCAACGAAAAACGACAAGCGACGCTTCCGCGAGGCTTCGGTTGGCGGAATCCATCGGGCGGGAGAACTGAACTCCAGCATGTAAAAGCTTGTAAACAGGACGATCCTGTAGTCAAAGCCGATGGCCTCGTGACGATCATTCAGGCATTGCGCGCCCAAAGAGACAAGTTCGGGCAAAAACAGGATGAGCGGGCAACTATCCTTATTTGAGTGCAAAATCGATCTCGAACTTTCGGGCAGCGTAGCGGAATCAAAAGATCGAGCGATTCCGCAGGACGAAGAAGGCCTGATATGCTTCGAACAGACAGCGCTGAATAAGGTGCTACCTGCCCGCTACTTCCGCGGACTCGACGACGCGGCCGTTCAGGTCAGGCCCTTCGGCCCCGCCGTCGCTGTGTGCGGCACGGGTAATGACGTCGAATGTGCGGAGATGCGCTGGGGCGAAAACCGCCATGACGGGGCCGCCGTGCCGACCACGCAACGCGACCGCGGATTATGGCGACGGATGTTGAGCGTGTCGGACATTGGCCGCTGTATCGTGGTGGCAGACAGGTTCGCGACGCGGCAGTGGAAAGATGGCCGGCCTCTTCTTGCCTGGGTGACGCCGGAGCAAGGCACGCCATTCTTCCTTGCGGGCCATTGGCACATGACGTCCGGTGGGCCGGTTCTGAGCCTCCTCGAACGGGCTTCTGCAGGGCCGCTGCGGCGCGTCGGTCCGTTGGTGCCCTTAATGCTTGCCGAGACAGATGTCTGGCGATGGCTCAACGGGCGTCCCTGGATCGTGTCGACTGAAATAGAAATGCGCCGGAAGCGTCATAGCATCACGACGACCGCGTCGGCTTCCTGAAGGCGGCAGATCGTGATGCCTCGCTTCTTCTTCGATCTTGGCGCTCCCGGTTCGCCGGTCGTCGATGAGGAAGGGATAGAGTTCGCCGATTGGCAGTCTGCCATGCGATATGGTCTGCGCTGCGCGCGGGATGTGATCGCGCAGTCCGTGCTCGCCGGGGAGCCGGTCGATCTCGCGAGTTATGTGGCAGTCTGCGATCATCATCGTGTCAAGATCAGGCGGCTACATTTCCGGGATTGCGTCACTCTGCCGGGCGACGAGCGCCCTGATCGCTGAACGCGATCGCGACGAAGGGCTGCCGAGGGGGAAGCGTCCAGCGCGCAATATGGAGGGAGGACGGTGACCCGGAGCGGGAGGGGGAGGCGAGGGGCCACCTTGTCGTCTGCCAGGCCAACATCGGCGACGCGTCGCTCCATTGGGAAAATTACGTAAGGTCCGCGGCGCGGTCCGGCGGTAGCGTCGGATCATGACTCGCAATCACCAAGTCCGCTCCATGCCGAGACCCACCTCCAAGAAGGCCCTGGAAAAGCCCTGCCGCGAATGACGCATGCTGCAAGCCCGCGCCGTCTTGGGCAGCCCGGGATGTGACCGAGACGGAGGGCGGAGCGGCGACATGATGGGCATGTAAAAGGTTGTAAACTGCGGCCTTACCTCATGACGCACGGGCTTTAGCGACTTAGGCGATGCTGAGGGGGCTCGTGAAACTGAATGCATATCGCTGTAGTCGACGACGATGAGACGATGCTGGACACGATCCAGCAGACGCTCGAAGCGGAAGGTCATCGCTGTTTTCGATGCCGCAACGGCCGCGATCTTCTCGCGGCCTTGTCGCACCAGACGTTCGATTTGCTCGTTGTCGACTGGAACATGCCAGAAATGAGCGGTATCGACATCGTTTCCTGGGTCCGCAACCATTTAGCCGATAAGCCGCCCGTCCTGATGCTCACCTACCGTTCGAACAAAGATGACATCGCCTTTGCCCTGAATTCCGGGGCCGACGATTTCATCATCAAGCCGGAAAGTCCCATCGTCTTTGCGGCGCGGGTCAACGCCCTTCTGCGTCGCAGCGGTGCGAATGGCAGCGGCGAAGCGGAGAAGCTGCAATTCGGAGCTTATCGGTTCAACCGCCTCGACGACAGCGTCAGCCTGGAGGGAGCGACGATCTCGCTCACGTCCAAGGAATATGCTCTGGCCCTGCTGTTTTTCAGAAATATCGACCGGCCGCTCTCCCGAGCCTATATGATGGAAGCGGTGTGGAACAGCGTCGCTGACCTCTCGACGCGAACGCTCGACATGCATGTCTCGCGCATCCGCTCCAAGCTCGCGCTGCGGCCCGAAAACGGCTTCTTCCTGAGGACGGTCTTCGGCTATGGCTACCGCCTGGAATCCTATCATGGCGAGGAGTGACCGCCTCCTTGGGCGCCTTCTTCTCGCGCTTCTCTTCCTGATCTCAGCGCACCCGGCCCCGACGCAGGCCCCGACGCGCGAGGAAGTGATCGCCTATCGGATGAAGCCGGGCGAAAATCTCTATTCGCTCGCTGCGCGCTATCTCATGCGGCGAGACGACTATCGCACTGTACAAAGGCTCAACAGGATCGGCGATCCGCTTCGCATTGCGGTCGGCGCGACGGTCTCCATTCCTGTGCGTCTGCTGAAAAGCGAGCTGCTGACGGCGCGCGTGATTGCGTCTCGCGGAACGGTCCGCATCATGGCTGGCGGCAGTTCGGTCCCCGCCAGCGCCGGCACCGAAGTGCCGCAGGGCGCGCTTCTCGAGACCGGCGTGGACGGGTTCATCAGCGTCGGCCTAGCCAACGGCTCCCAGCTTTCGCTGCCCACCCGAAGCCGGCTGCGTCTCAATAGCATGGTGCGTATCCTCCTCACCAACGCGGTGAGGTTCGACGTCACGATCGAAGGTGGCAAGCTTGATACGTCCGCGACGCCGTTGCCCAATGGCGGGAGCGAATTCCGCCTTCACACGCCGCGTGCGGTTTCCGCGATTCGCGGCACCGTGCTGCGCGTCGGTTTCGACCCCGCCGCAGGCGTCTCGGCGACCGAAGTGCTGGACGGCCTGGTGGCGGTGCAGGGCGACCCGGCGCAGACCGCGACCATGGTGCCCAGGGGTGTGGGTGCGAGCATTTCCGCAACGGGTGCAGTGGTCTCCGAGCCCCTGCTTCCCGCCCCTGAACTCACGGATCCCGGACAGGTCCTCGTCGACCCGATCCCGGCTTTGCGCATCAAGCCCATCGACGGCGCGCGGGCCTATCATGTGCAGGTCGCCGCCGACGCCGGCTTTTCCGATCTCGTCGCCGAAGCGACGGCCGATGCACCGCTGGTCCCGCTGGCCGCCTTGGCCGACGGCCGCTGGTTCGTGAGGGTATCCGCTTATTCGCAGCGAGGCCTTGAAGGAGAATCGCAGGTTTATTCTGTTCGGCGATCGTTGACGGGCATTGCCGCATCGGCAAGCCAGGATGCCGATCGGCTGCGTTTCTCCTGGACGGGCGATGGTCAGGGCAGGCGCCTCTATCGCTTCCAGCTCGTCGAGGGTGCGGCCGCCAATCCGCCCATGATCGACGAACCAGGGCTGACGTCATCACAGATCAGCTTCAGGGGCCTGGGCGACGGCACCTATTTCTGGCGCGTGCAGGTTCGCCAATATGTCGATGGCGAAGTGACCGAGAACTGGACGCCCTTCCAAAAGCTGACCGTTGCCGGAATGAATCCCTGATCCATGCTGTATCGGCGCCTGATCACCGAATGGGCGATCGTCTTCAGCCTTGGCACCCTGGTCGTGGCCGCGACGACGGCATCTCAACTGACCGCGCCGCTCGATCATCTGCTGCTCGACACCATGACCCAGATCCGTCCCAATGACGCGGACGACCGCATTCTTCTGGTCCAGATTGACGATGGAAGCCTCTCGGCAATCGGTCGGTGGCCCTGGTCTCGCGCCGTGCATGCCCGCGCGCTCGATATTCTGGCGCAGGCACGCCCGGCGGCGATTGGCTATGATGTCCTTTTCCTCCAGCCGTCACAGGACGATGCGGTTCTGGCCGAGGCGCTGAAGCGCGCCAATCCGGTCGTGCTCCCGATGCTGCCGATGCGCGCGCCGGGTGATCCGGGGGATGAAAGGCCCCCGCCGCAGATCGCGGCTGCCGCCGCTGGTTTGGCGTCGGTTGATGTCGCGCCCGACAGCGACGGCGTAGTGCGACATTTCGATCCCGGCATCACGCCCGGCACGCCGTCCATGGGCGAGCTGCTTGCGCAGCGCCTCGACCCGTCAATCAGGTCCGTTTCGAGCGAGTCCGCGCGCCTGATCGCATTCGCTCCCCAGGGGTCGTTCCGCGCCATCCCCTTTTCCGGCCTTCTCAACGGAAGTGTGCCTTCCGGGTTCATCAAGGATAAGGTCGTGTTGGTCGGGGGCGTTGCGGCCGGTTTCGGCGAACGGTTCCTGGTCCCGCCATCGGCCGGCAAGCTTATGTCCGGCGTGGAGCTTCAGGCCAATTTATTGAATGCCTTGCTCCATAAGAGCTTCTACCGGACCCTGTCGCCCGCATGGCAAATGCTGTTCGGGCTCGCGCCCGTCTGGCTCCTGCTGCTTGGCTTCCTACGCTTTGGTCCTTCGACCAATCTGAGGCTCTCAGTGGCGGCCATCGGCTCGGTCCTTGGCTTCTCGCTCCTGCTTCTCCTTGTCGGGCGGTGGTGGTTCGCACCGACCGCCACGCTTATGGGGCTTGTGCTCGTCTATTCGCTCTGGGCATGGCGGCGGCTCGCGGCGGTCAGTCATTTCCTGACCGCCGAGGTCAAGCGGCTGCAGGGCGAGCCGGACCTGGTGCCGGGCGTCCCGGCGGCGAAGCACCGAGGTGATCTGGTCAACATAGAAACCAATCGCCTGCACGACGTGATCGATCAGATCCGCGATCTGCGCGCCTTCATTGCCGAAGTATTGACCTGCCTGCCCGACGCGGTCTGCGTGGCGGCGGCGGACGGGACGGTCAAAATGGGCAATCTTGCGGCCGAGACGCTGTTCGGCATGCCGATGCGGGATCGCGCTGTCGCGGATCTGCTGGCGTCGCTTGATGCCGGTGAGATCGTGGCGGGCGCGGAAATCGCGCTCAGGGACGGTCGCACGGTCGTGATGACGGAGGCGAGGGTCGGAAGCGAGGGTACGATCCTGCGGTTCATCGACATTTCCGAGCTCAAGGCGGCGGGCGCGGCGCGCGAGGAAGCGCTGCAGTTTTTGAGCCATGACATGCGCGCGCCGCAGGCGGCGGTCATCGCGCTGCTCGATCGGATGGGTGCGGACGATACCGGCGGACTGCCTGCCGCGATCCGTCAGCATGCCGAGCATGGCCTGAAGCTGGCGGATGATTTCGTCGAACTCGCGCGGCTGCGCAGCGCGCCGCCCGGTCTTGAACCCGTGGACCTGTGCGGTGTGGCGATCGAGGCGATCGGTCTTGTCTGGCCCCTCTCGTCGGCCAAGCATGTGATGGTGGAGGAGAAGGGCTTATCGGGCGAGCTGTGGGTGACGGCGGATCACGCGACGCTGCTGCGCGCGCTGGTCAATCTCCTCGACAATGCGGTCAAATTTGCCGAGCCGGCCGATCATATTTTGTGCGAGATCACGCGGAATCCGACCCATGCCATGGTGACGATTTCCGGAAGTGGGCCGGACATGCCCGCCGAGCGGGAAGAAAATGCGTTCCAGGCCTTCGCTCCCGGCACCGCGGCCGGCGGCGTGGCGAGCCGGGGACTGGGTCTTGCTTTCGTGAAAGCCGCGATCGAACGGCAAAAAGGGTCGGTTGCCTATGAAGCCCGGGCCGGCTCGATCAAGGCATTCACCATCAGGCTGCCCCTTTCAGCTCAGGATTAATCGCGCGCCCTGCGCAGGTCCGATCCTGCGGCGACCGGACGGGCGAGCATGGCAACGGCCTGATTGGCCAAAGCGGGAAGTGCCTCGGCCGAAGTGCCGTGGCAATGGCTCTCCTGCGCCCAGCCGCGCCGCACAAGGTCGCCATTGCGATTGTCGACGACGGTCACGACGAGCCGATAGTCACGATCGGCGCAGGACTGGAGCAGGCGCTGCCGCTTTGCGGGCGCCAGGACAGCGTTCTGCTCGCCCAAAATGGCGGTGCGAGCGGAGCGAGTGCCGAACGCGAATTCGAGCTGATAGGGGCTCGAGGCATCGACGCGAAAACCCTCGCGACCGATCGCCGCAGCAAGGGCGGGCCAACGCGCGTCGGTCTGATCGCTCGGTGATACAGCGATCGTCTGGAGCGCCAGAGACTCTGCCGCCCCGCTTTGCGCGCCGAAATGCGTTCGCACAGGCCCAGCGCAGCCGGCCAGCGCCGATAATGCGGCGATCACCGCCATACACGATCTCATTCTAATTTCTCCTGCGTCATGCCGCCTCTAGCGAAGCGAAGAGATCGCCGCAAACCTTCCGGCATCGGTACTTGCCTTGGGCGTCGATAGCGGGAACTGTTGGGGTCGGTCAGCTTTTGTTCGGAAATAGGGGCTATACCAACGTCGATGCAGCATATGACGCAACTTGAACTGGCCAACTGGATCGCGCTTTACGCGGCGGCCGGTTTGTGTTGCGCCATCGCTTTCGCGCTGGCCTGGGCAGCGACGCTGGCCGAGCTTTATCGCGAACGAAGTTGGGTGGCGGTGAGGTCGGTCAAATCCGCCCTTCTCTTCCTGCCCAAGACCTGGTGGCGCTGGCAAAAGCTCTATCTCACCTCGACGCCAGTGACGCTTGGCATCGTGGCGCTGTTCGCGACATCGCTGAGCTGGAACTGACGCCCCACAGCGGGAACATGCCACCGCGGGCGGCGGTGATGCTGCAGCGGGAGGGTCATACGCCGAACGCCTCCATGACGATCCGTCCGATGCGGGCGTGCTCCACATCCACCGGCGACACGCAAAAAACGGGCGCCATCTGTTCCATGCGCGGATGGGTGACAGCTTTCGTGGCGAGATAGCTCTCGTCGTTTGAACCCATCGCTTCGAGCACGATCTGCCGTATTTCCCCGGTGCTGCGCGACCGCGCCTCCAGGAGAAAGTCGGGACGACACGGACCGATCGCGGTGAGGGTATCGAACACCGGCTTTTCAAGGATGAGGTCGAGACCGAGCCTGTCGAAGACTCTGCGGACCTGCAGGATTTCGCGCAGCACCGATCGCTCGAATTCGGAATCGACTGGCAGGAAGCGGCGACCGGAATAGATCGGCTGGGCATAGCCACGCAGGGGCGCATAGCCATGCGCCTCGGGATATTCGCCGGCGACCACGATCACGAGATAAGGGCCCTTGATCCTGTTCCCGCGCACCGAGGGCGACTGAACCCGGTTGGCAAGCACTACCGGCGCGCAACCGGCGACGGAAATCGTCGATCCGCGGAATTCCTGGGCGAATAGCGTCAGGAACGCCTGCGGAGCGTGGCCGCGGGGCCAGCGCCGCGCCAGCTCGCGCAGGCTGGCATAGATCCGCTTGGAATGCAGCGCTTGGGCATGCGTCCAGAACGCGCGGCCGAGCTCGATTCCTGGCGCGATCTCGACGCGTTCCGCCGCCATCGACAGCAGCTTGAACTCGTCGCTGATCGAATGGTCGTGATTTTCCTGCGGCAAGGGCAGCGTCCGCGTCAGACCGGAAATATGGAGCAGGCGCCACAGCAGGCGGGCAAGCCGCGGGACGGAGGCCTGGCGGGTCCGGTCGTCGCTGCTCTCCTCCTCCGGGCGTTGGGCAAGCTTCTCCGGCGCGGGTCGCAGGACTTCGAAATAGCCCGAAGGCGGGTCTGCCGGACTCTCCTGCGTTCTGACCTCGGTTATCCGGTTGGTCGCCTGCTCGCGGAAGAAGGGGCAGTCGGGTTGGTGCTCCGGGCGATTGGGGCTGGTGAGGCGGCGCAGATAATAGGTTTCGGCCTCAGAGAGGAAGGCCGGGGTCAGGATAGGAGGCGCCTGGTCGGCAGGCAGGCAATCGCAGGCGATCCATCTTTCGCCGATCCGTGCCTGCTGGACCAGCATGATGCCGGCTTCCTCGTCGTGACGCGAGCCCTTGCCCACATACCATCGCACCAGTGCTTCCCGGACCGGATCCGGGAGCGGAATCCGGCTTGAGCCGAGGCCGTCGCTGTGGCGCGCGATCAGCCACATGGCGACCTCGCGGCGACGCTTTCGCAAGGGTGTGACCTAAAGCCGCACGGATTGACAACGGGCCGCTGCCTGATCTTCGCTTGGCCCAGTTCCATCATGGGGAGGCTTTTATGCGTATAATCCTGCTGAGCGCGGCTGCGATCGCGACGGTCTGTGCAGCGACGGCGCACGCCGGTTCGCCAAGATCGGCACGCAGCGTCCAGCTCATTTCCCTGGGCGGACCCGCCAGCCCGCAATCCGCCGTGACAGCGGACGAGCGGCATGGCGAGGCGCAGGCTCGCGCCGCGCCGCAAGGCGTCGATGCCTTTCGGGTCCACGATCTCAGCCGGCGCTGGGTGGAGTATGAGATGGCCAGCAATTTCGCTGGGACGAGTCCGGGCCCGGACGCCACGGCAGACGTGGATCCCTTCGCGCATGTTGGCGTCGCCCAGCCTTCCGCCATGCCCGTCGCCGGCGTCGTGGCGCCGGCGAGTGCCATACCGGTCCCGCTGTGGATGCGGGGCGGCCCGATCTATGCAGCCGCCGCCTATCGTTATGTGCCTGGATGCGCCGGACCGACTTACAGCCCCGCGGGCTTCCTCAGCATCGACGCCGAGATGCGGCGCGCGGGCTATTACGGGATGATGAGCAACATCGCGTGCGAATATGGCATTCCTGTCGGCCTGTTCGATGCGATGATCATCCGTGAGAGCCGCTATCGGCCCGACGCCTTTTCCCCCAAGAGCGCGTTCGGTCTGACGCAGCTCATGCCGGGCACGGCGGCCGCGCTCGGCGTCAACCGCTACAGCGTCGAGGATAACCTGCGCGGCGGCGCCAAATATCTGCGCCAGCAGCTCGATCGGTTCGGCCATTATCACTTGGCGCTCGCTGCCTATAATGCGGGTCCCGGCCGTGTTCGGAATGGACTGGTGCCCCGGATCGCCGAAACCCAGGACTATGTCGACAATGTCCTCTGGAACTGGTCCCGGCTGAGCGGCCTGCGGCGCGAGGCGACCATAATTTCGGCGCTCCCGCGTTCTTCCCCCAGTGGCCCGGCCGGCACGCGTCCCCTGGTCCGCGCAGCATCGGTTTCGACCTTCTAGTCGAGTCCAGGGCCCTGCATCGCATGTTGCAAAGGGGTAGGGCGGTGGCACCGTCCTATCGCCAGAGGTCGTCGCGCTCCGCGATCAGCGTGCGCCTGCGCATGAGGTCGGCGACGGCGAGAGCCACCTGCTTGGTCACGCCCTTTTTTAACGTTGCCGCCCATTCCTTGCGCACTTCGGAGCCATCGATGCCGCCGATCGTCTCCAGCGCCTCGATGATGTTCTGGCCGAGACCCACCACGAATTCGCAAACAAACTCGACAACCCCCTCATATCGGTCCCGGTCCATCGGCTCGACGTCCCTGAAGATCTCGTCGCGCATGAGCGCCCGAACGATGTTCGTGCCCAGCGCGTGCAGGATCTTGTCGAACTCCTCGACTGACATCCTGCATCGCTTCGCGGGGTTCCGGTGGAGCAGAAGCGCGAGTCGGCTTTTGCTGATGCCGGTTTTCCGGGCCAGCGACCGTTGCGCCGTCTCCCTGTCTGCCATGATTTGCAGGATCAACGGGATATAGTCCCGTCGCCCTTCATCGCCGCCGGACGCCTCCACGGCTTACGCCCTCATCTTGGCAAGAGATGACATATCGACCCCCCAGTGCCTTATGGATGGATCGAAAGAAACATGACGGAAAGTTCATTTGCAAGCCCGGTTGGGGCCATAATGAGCAGGATGTTTTGGCTAAGATGCTGGACAGCAAATGCTTTAATGCTGTGACCCGCTGGCGGCGCCGGGTGTCGCAAAGGCGATGACGTTGTCGAGGTCCAGCTTTTCGAGGACGCGTGCCGTCTTCTGCTCGACAATGTAGTCGAAGAGCAACACGGACAAAGCGTCGCCGACGGAAAGATTGGTATTGAGCTGCTTACTCAGCAGATCCTTGACCTGATCGAGGTTGTCCGCGCTCGTGCGCGAAATGCTGAGTTCTATCCGAATATTTCCCTGGGTAGGGATCGTGACGAGATGCTCTTTGAGCGTCGACGTGTCGTGGTCATTGATACGCGACAGGTCTCCTGTACGGGCATCGACCAGGTTTTCCAGCGTTTGGTAAGCCTTGGTTTCATTGGAATGAATGCGAAGACTTTCCGTGGTGAGGCGGAAAAGATGCTCCGAAATGTCGAGGGTATAGCCTCGGGAGTCCGCGTCCATTCTGCCCACGTCCTGCTTAGCCTTTGTCCGAGAGAGCCCGATGATCGTCGGGCGCGAGGGTAAATTTATGAACCTATAATGGTTAATATCACACGAGTCCGCTCTTTCGAATCTACCCTGATTACGTCGTGTCCGCAATTCCGGGGCAGGCTGCCCAGAAGGGCGGGGCAGGATGCCCCGATATGCGGGGCACACCGCCCCTGAAGCCGGGGCAGAGCGCCCCGCCAGGCGGGTCTCCAAACGGCGAAGCATAAAAAAGAATGCGATTCGTGGAGCGGCGCGTGCTGCCTCCGTTGCTGCCCGGCGGATCGCTTGCTCCCTTTCTCTTGGGCGCGGTTCCGTCGCGTCTCAACGGAAGGAAATCCACATGCAGTCTGTCCTGAAAAAGAGCGGGCGCGCGGAGCTGGCGATCCTCGCCCTCGCCGCGTTGCTGTTCACCTTTCTCTGGTTCGCCGGTCCCGCTTTCGCGGGAGCCGACACCACCTTCAACACCGCGCTGACCAAGTTCACCGACTTCCTCGAGGGATCGGGCGGCAAGATCATCACGGTGCTCAGCCTCGCCGGCGGCATCGTCGCTTTGGCCTCGGGTCGTTTCTCGATGGGCCAGATCGCGATTCCCGTGGGCGTCGGTGTCGGCGCCGGTACCGGTATTCCGATCGTCACCTCGACCGTGACGGCGACGATCTGAACAGGTCCGCGACCCCAAGCGAGGTAGCAGCCTCGCCAGGGTCAAGGAGGGGGTGGTGCAATGGCCGCAGACAAGTACGTCATTCCGACTCATCTGGACGATCCCGAGCTGATCGGGCTGTGGACGCTGGATGAGTTCCTGGCGATGGTCATACCATTCGTCTGGGGGATCCTGTCTCAGCACATCCTTATCGGCATTCTGCTCTCAGGAGCAGGCTGGTGGGGTCTCAGAAAAGCGAAGGCAGGCCGGGCGACCTCTTGGTTGCTTCACATAGCCTATTGGCATCTTCCGGCCGGTTTCACCGGCTTGAGAGCCACGCCACCCTCATATCTTCGACTGATGGCAGGCTGACTATGGAACTGTCCTACAGCCACTCGCACAGCCAGCGGATCCTGCGCCAGCGCAATATGCTGGCCGTCGCCGCGGCCGCCCTGGGCGTCATCACACTGCTGCTCTTCACGGTAAGCCTCTCGCGCGACCGCGAAGTGGTGTTGCAGCCGGTGCTCCGCTCGCCGCTGACGATAAGCTCCGCTGGCGTCAGCCGCGAATATCTCGAGCTCATCACGAGGGACACGGTGGTGCTCACGCTCGACCGCAGCCCGCAGAATCTCGAATATTGGATGAATGCGGTCCTGGATATCGCTTCGACGCGGACGCAAGGCAAGATCAAGGCCGACCTGCTCAAGATCGTCAACGAGCAACGGGGCTCCTCGATCGCGCAATTCTTCACCATCGAGAAGATGGAGATCGATACGAGGAATCTCCGCTCGGAGGTCTCGGGCGAGCTGCATACCATCGTCGGCGACAAAGTCGTGTCCAACGAGCGGCGGACCTTCCGCTACGACTGGGAATATTCGGGCCTGTCCCTGAAGCTCGTGGGCTTCGGAATGGTGACGCCCGTCTCCGGAAAAGATCAAAAGGGGAGCGGGCAATGATGCCGTTCTACGCAATGGCCAGCGCTGCCGCTGGCGCTGCCTTCCTGTCGCGCGTGACTTGCCACGCAAGCCGTTTCCTCGGGGCGAGCCTGGTCGCGCTCGCGATCCTTATCGTCGCGGAACCTGCCTGGGCGGATCAGACGATCATGGCGAGCGACAGCGCGCAGGTCGACTGTACCGCATCGGCCAAGGATCTCACCCGTATCAGCCTCGTCGAGGACGAATTCGCGAGCGTGTCCAAGATTTCGACCGGCAGTCCGCAGGATGATTTCTCGGTCGTCAACGAGCCGGTGCGCGGGGACATCTACCTCTCGGTGCCCGATGGCTTCGGACGGCCGGCGCTCTCCTTCTTCGCCACCAGCAAGCGGGGCTATGTCTACAAATTCGTCTGCCGCATCAGCGGCGACCAGGCCGCTCAGGTATTCATCTCGAATCCAGCGATCGCCAGCGAGCGGGCGGCCGAGAACGGTCCAGCCGAGAAGCTTGGTCCGCAGGATGCGGCGGTCGAGCTCGTCCAGGCGATGTATTCCAACGCCGTCGCGGATGGATACGAGATGCGCCAGCGCACCCTGCGGCCCGTCTATGTCGGCACGCTCAAGGTCCAGATGATCGCGGAATATCGGGGATCGGAACTCACCGGCAAGGTGCTGCGGATCGAGAACAAGGGCGATCAGTCGGTCGAACTGACCGAGGGGATGATCGCGCCTGCGAGTGCGCTCGCCGTCTCCATCGCGGACAGCAAGCTGACGCCGGGCAAGGTCACCACGGCCTACCTCGTCTCGCAAAACGGCTCCAACTTTCAGGCGGGAAGGTGAGGACATGGCTTTCTCGGATCTCTTCAATCGCAAGCGTCGGCCTCTGGACGGTGGGTCCGAGGAGGGCGTGTCCCCGGTCGCGGGTGAGCTCGCGGGCAACGAGGCCGTGCGCCGCCGTCAGCGCCTGCTTCTGGCGGGGGTGGCCGGTGTCGGCCTCATCGGCTCATCCTTCTGGATCTTCGGCGGCGATGGCGACAAATCGCAACTTGGCGACGACGGTGTGACCGAGATCAGCGTTTCGACCAAGGACATGGTCAATCGCAACCTGTCCCAGCAGGAATGGATGGCGCTGTCGGAAAATCGGTTCCAGTCGACCGAGAACCAGCTGAAATCCGTCAGTGGCCAGCAGCAGCGCGTCGACATGCTCGCGGCCCAGATCGAGGCTCTGAAGGGACAGAACCAGGCGATGCAGGCGGACGGGCAGCGTGTGCTGTCCGCCTACCAGGCCGAGAACGAGCAATTGCGCCAGCAGGTCGCGGCGCGGCAGAGCGCGCCGGCGCCGGTTCCCGGACCCGCCGCGCTCTACGGGCCGAACGGAACCCAGGCGTATCAGCGCCCCGACGGTCCGGGCGGCGCGCGTACGGGCGGGCCGGTCCCGACGGGCAATGAGGTCAAGCTCGTGAACTTCACGACGAGCGACGGCGGCACTGCCTCGCGCATCGCGAAGGGCAGCACCACCTACACCGACAGCGTCAACTATCTTCCGCCCAATAGCTTCGCGAGCGCGAAGGTGATCGTGGGCGTCGATGCGAGCGCGGGCGTCAACAGCCAGTCCGATCCTCTCCCGGTCGTGCTTCGCGTCACCGGCCCGGCGCGCTCGGTCTACCAGAATGGCCGGCTGCTCACGACAAAGATCGAGGGCTGCCTGGTGAACGGCGCGGCCCGCGGCGACCTCTCGAGCGAGAAGGTCTATGTGAAGCTCCAGAAGATGACCTGTCCTCAGCCCGGAGGCCGCTATGCGGTCTCGGAGGTCAAGGGCTTCATCGCCTTTGGCGGGAAGACCGGGGTGCGCGGGCGGGTCGTCTCTCGCGAGGGTTCGCTCATCACCCAGGCATTTCTTGCCGGGCTCGCCGGCGGCTTCGGCCGCGGCTTCTCCGCGAACGCCAACTCGGTCTTCCAGGGGACCAATATCACCACGAACGGCCAGCGTCAGAAGCTCTCGACCGGCGATATCCTCGAGGGCGGTTTCGGCGAAGGCGTCGCCCAGAGCGGCGACATGGTCTCGAAATATCTGATCGAGCGTGCCGAGCAATACCAGCCCGTGATCGAGATGCCGACCGGCATCGATGTCGAAATCGTTTTTCTGGAGGGTGTCTATGTTCGCAATTGATCGTCTGCGTGCCCTGGGGCGGCGGCCGTCGCGTCTGATGATCGCGACCGTGCTGGGCCTGAGCGTCGCCGGCATCGCGCTGGCGGCCGATGTCAACAGTTCCGAGGACCGGGTGCGGCTGCTCCTGAAGACCCGGCTGCCCAAGACGCCGATCACCGCGATCGATTGCGGCAAGATCGTCGGGCTCTGCGAGATCACTGCCGGCTCGAACCTCTTCTATGTCGATACCGGCGCCCGCTTCCTCGTCATCGGCCGCGTCTATGACATGCAGACGCGGCAGGACATCACCGCCGCCCGGCTCCTCGAAATGAATCCCGACATGCTGGTCGGCGCGGCCGCCAAGGCGAATGCGGCCGCGTCTGCCGGTGAGCAGGACGAGGCGGGACAGCTCGCGGCTGCCGCGGCGCCGGCCCGTGCGGAGCGGGTATCAAGGCCGGCCAAGGAGCAGAAGCTTTCGCTCGCCGAATTGCCGCGCGACGGCGCGATCGTCTGGGGCAATCCCTCGGGGCAGACGGTGACGGTCTTCACCGATTTTCGATGCGGCTATTGCCGCGCGCTGACCAGCGTCCTCAGGAACATGAACGTCCGCGTCGTCGAGCGGCCGATATCGGTGCTCGGCAGCCGCGACGTCGCCGACCGGGTCTATTGTTCGAAGGACCGGGAAGCGGCGCTCCACGCGGCCTATGCTGGCGAGGATCTGAAAGCGCCCGGCAGGTGCGACACGTCCGGGCTCGATGCCAACGAAGCCTTCGCTCACCGGCATGGCCTCAGCGGAACGCCCGTCATCGTTCGCAGCGACGGCGCCGTCATCGAGGGCTATCGGCCCCGCGACTTCCTCGAGACCTGGCTCAAGGGAGCCCAGTCGTGAGGCGGCCGGGCAATCGCAATCGCCGTCTCCTGCTTTCCGGCGCGCTCGGGCTGACGAGCCTTGTGGCTCTCTCGAGCTGCGCCACCCTGGGCGGAAATGTGCGCGGAAGCTTTTCCTGCGCGGCGCCGGACGGAATCTGCGCGCCGAGTTCGACGATCGACGATCGCGCTCTGGCCCTGATTTCCGGCGATGCCGCCGATGGCATGTCGATCCCTTCGGGCAATGTCAGGCAGCTGACGAGGGGACGTGTGGACCGGGTTGCAGCGATGCAGCCTGCAAGGCTTGCGCTGGCGGATCCCGGCCGATCGCAGGAGAAGGTCCTGCGGATCGTCTTTCAGCCTTATATCGACGAGCGCGGCCGCCTTCATGAGGCGAGTGCCGTCCATGCCGTGGTGGCGCGGGGAGACTGGCAGCAACAGCCACTCCTGCAAGCGAGCCTTCCCCGGCGCGCCATCGGCGCGGCGCCGACGGCCAACGAGACGCTCGCCGACGCCATAGACCGCGCCGATCCTCCCATGGACGGCCTCGCGGCAATCGATCCTAATGCGCCCGACCCCGCGGCGGTTGCTGCCGCGCGCGCGAAAAGGGCCGATCCGGTCGAGGCGATCAAGGCCGATGTGAATGCGCGCCTCGCTCCCGGCGCGCGTTCAACCTCCGGCTCGCAAACGGCGAGGGTGGTTCCGGCGCCGCCGCCGGCTGCCGCCGCGCCTGTGCTCCAACCCCCCTCGCGGGCATCGGGCGGCGGCAGCCCCCAGGCGAGCGCCAATGTCTCTCCTGCACTTCCGGCAAGCGGCTCGGCAGGAGAGCAGGCTATCGCGCGCATCAAGGCCGATCCGCGCTATCAGCAGGTGGCGCGCGGCGCAGCCAGCGGTGCGCGGGATGCGGCCGCGCAGACCGGCGCGCAGGCGGCCCCGGCCCCATCGACTGGCACAGTCAAGGCCGCGCCCTTCCCGTCCGCTGTTCCGGAGGACAAGTGAGATGGCCGGCGGCGGTCTTTTCGAAAGCTTGCTGGCGAGCATCCTCGGGGACGCCAAGCGCCCCGATGCCGACCGGCCCGAGCTGGGCGTGCCGATGCTTGCCCATTGGCTTCCCTATCGCAGCTACGATCCCAAGACCGGCATCTTCTATAACAGCGCCTCGCGCGGGTTCGTTATCGAGACCGCGCCGCTGGTCGGGGCCGATGAGCGAACCGGCGAAATCCTGACACAGTTCCTGTCCGAAGCGATTCCGGCGCCCGGCTGCCTGCAATTTCACCAATGGATGAGCCCGCGCATCGGCGAGCGACTCTCCCGATGGTATCTCCCGCGCTATTCCGCGCGGGGCGTCTATGAGCGCATGGCCAGGCACCGCGTCGACTTTCTGACCGACGGCGTGTGGCAGTCGCTGTCCGCCGACGCACCCTTCTCCCTGCGCCATCATCGGGTGGCGATTTCCTATTCGACTCCCGAAACATCAAACGTTTCGGTCGAGGAGATCGTCTCCGTCATGGACGGGCTGATTTCGGCGCTCGCGTCCATCAATGTCTCGGCCCGCAAGATGGATCCGCCGGCGCTCATCGCCTGGATCGACGACATCACCTCCCCCACGACGGCGGCCGGCGAAGACGTGGTGAGCTACAATCCGCTCGATCCCATCGCCGACCAGGCGATCCGCCGGGACGTGGAACTCCACATCGAGCCCGACCGCATGCTGCTTCGCACGGAACGGTTCAGGCCAACGGGCAAGACGGTCGACGAAGCCCCCGAGATTGGCGAGATCCTGCCGGACGTCTTCGATGTGCGGTCCTTCTCCGTGCGTAATCTTCCGACCCGCTGGGCGCCCTGGGATGTCGCGCGTCTGATCGGCGACATGTTCACCGACAAGTTGCGGATGCCATGTCCCGTCGCCACCAACCTGTGCGTCGAGTTTCCCGATCCCCATGCCGCGACCAACAAGGCGAGCTTCAAGTTCATGCGGACGACGAGCCTCGCGGATTCCAAGTCGTCGCGCTTCTTGCCGCAACTGCGCGAGCAGTCCCAGGAATGGCGCTATGTGAACGATGAGCTCCGGCAGGGGCGCAAGCTCGTCCGCGTCTTCTTCAGTGTGACCTCCTTCTCGCCCAAGGGAAAGGGGGACGCCAACGAGCGGGTCCTTAAATCGGTTTATCGGGCCGCAGGCTGGGATCTGCTCGACGACCGTTACCTGCAGATCATGGGGTTGCTCTGCGCGATGCCCATGACATTGGCCAATGGCCTCGCGCGCGATCTCGAGCGCATGAAACGGATGCGGACGCTTCTCACCACGACGGCGGCCAATCTCGCGCCGATTCAGGGCGAATTCCTGGGCGGGCAGGTTCCGCACCTGATGCTCATCGGCCGTCGCGGCCAGCCCTTCTTCTGGAGCCCGTTCGAGAACAAGGCGGGCAATCACAATGTTGCGGTCTTCGGCAAATCCGGCTCGGGCAAATCCGTCACCCTGCAGGAGCTGTGCGCATCGCTGTGCGGCGCCGGCGCGCGCGTCGTCGTGATCGACGATGGCCGTTCGTTCGAGCATTCGGCCAAACTTCAGGGCGGCGCCTTCGTCGAGTTCACCATGTCCTCGGGATTCTGCCTCAACCCGTTCAGCATGATCGACGAGGAGCTCGCCAAGGCGGACGAGGATTATCTGCTCGACTGCATGGCGATGCTGAAAGCCATCGTGAACCAGATGTCGCGTCACATCGACCGTCTCAACGATACCGAGCGCG